>ENA-ORCM01000826-ORCM01000826.1-human-gut-metagenome-genome-assembly--contig:-NODE-826-length-28099-cov-5.452466_pt1 | contig 28099 bp, 26 predicted proteins | sample MGYA00242906_ERZ507928 | MGnify/ENA primary metagenome ERZ507928 (study PRJEB26167, sample SAMN06115497) | human gut metagenome | host: Homo sapiens | place: China:Shanxi | collected 2015-05-07...
ACCTTTTGAAATATATTCATTTGAGATTTTGAACTTGGGCATATTGGATCCTCCTAACCTTATAATAGTTTATATATTATAGGGATAAAAAGAGAATTCGTCAAATACAAGGCTCTACCTGTCGAAGCTGAGGTTTCTATTATGCCCCTAATGAATAAATCTACATTAGGGCTGGCTAACCAAGCGGTAACAACAATTAACTTAAAAGGGAGTTTGAAAATAAGTACCCGCTTGTAGCTATGGGCTGGACACGGAGCGACTGCTATGCCTATAACAGGAAGTATGGGGGATTGAAACGAAGGCGTCATGCTGCGTATTTTGCCCATTCCACACCGGTTATTTTTGCCGGTATATTCAGAAGAATGAACCAGCCTGTTATGCTTGTGCCTGTCAGGTAGACGAACTAATAGAGCAATATCAAGCACGTCCACCGCTGAAAAGCCAACTGTTCATTTCCAAAACACACAAGAGGATGCGGAATCTATCTGACGCAGACTGTGGCGATAACAGCTTTCTGCTCATCACAGCTATGTGGTGAACACCTGCACCTTGAGAAGTGAATGACCGTCCGAATCGGATATGCTTTCCGGTGAAGTATCGCGTTTGCGTACCAAGGAAATCAAAACGCCGCTGAATATTGTGCAGGGGCAGGAACGGGTTCGGAGAAAACGGCATTTTATACCAAGGCCATGTCTGCATGAGGATATGGCCCTGCCATTTTATAAAATATACGGAGGAATGAAGCGTGGAGCAGAAGCAGACTGTATTTCCACAGAGCCCGCGGCAGACGCAGACGATCTATGTGGATGGATGCAAGGTTACAGTTCGATATGCCGGCAAGGAGAATCCTGCCGCAGTTCGTGAGATCAAGGATATTCTTCTTTCAAACGTCTCTAAAAAGTCATAAAATTTGTGTTTTCTACGTGGATATGAGATAATGATGGTATAGATATGCACCTTGAAAATTGAAACGAGGCCATATACACCATTCCCCATATCGGAAGAAAACAGGAGTGATGTATATGTTAGAAGAACTGATAACCAAAGGGCGGCGCGTTTACTGTCTCTATCGTGTATCAACGCTGGGACAAGTCGAAAAAGATGATATTCCCATGCAAAAGCAGTTTTGCCGGGAGTTTGTTCGGCAGCATCCCGGATGGGAAATCGTCAAGGAGTTTTCGGAAAAGGGTGTTTCCGGGTTTAAGGTCTCGGCCAAAGACCGGGATGCCATTCAAGAAATCCAGCGAGACGCTTTGCAAAATAAGTTTGATATTCTGTTGGTGTTTATGTTTGACCGTTTGGGCCGCAGAGAGGACGAAACACCGTTCGTTGTGGAATGGTTCGCCAAAAACGGTATTGAAGTCTGGAGCGTCAAGGAAGGCCAACAGCGGTTTGATACCCATGTTGACAAGCTGCTGAACTACATTCGCTATTGGCAGGCATCCGGGGAAAGCATCAAGACCTCTGTGCGTACCAAAACCCGCATGGAACAGCTGACGAAAGAAGGTTGCTTCACTGGTGGGGTGGTTCCTTTTGGCTACCGATTGGAGCATAAGGGCCGCACGAACAAGCGAAATCAGGACGTAGGAGACCTTGTTGTAGACCCAGACGAAGCGGAAATCGTTAAGCTGATTTTTCAAAAATATCTCTATGAGGGATACGGGGCGCAACGCCTTTGCCGGTATCTTACCGAACAGGGAATCAAAAACAAAAAGGGCCGCAACATTCCAACCACATCTATCAACCGCATCATCAAGAACCCCATTTATACCGGAGTTATCCGAAATGGAGATAGTCAGTCAGATGTGCTGACCGACCTTCAGATCATTGATGAAGAGACCTTTGAAAAGGCACAGCAGCTGATGGAAAAACGAGTGACCCGACATAATGACGTACCGCTCAATACAAAGGGACGGTCTTTGCTGGTGGGGAATATCTATTGCGGTCACTGCGGCGGACGTCTGACACTGACCACCAGCGGACGAAAGCGTGTCCGAAAGGACGGGACTGTTATACGCGAGACCAGAGCAAGGTATCAATGCCATTACAATATTCGGCATCCAGGCGAATGTGACGGGCAATCCGGGTACGGCGTTGAAAAGCTGGATAAGCTGGTGGATCAAATCATTCGTATCCAGCTGGGACGAATCCGGAGCGCACCCTCGCAGGAATTGATAGCGAAACAGCAGGCTAAGGAAGTAGACCTCGCAAAGTCCAAGCTGAACCTGCTGAACGAGCAATATCGGCAGAAGCAGCGGGAATATCAAGACCTGCGGGCAGAGACCATCAAGGTCATTCAAGGCACCAGCCGTTTGAATGTGGATTTGCTTAATAGTCTTGTTGCGGAAACCTCTGAACAGATCAAACAATTAAGCTGGCAGATTCAGACAGCCACAGCAGAACTTGAAGAAACTGTCCAGAGTGCCAGTCAGGTGCTGCGGGAGTATGACCAGCTGATAAGTTGGGCCGAGATGTATGACCACTGCACCTTTGAGGCAAAGAAAATAATCGTAGCCAAGTTTGTCAAGGCCGTTCGTGTGCGGCGTGATTATGAGATCGACATAGAGTTCAATGTGTCATTTGAGGAATTTCAAGCTCTGTATCTGGAGGGGAGCCAGATCAAGCAAAAAGGCCGGGAGCAGATACGCTCCTGACCCATTGAAACGAAAACAAGGCAAGCGATATAATCACTTGCCTTGTTCATGGTGGACTCGAAGGGATTCGAACCCTCGACCTCTCGGATGCGAACCGAACGCTCTCCCAACTGAGCTACGAGCCCAAACAGCTATATTATTATAACATATTTCTGCGGCTTGTAAAGTACCTTTTTGAAAAAAACGAAATTTTGAAAAACAGACCCGGAAGCTCCGGGCCTGTTTTGGTCATGTGTAGGAATGCTCCACCTGCACCACGGCGGTATAGCGGCTGTCCAGTGAGCGGACCAGCGAGCGTACCTGCCGGGCCATTTCGTCATCGGCAATGCGGAAGCCGGGAGGCGTTACCACATCGAAAATCAAATTCGTATGGGTGGAGCCGGGGACGATTCGAAAATCGTGAATGCTGACCGAGGCGTCGATGCACTTCACCAGCGTCTCCACCTGTGCGCGGAGGGCAGCGGTGCGGCTGTCATCGGCGGCGATGGGGTCCATGTGAATCACTGCCTCACAGCCCAGCTTTTTATGAAGCTCATGCTCGATGTTGTCAATGACATCGTGCAGCTCCATGACGCTGCCGGAGGCCGGGACCTCCGCGTGGAGGGAGATCATCACCCGGCCGGGGCCGTAGTCATGCACCACCAGATCGTGTATCCCGCAGATTTCCTTGTGGGCCATCACCAGATCCTGAATTTCCCGAACGAACTCCGACGTCGGCGGTACGCCCAGCAGGGGATCGATGGTAGCCTTGGCGGCGTCGATGCCGCCTTTCAGGATGAGAACCGCCACTACGGCGCCGACCCAGCCATCCACGGCCAGCCCTGTGAAGCGGCTCGCCAGCGCGGCGGCCAGCACGGCGGCGGTAGAGATGCTGTCGCTGACGGAATCCGCTGCTACGGCCAGCAGCGCCGGGGCGTCCAGCCGCTTGCCGACTGCGCGGTTATAAAAGGCCATATAGAGCTTTACGCACACGGAAACCGCCAGAATCCCCAGCACCAGAGCGCTGAAGGCCACCGGCTCCGGGTGCAGGATTTTGCCGATAGACTCCTTGCCAAGCTCCACGCCCATGAGCAGAATCAGCATGGACACCGCAAGGCCCGAAAGGTATTCCGCCCGCCCGTGGCCGAAGGGATGGCCGGGGTCCGGCGTTTTGGCGGCGATTTTGAAGCCCAGCAGCGTAATGATGGAGGAGCCGGCGTCCGAGAGGTTATTGAAGGCGTCCGCTGTGATGGCGATGGAGCCGGACAGCGTGCCTGCCAGCAGCTTACCGGCGAACAGAAGCAGATTCAAGGCGATTCCCACCGCCCCGCAGAGAATGCCGTAGGCTGTCCGCAACTGGGTGGGAGTGCGGCCCTCCGGCTTGCAGAAAATTTTCGCAAGAAGCGAGATCATATCAATCGCTTCCTTTCTGTTATAAAGTATAGGCCGCTTTTGCGGCCCATGCGGTTGACTTATTTCTTTCCCGGGATGACCAGCTTCATGTGGCAGCAGAGGTCATCAAGGTCCCGGTCCGTGGCGGCGCTGAGCCGCAGCCGTGCGCCGCAGTCACGGCACGTAAGCTCCACGGCGTCCCGGCGGATTTCCATGGAATAGCTGTGGCTGCCGCAACCGCAGGTGATGCCATTGGGCCGGGCGGCAATATCCCGGAGCTCCGAGAGAAATTCGTACATGATGACATTATCGGTGAAGGCCTCTGTCTCGCCGCTGCCGGACTGGGCCTTTTCCTTGGAGATGGCGATCTCTGCCTCCCGCAGATGATGGTCCACAATGCCCTCATCTCCCACAAAGCAGCAGAACTGCCGGCTCTCCGGGCAGCTCAGAGCCGTGGCCCCCTCCCGGATGCGCTCCGGCGGACAAACCGCCTCGTGAATTTTACCGCAGACGCCGCAGGGCACCAGCAGGCGGTAGCGCTGCCCGTCAAAGCTCGTATGGAGCACGCTGCCGCCGCAGGAGCAGGCAATTTCCGCATCGGACGCCTCCAATGCGAAAATGGAGCGGGCACCCATTACCGGCGCGCCGCATTTTGGGCAGATGTAGCCCAGAGTCCTCATATCACCAGCCATCATGGCCTCCTGTTCTGCCGCTTAAAGCGGCGTGTTTTCCGTTTTATGGTGCTGTTTGTAGAGAAGAACCTGATCCCCGGCCAGCAGAACCAGTCCGCCGTTTGGAATCAGAGTTTGTCCCCGGCGCCGGACCATGACGATCAGCGTCTGGCGGGAAATGTCCAGATCGCGGATGGGACTGCCTACCCACGGGTTCTGAGGCTGGAGGGTGATCTCCTGAAGCTCAATGCGGCCATCCTCCCGATAGGAGCCGGCTCCCAGCACCAGACTGTCCCCGCTCCGCAGCACCGTGCCGCCCCGGGGGACCAGCGTTTCCCGGCCCCGCTGAACAGCAGCCACGATGATTCCCTCCGGCAGGCCCAACTCGCGGATGGCCCTTCCGGCCCACGCATCCTTCTGCGTTAAATGGACGCAGATAAAATGAACGTCCGAGGACGTGCCGTATTCGCTGATGCGCTTGATGCGGGAATACTGGTCCACAAAGCCGGCGGAAATGATGCCGGTGGGGATGGCCACCATGCCGACGCCAAGAAACGTGATGAATATGCCGAAAATCTTTCCCATGGTCGTAATGGGATAAATGTCGCCGTAGCCCACGGTGAGCAGCGTGGACACAGACCACCAGATGCCGGAAAAGGCGTTGGAGAACACCTCCGGCTGGGCGTCATGCTCCAGCGAGTACATACAAAGGCTGGAGGCGGTCATCAGCACAAGAATGATGAATACGGAGCTGAGAAGCTGCTGGGCCTTGCTGGCGAGCACTTGTGTGATAACGTTCAGGGAATCGTAATAGGCGTTGATGCGGAACAGGCGGAAAATGCGGACCACCCGGAACATCCGGAACGCCACGGCTCCGGCGGGGAAGAACCAAGGTAAGTAATAGGGCAGAAAGCTCAGAATATCCACGATGCCGCCAAAGGAGAGCAGGTATTTCAAAATGGCCCGGGTCTCCGGCAGGTCGGGACAGCGGTATTTGGCGGTCCAGACCCGCAGCGCCCAGTCCACGGCAAAGTAAGCCACCGTCCATTCCTCAATGGTAAGCAGCAGCACCCCGCAGCGGTCCTCCGCCGTATCAAAGGTATAGGCGATGGTCACGCCTAAATTCAGAAAAATAACAAGGGTGTAGACGATGTCATACGCCCGGCTGGGAAAGTCCTCCGTGGAGCCGATGTCCACAATGGTCCCCATGCGCCGCCGGAGCGGCTCCAGAGTGCGCGGACCCGACATACGCCACCTCCTGACAGTTCCGCCGATACTGCGGCCGGCGCAGAGCACCGGCCCTGGCAGAGCACCGGCCCTGAAAGTCCTATCTATTATAATGATATTATGGGAAAATGTAAACAGATTTTCTGGATTTCCTTTTGATTTCAAGGGTTTGATGGCCTTAACATGATGGATGAAGCCGTAATTTTCTCTGTGGCGTCCGGCAGCGCGGCAAAAAGATGCACCGTCCCACTTCGCATGGAACGGTGTATGTTCAGGGGGAGCTTATCGCTCCTGTACCTCTTTCCCGCTGAGGTGTTCGATCTCGATTTCACACATCCGCACGGCTCTGCCGCCCTCTAAGATAGCCTGATCCGCCAGCGCCTCATCCGGGTAGTACTTCATGGCAAAGCGCTTCAGCAGCGCCATGGTCTCCGGGGTACTTTCCAGCAGGCGGCAGCGGCCGAATACCACGGCGCTCCGCATATAGGGCGCCCATGCTTCCTCGCGGACAAGCTCTGTTCCGTAGGCCGTGAAGCAGACTTTATCGCAGACCTTGATGGCGTCCAGCTTGTATCCGGTGCGGGAGCTGTGGAAATAAATCCGCCCGGCAGTCTCATCATATATAAAATTGATGGGAATTGCGTAAGGATAACCGTCCTCTCCGTTGACCGCCAGCACGCCCCGGCGGGCCTCACGTAGAATTTGCCGGGTATCCTCGGTGCTGAGCTCGTTTTTCTTTTTTCGGATAGGTCGAAACATGATGGCTCTCCTTTCTTTTATGTTGGACGCGACAGGCCGCTTAGTGCGTCAGAATATAGGTCTCCAGCTCTGCCGCTGTGTGAACCACCGCTGCGGCGCCGGCCTGCGCCAACTCGCCCGGCGCCGCATAGCCGAAAAACTCTACGCCCACACAGGGGAGGCCGCATTCGGCGGCGCCCAGTACGTCATATTTGCGGTCGCCTACCATCAGCATGGAGGTCTTGTCCGCCTCCGCCAATCCCAGACGGCGCATGACCTCCCGGATGACATCGGCCTTCTGCCAATCCGCCCCGATGGGGCTTCCCACGATCGTTTGTAGACTTTGGGTGAATCCGAAGCGTTCGCAGATGCTCAAGCACAGCTTCTCCGGCTTGGAGGAGGCCAGCGCCAGCGTATATCCCCGCTCCTTCAGCCGCGCAAGCAGCTCCCGCAGACCCGGCGCGGGCTGGTTTTCATACTGGCCCACCGGCTCGTACCGCTCCCGGAAAACCTCCACGCCCCGGGCGGCGGTTTCCGTGTCATAGCCGCAGTAGGCCATGAAGGACTCCTGCAGGGGCGGGCCGATGAATTTCAAAAGCGTCTGCTGGTCCGGCATAGTGCCGCCCAGCTTTTCAATGGCATATTTCACGGAGTTGACAATTCCCTCCCGGGAGTCCGTCAGTGTACCGTCCAGATCGAATAAAACGGTGCGAATCATAGTGCAGGTCCTCCTGTATGCGGCGCGGGAAGGGGGAAAGCCCCGCCGGCAGCCGCTTTTTTCTTGCTGTATTTTATCATGTCCGCGCCGGGAGTGCAAACGGAGATTTGCATTGTCAGCGCGGCCGCAGTACCCCGGTGTGGTCCAGGGCCCGGAACAGGCAGGCCGCCGCCACGCCGGTCACCGCCCCGGTGAGCAGAGAGGCTGCCAGCAGCACCGGCAGATAGGCCAGCGGCGCGGTGCTCCATAGTGTCAGGACCGCTGCTGCGATCTGCCCGCAATTATGGGCCGCCGCGCCGCCTATGGACACGCCGTATACGGACAGCCGCCCCGGCCGGGACAGGAGAATCATCACCAGCATGGCGGACACGCCGCCCAGCACGGAGAAGATCAGCGCGTTCATATTTCCGGCGAATACCGCTCCCAGCAGGCAGCGTCCCACTAAAATCAAAAGCGCCTGTCCGGGCCCCAAGGCGTAGAGGGCGAACACCGTTACGATATTGGCAAGGCCCAGCTTGATGCCCGGCAGGGGAATGGCGAGGGACAGGGGGAACAGGTTTTCAAGATAGCTCAGGGCCAGCGCCATGGCGGTCAGCACGGCGCAGAGCGTCAACTGTTTTGTTGTCAGCTTCATCGTGGGCCTCCTAACCGATCACAACGTCCACGCCGGAGGAATCCGCCGCGCCGCCGGTGAGGGTGATGACGATGCGGGCGGGGAGGCAGATGATGCTCTGTCCGCTTCGGGAGATGGCCCCAGTGTGCACACAGTCCTGTGTGGGGCAGTCCGCCGAGGCGACATGGAGACGCACCGTGTCCCCGTCCCGCTCCGCCGCCACGGTCAGCGTATAGCCGTTATGACTGTAACTGCGGGGGCTGTCCAGCAGCGCCTCCGGGGCAAAGCGGTCCAGCTCCGTGCCATCGGCGGTGACGGTAACGAGGGGGGCACTGCCGCTGTCTGTGCCGCGCCAGACCGCCAGCGCCGCGAACATTGCCAGTGCAAGGATGACCAGCACGACAAGCCCGTCCCAGATATTCGGTTTCAGCTCAGGAGACTGTCTCATAGGTATAACCGCTGTCCTTTACCACTTCAAATCGGTCGGAAAGTCCGTCCGTTATGATGACCCGGCCATCCGCCGTGACCAGAACCAAGTCAAAGTCATAGCCGCCGGTCTGCCAGAATTCCAGCGCCCGCTCCTCGCCCATGACAAACAGGGCGGTGGAAAAGGCATCGCACATGGTCCCGTTTCCGGGACCGGAGAAGTCCGGGCCGTTGGCCTCCGCCACCACCGTGACCGACAGCAGGCCGCTGTCTGCCGGATAGCCGGTGGAGGGGTCAATGATGTGGTGGTATGTGTTCCCATTTTCCGTGAAGTAGCGCTCATAGCCGCCGGAGGTGATGGCGTAGGCGTCCCGCAGCGTTAGGACTGCCGCCAGCGCGTTTTCGTCCTGCGGGTCGCGGATACCGACACGCCAGTCGGCCCCGTCCGGCTTTCCGCCCAGCACAAACACATTGCCGCCGAGGGAGATTTTTCCGCTTTCAATTTTGTTTTCCCGGAAGACTGCCTCTACGCAGTCGGAGGTGTAGCCCTTGGCGATGCCGCCGAGGTCAATGGCCTGTCCCGCCCCCAGCGTGACGCTGCTGCCGGAGAGCCGAATTTCATCGCTGTTCACGTTTTCCAGCAGCGCGTCCAGCTCATCCTGAGCGGGGACGCGGTAGCTGTCCCCGGTGAAGCCCCAGGCGTCCATCACCGGCGCGATAGTAATATCGAAAGCGCCGCCGGTGGCGTCCCGGAATGTCAGGGCCTCGGAAAGCAGCGCTTGCTCCGCCGCGGATAAATCCTGTGCCGCGCCGTTTTGATTGAGGACGGACACCAGACTGTCCTCCCGGGTGCGCGAGAGCCGCGCCTCCAGCGCTTGAATGGTTTCCTCGGCATCGCTGACCGCCTGCTTTACCTGATGGCCATAGGCGTCCAACTGCATGACCGTGTCCATGGCGAAAAGCTGGGCCGACGCCTCATCGGCACTTGCGCCGCAGCCGGTGAGCAGCAGCGCCGCCGCGCAGATAAACATGAAACTCCGCTTCATGGGGCCTCCTTTTAATATGTAATAAGCAGCAATAACATCAGCCTGATTTTTTCAGTATACCACGGTACGAAAAAAAAGCAAACAAAATAGAAAAGGTTTTCCTTGCAAATCATAGGCGGGTCTGCTATACTACTAACGTGTGTCGGCGGGAATACGTTCCCGCATTTTGGGAAATATAACCATGGAGGTTTCGTATAGATGGCAAAAAATCCGAACAAAAAGGCCAAGGCTCTCCAGAAGGACGAGCAGATGAATGGCGCAATGAAGTTTTTTCTGGCCGGCTGCGTGGCCGAGCTATATCTTCTGATTATCCGCAGATTCTATATCAACGCGGATTCCGAGCTTTCCAGAATCGCGTGGTATGACCGTTATCTCTGGATGCTGGCGGGTATCGGCGCGGGCGTGCTGGCGGTGGGTCTCATTGCGGTGCTGACCGCGAAGGCCAATGCCGGAAGACGCAAAACCGGCTGGGCACTGGCGGGAGCCGGTGCGTTTGTTGGGATTGCCTCTGCGCTGGTGCGCTGGAATATGGCAACGCTGTCCCTGATGACCATTGTTGTCCCGGTGGTGATTTTGCTGGGTGTGCTCTGGGCGCTGTATGATCGGGAATGCGCACTGGCGCTGACAGTCCTTGGCGTGGCGCTGCTGGCCCTGTGGGGCTATCGCCGGTATGCCTCCAGTATGTATGTGGGTACGGCGGTGAAGGCACTGGTGGCGCTTTATCTGGTGGCGCTGATCGTGCTGGCCGTTCTCACCAAGCAGGGGAAGACCGGCAAGCTGCTGCCCGAGACTGCGGACCGTCTGCCGGTCTATATCTCCTGTGGCCTGTCCGCTGTGGCGCTGCTGGCCGCGCTGGCAATTCCCGGCGCCGCGTATTATGCCATCTGGGCCATGGCGGCGGTGATTTTCGCTTTGGCTGTCTACTATACCGTCAAGCAGCTTTGATTTTGCTGATACGAGCCGCTCCGCTTCTGCGGAGCGGCTCTTTTTCTGTGCCCGGGCGGAAGAGTTCATCGCGAGGGCTGTCCGCAGAAGCAGAGGAAGCATTCCGGCAAGACTGGAGGTAAGCGGAGATACAGTCGAGCGCTGTCTGTCAAGAGGAAAAAACGGCGGTTTTTGACTGCTGTTGCCGGAAATGTATGTATTATGTAAATCATCTGTAAAGGGGTATCATGGGGATAACCTTGAAGAAGCGCAGTGGATAAATTTGCCTGTAGATTGAATTTTCACTGAAATTTCAATGAAAATTCAATGTTGAAAACTCTGTGGAAAATGTGAATAACTCCTTGTAGACAAAAATTATCATAAATTTTATGTAAATATAAAATGAAAAGAGATACTAAAATGTCGGGCGTGACCATCGGAAAAAACAGTCACTTTTTTAGCAAAATTTTTGCGGGAGCGCCCAGGCTGGATTTGTAAAGATGGCAAAACGCCAAAATTTGAACATCGCAATGGCTGCCTCATATACGAGCTGTATTATTTTTGCGAATATCTGCCATTCGATTTTCCACATGGAAAAAACGGCGGACTTTTGCCGAAACGCCCTTGACAAGCGGGGGAACTCATGATACTGTATTGAAAGTTTATAGACAGATAAGGAGCGATGCACTGTGACCGCAATTTTGAAAAACGCACAGATGTTCCGACACGGCGTATTTTCCCGCGGCGATGTTTCCGCTGATATGGGTCCCCGTGTTTCCCGAGGCGGCAGTGATTCCCCCTTTTCCGTGGATGCTTCCTCTTTTGTGATATTACCCGGTTTCGTTGATGTTCATGTACATCTTCGGGAACCGGGTTTTTCTTATAAAGAGACCATTCGCACCGGCTCCCTTGCGGCGGCTCACGGTGGCTATACGGCTGTGTGCGCCATGCCGAACCTGAACCCGGTGCCGGACAGCTTGGAGCATCTTCAGCCGGAGCTGGAGGCCATCCGCCATGACGCGGTGGTTCGGGTGCTGCCCTATGGTGCTATCACCCGGGGGGAGCAGGGGGAGGCGCTGGCGGAGCTGGAGGCCATGGCCCCCTATGTAGTGGCCTTTTCCGATGACGGGAAGGGCGTGCAGAACCGGAATATGATGCGCCGGGCCATGCAGGAGGCCAAGCGCCTCGGCAAGCTGATCGTGGCCCACTGCGAGGACAACACCCTGCTTCACGGCGGCTATATCCACGATGGCGCCTATGCCAGGGCCCACGGCCACCGGGGCATCTGCTCTGAAAGCGAGTGGCGGCCCATCCAGCGGGATCTGGAGCTGGTGCGGGAGACCGGCTGCGGCTACCATGTGTGTCACATTTCCACCAAGGAAAGCGTGGCCCTGATCCGCAAGGCCAAGGGTGAGGGACTGAACGTTACCTGTGAGACCGGCCCCCACTATCTGTTGCTGGATGACGCCATGCTGGAGGAGGACGGGCGCTTTAAGATGAACCCGCCGCTTCGGGATAAGGCCGACCGGGAGGCGCTGTTAGAGGGATTGGCGGACGGAACCATTGACATGATCGCGACGGACCACGCGCCCCACAGCGCTGAGGAAAAAAGCCGGGGCTTAGAAAAGAGCGCCATGGGTATCGTAGGGCTGGAAACGGCCTTCCCACTGCTCTATACGCATCTGGTAAAGCCCGGTGTCATTTCCTTTGCCCGCTTGATGGAGCTGCTTCATGACGCGCCCTGCCGCCGCTTCGGCATTGCGCCGGACACCGGCTTTACCGTGTTTGATTTGAACCGCACCTATCCGATTGACCCCGCTGAATTTTTGTCCATGGGCCGGGCCACGCCCTTTGCGGGCTGGAGCGTACAGGGCCGCTGCCTGCTGACAGCCATGGAGGGGCGGGCGGTCTGGTATGATAAAACCTTGCTGGAAGGAGAGGACGCCGAATGAAGGAGACGCTGCTGACCGTTTTGGAAAATACCCGGCTGGCAGAGGGCATTTACCGTCTGCGGCTGACGGGGGACACCTCTGCCATCACTGCGCCGGGGCAGTTTGTGAACCTGAAGCTCTCCGAATTCTACCTTCGCCGCCCTATTTCCGTGTGCGACTGGACGGAGGGGGAGCTGACCCTCATTTATAAGGTGCTGGGACATGGCACGGAGGCCATGACCCGTATGACCCCCGGCGCGGAGCTGAACGTGCTGACGGGGCTCGGCAACGGCTACGATGTATCCCGGGCAGGGGCGCGGCCCCTGCTGGTGGGCGGCGGCGTGGGTATTCCCCCGCTGTACGGCCTTGCCAAGCGCCTGACGGAGCGGGGCTGTCGTATTGCGGCAGTGCTGGGCTATAACCGGGCCTCTGAAATCTTTCTGGCGGAGGAGCTGAAAGCGCTGGGGGCGGAGGTCATTGTGGCCACCGCCGATGGCAGCGCCGGGATAAAGGGCCTTGTAACGGACGGTATGGCCGCCGTTTCCGATTATACCTATCTCTACACCTGCGGCCCGGAGCCTATGCTGAAAGCGGTATACGGTGTATGCAGGACCTCCGGCCAGTTCAGCTTTGAGGAGCGGATGGGCTGCGGCTTCGGAGCCTGTATGGGTTGCTCCTGCAGGACGAAATACGGCAATAAGCGTATCTGTAAGGAGGGCCCGGTGCTGGAAAAGGAGGAGATCGTATGGTGAATACAAAAGTGACCCTCTGCGGCGTGAAGCTGGACAATCCCGTCATCCCTGCCAGCGGCACCTTTGGCTACGGCTATGAGTTTGCGGAGCTGTATGACATCAATCTGTTGGGCACGTTCTCCTTCAAGGGGACTACCCGGGAGCCCCGCTACGGCAATCCCACACCCCGCATTGCGGAGTATGCCGGGGGCCTGCTGAACGCGGTGGGACTGCAAAATCCCGGCGTGGACGCCGTGATCTCAGAGGAGCTGCCGAAGCTGAAGCAGGTCTTCCACAAGCCGGTGATGGCGAATATCAGCGGCTTTTCAGTAGCGGAATACGCCGAGGTCTGCGAAAAGCTGGACGCCCAGGAGCAGGTGGGCTGGCTGGAGGTGAATATCTCCTGTCCCAATGTCCATGGCGGCGGCGCGGCCTTCGGTGCGGACCCCAAGGCCGCCGCGGAGGTGACGCGGGCGGTTCGGGCAGTGACAAAAAAGCCCATTATTTTAAAGTTGTCCCCCACAGCGGCGGATATCACCGCCGTGGCGAAAGCCTGTGAGGACGCGGGGGCGGATGGCGTCAGCCTCATCAATACCCTGCCGGGGATGCGAATCGACCTGAAGCGGCGCCGCCCGCTGCTGGCCAACGGCACCGGCGGGATGTCCGGGCCGGGAATGCTGCCGCTGGCGGTGCGGATGGTGTATCAGGTCTACGAGGCGGTGAAGATCCCCATTGTAGGCATGGGCGGCGTTTCCACGGCGGAGGATGTTATCGAGCTGATGCTGGCGGGCGCCGCTGCCGTGGGCGTGGGGGCGGCCAATCTGGTGGAGCCCTTTGCCTGCAAGCATATTATTGAGAATTTGCCTGCCGTGATGGAGCGGTATGGCATGGAAAATCTGACAGAGATCATAGGAGGAGCACATCATGGGTAAGGACGTTATCATTGCGCTGGACTTTGACAGCAAGGAAAAAACACTGGCTTTTCTGGACCGCTTCACGGAGGAAAAGCCCTTTGTGAAGATCGGCATGGAGCTGTTTTACGCCGAAGGGCCCTCCATCGTGCGGGAAATTCGCGGTCGCGGACATAAAATCTTTTTGGATCTCAAGCTGCATGACATTCCCAACACCGTGAAAAAGGCCATGGCGGCATTGTCCGCGCTGGATGTGGACATCGTGAACCTCCACGCCGCCGGTACCGCCGCCATGATGACCGCCGCGCTGGAGGGTCTCACCCGGCCCGACGGCACCCGTCCGCTGCTCATCGCCGTGACACAGCTGACCTCTACCGATCAGGAGCGCATGGAGCGGGAGCTGTGGATCGAAAAGCCTCTTGCCGAGGTGGTGATGCACTATGCCGAAAACGCCGCGCAGGCGGGCTTGGACGGCGTGGTGTGCTCCCCCCTGGAAGCGGGGGGCGTCCACGAGCGCTGCGGCAAGAACTTCCTCACCGTGACCCCCGGTGTCCGCTTCGCCGATGGAGACGTGGGCGACCAGAAACGGGTCACCACCCCGGAAAGAGCCCGGGAACTGGGCTCCGACTATATCGTGGTGGGCCGGCCCATCACGCAGGCAGAGGACCCTGTGGCCGCCTATCGCCGCTGCGTGGCGGAGTTCGTAGGCTGAGAACAAAAAAGCAAAATAAAATTTTGTGGATAGATAAAGGAGAGAACGATGGAGCATATCAATGTGCGCGTTGCCAAGCGCCTGCTGGAGATTCGGGCGGTATTTCTCCGCCCGCAGGAGCCCTTTACATGGGCCAGCGGCATCAAAAGCCCGATTTACTGCGATAACCGGCTGATTCTCACGGCCCCTGAGGCGAGAAACGAGGTGGAGCAGGCCATTGCGGACGCCGTAAAGCGGGAGTATCCGGCGGCGGAGGTCCTGATGGGAACGGCCACGGCGGGCATCGCCCACGCCGCCATCGCCGCGCATCTGCTGGGCCTGCCCATGGGCTATGTCCGCTCCGGCAATAAAGACCACGGCCGCCAGAACCGCATTGAGGGACGTCTGGACAAGGGTGAGAAGGTTGTGGTCATCGAGGACCTCATTTCCACCGGCGGCAGTGTGCTGGAAACGGTGGAAGCCCTCCGGGAAGCGGGGGCCGAGGTGCTGGGCGTGGTGAGCATTTTCACCTACGGCATGAAAAAGGGCATTGAGCGGATGGCGGCGGCCAACGTGAAGAACGTGAGCCTGACCGATTTGGACACCATCGCGCAGGTAGGTGCCGCAGAGGGCTATATCTCTCAGGAGGATGTGGCCCGGCTGCTGAAATTCCGGGAGAACCCGTCCGATGAAAGCTGGATTCAGGGAGGAGAAAACTGACATGGAAAATTTAATCGACATTATGCAGCTCTCTGTAGAAGAGATCGACGCACTGGTGCAAAAGGGCTGCGACATTATGGCCAACCCTGCCGCATACGCCCATAAGTGCGACGGAAAAATTCTGGCAACGCTGTTTTTTGAACCCTCCACCCGCACCCGCCTGAGCTTTGAGAGCGCCATGCTGTCTCTGGGCGGACAGGTGCTGGGCTTTTCCTCCGCCGCCAGCTCCTCCGCCTCCAAGGGCGAGAGCGTGGCGGATACCATCCGGGTGGTCAGCGCCTACTGCGATATCATCGCCATGCGACACCCCAAGGAGGGCGCGCCGCTGGTGGCGACCATGCACTCTCTGGTGCCGGTCATCAACGCCGGCGACGGCGGACACAACCACCCCACCCAGACGCTGACGGACCTGATGACCATTCACAAGGAAAAAGGCCATGTGGACAATCTGACGGTGGGCTTCTGCGGCGACCTGAAGTTCGGCCGTACCGTGCATTCTCTGGTCGCGGCCATGAGCCGCTACACCGGCATCCGCTTTGTGTTTGTATCCCCGGAGGAGCTGAAACTGCCCCGCTATGTCAAGGAGCAGTACATCAAGGAAAAGAACATCCCCTATACGCAGTCCGCCTCTTTGGAGGAGGTCATGCCGGAGCTGGATGTGCTGTACATGACCCGCGTTCAAAAGGAGCGCTTTTTCAACGAGGAGGATTACCTCCGCCTGAAGGACAGCTACATTCTCACCCCGGACAAGCTGGCAAACGCCAAAAAGGATTTGTGCATCCTGCACCCGCTGCCCCGCGTGAATGAAATTTCTGTGGCGGTGGACGATGACCCCCGGGCCTGCTACTTCAAGCAGGCGCAGAACGGCCGGTATATCCGCATGGCGCTGATCATGAAGCTGCTGGGCATTGCGTGAAAGGAGAAAACGGACATGATTATCGATTCCATTCAGAACGGCATCGTCATTGACCATATCACCGCCGGAAAGGCCATGGAGCTCTATAACATTCTGGGATTGGACAAGCTGGAGTGCACCGTGGCCATTTTGAAAAACGTCACCAGCGGCAAGCTGGGCCGCAAGGACATCATCAAAATTGACCGGGAAATGGACCTTGACTGGGACCTCATCGGCTATGTGGACCCCAGCATTACGGTGAACATCATCCGGGACGGTGCGCTGGCGGAAAAGCGGACGCTGAAGCTGCCGGAGCGCATCCGGGGTGTGCTGAAGTGTAAGAATCCCCGATGCATCACCTCTGTGGAGCAGGAGCTGACGCAGGAGTTTGTGCTGACGGACCCGGAAAAGCGGGTCTACCGCTGCCGCTACTGTGAAACGCAAGCGGGCCGGTGATGTGCGGACAGGGAGTGAGCATGAAAAAAGGTTATCTTGTTTTGCAGGATGGTCAGGTATTTGAGGGCCTCCGTTTCGGCGCGGAGCACGATACCGTGGGTGAACTGGTGTTCACCACGGGCATGTGCGGCTATATCGAAACGCTGACGGATCCCAGCTATGCCGGTCAGATCGTTATGCAGACCTATCCGCTTATCGGCAATTACGGCATCATCCGGGCCGACTTTGAGGGCCCCTGCTGTGTGAAGGGCTATGTGGTGCGGGAATACTGCGATATGCCCTCCAATTTCCGCACGGACTGCGATCTGGACACATTTTTGAAGGAGCAGAGCGTGCCGGGTTTATATGGTGTGGATACCCGGGAACTGACCCGCATCATCCGGGAGCACGGTGTGATGAACGCCGCCATCTGCGATGAAATTCCCGCTGACCTGACGCCTGTTCGGACCTACGCCGTGACCGGCGTGGTGGAGGCGGTTTCCTGTAAGGCGCCGGTCATCCATCCGGCGGAGGGGGAGCGGCGCTTCCGGGTGTCTCTCATCGACTACGGCGCCAAGCGCAATATCATCCGGGAGCTTCAAAAGCGCGGCTGTGAGGTCACGGTTCTGCCCGCGGCTGTCTCCGCGGAAGAAATTCTGGCCGCGGCGCCGGATGGACTCATGCTCTCCAACGGCCCCGGCGACCCGGCGGAGAATACCTATCAGATCGAGCAGATTCGCAGGCTTTTGGGAAAAATCCCGATGTTTGGTATCTGCCTTGGCCACCAACTGACAGCTTTGGCCACCGGAGGCAGCACCTATAAGCTGAAATACGGCCACCGGGGCGTAAACCAGCCTGTCCGGGATGTGGCCGGTGTCCGCACCTATATCACCAGCCAGAACCACGGTTACGCTGTGGACAGCGATACGGTGAAACTGGGCCGGATTCGCTATGCCAACGCCAATGACGGTACCTGCGAGGGTATCGACTACCCGGAGCTGCGGGCGTTTACCGTCCAGTTCCACCCGGAGGCCTGCACCGGCCCCAAGGATACGTCCTTCCTCTTTGACCGGTTTGTGGAGCTTATGAAAGGCGGTGAGAGGTAATGCCTCTGGATACTTCTATTAAAAAAGTCCTTGTCATTGGTTCCGGCCCTATTGTCATCGGGCAGGCCGCCGAGTTTGACTATGCCGGTGCGCAGGCCTGCCGCGTTTTAAAGGAGGCGGGGGTCAATGTGGTGTTGTGCAACTCCAACCCCGCCACCATCATGACCGATCAGGCCATGGCGGACGAAATTTATCTGGAGCCCCTCACCACGGAGACCATCAAGCGCATCATTAAAAAGGAACGGCCCGACAGCATTCTGGCGGGCCTCGGCGGACAGACCGGCCTGACGCTGGCCATGCAGCTTGACAAGGAGGGCTTTTTGGCCCAGCAGGGCGTTCGCCTGCTGGGGACGGACGCCAAGACCATTTCCCGGGCCGAGGACAGGGAGCTTTTCAAGGAGGCCATGGCGGAGATCGGCCAGCCGGTCATTGCCTCGGACATTGCCGAGACGGTGGAGGACGCGCTGGCAGTGGCCGCCCGCATTGGCTATCCTGTCATTGTCCGTCCCGCCTTTACGCTGGGTGGCGCCGGCGGCGGTGCCGCCGCCAACGAGGCGGAGCTGAGGGTCATTGCACAGACGGGACTGGACGCTTCGCCCATTACACAGATTCTGGTGGAAAAGGCCATCTTCGGCTGGAAGGAAATTGAGTTTGAGACCATGCGGGATGGCGTAGGCAACGTCATTGCCGTGTGCTCCATGGAAAACTTTGACCCCGTGGGCGTCCATACCGGCGATTCCATTGTGGTTGCCCCCACCCAGACCTTGGCGGACAAGGAGTTCCAGATGCTCCGCAAGGCGTCACTGGACATCATCACCCACCTTGGCATTGTGGGCGGCTGTAATGTGCAGCTTGCTCTGAACCCGGACAGCTTTGAGTACGCGGTCATTGAGGTCAATCCCCGCGTCAGCCGTTCCTCCGCGCTGGCCTCCAAGGCCACCGGCTATCCCATTGCCAAGATCACCACAAAAATCGCGCTGGGTTACACGCTGGACGAAATCAAAAATGACATCACCGGCAAGACCTGCGCCTGCTTTGAGCCGACGCTGGACTATATCGTGGTCAAAATGCCGAAGTGGCCCTTTGATAAGTTTGCCGATGCCAGCCGCACGCTGGGAACGCAGATGAAGGCCACCGGCGAGGTCATGGCCATTGCCCCCAGCTTTGAAATGGCGCTGATGAAGGCGGTCCGGGGCGCAGAGGTGGGACTGGACAGCCTGAACCGCAAGCGGGACGCGGAGGACACCGCGCCTATCTGGGAGCGGCTGCGCCGGGTGGATGACCACCGGCTGTTCACGGTGTTCGAGGCGCTGAAGGCCGGCGTCTCCGTGGACGAGATCTTCGGCATCACCCGCATTGACCGCTGGTTCCTCTCCAAGCTGAAAAAAATGGCGGACTTTGAAAAGGCACTGGCGGCCGACGGTCTGACGGAGGCACATTATGAGGCCGGAAAGCGCATGGGCTATCCCGACAAGACGCTGATGCGCCTCTCCGGCGCAAAGGCTCTGCCTTGCCCGCACAGAGACGCCGTTTACAAGATGGTGGACACCTGCGGCGCGGAGTTTGACGCCGAAACGCCCTATTTCTATTCTACCTTTGACAAGTTCTGCGAGTCCCGGACCTTCCCTCGCAGCGGAAAGCCCGTTATTATGGTGCTGGGCTCTGGTCCCATCCGTATCGGTCAGGGCATTGAGTTCGACTATTCCTCCGTCCACTGCGTCTGGACGCTGAAGGAGCTGGGCTATGAGGTGGTCATCGTCAACAACAACCCGGAGACCGTTTCCACGGACTATGATACCGCCGACCGGCTGTACTTCGAGCCGCTGTGCCCCGAGGATGTCATGCACATCATCGAGGTGGAAAAGCCGGTGGGCGTTGTGGTGGCCTTCGGCGGCCAGACGGCCATCAAGCTGACGAAATTCCTTGACAGCCACGGCATCCCCATCCTCGGCACCAGCGCGGAATCCATCGACATGGCCGAGGACCGGGAGCGGTTTGACGCGCTGCTGGAGCGCTTTTCCATCAAGCGTCCGCAGGGCCGGGGCATCACCGGAATGCAGGAGGCGCTGGACGCCGCCCACGAGCTGGGCTATCCCGTTCTGCTGCGCCCCAGTTATGTCATCGGCGGGCAGAACATGGTCATTGCCCATAACGATGAGGATGTGCGGACCTATATGGAGGTCATTCTCTCCGGCAAGATCGAAAACCCGGTGCTGGTGGACCAGTACCTCATGGGTAAGGAGCTGGAGGTAGACGTTATCTCCGACGGAAAGGATGTGCTGATTCCCGGCGTCATGCAGCACATTGAGCGCACCGGTGTCCATTCCGGCGACTCCATTGCCGTTTACCCGCCGTTTTCCATCGGCGATAAGATGCTCAAGACCATTGTGGACTGCTCGGAAAAGCTGGCCCTGTCTCTGGGAACCCATGGCCTCATCAATATTCAGTATCTGATCTATCAGAACGAGCTGTACGTCATCGAGGTCAATCCCCGGGCCAGCCGCACCGTGCCGTATATCTCCAAGGTAACAGGCGTGCCGATGGTGGACATCGCCACGCGGGTCATGGTGGGTCAGCCGTTGGCCTCTCTTGGCTACGGCACGGGGCTGTACCGGCAGCCGCCCTATGTGGCGGTGAAGGTGCCGGTATTCTCCTTTGAAAAGCTGACGGACGCCAACGCCGCCCTCTCCCCGGAGATGAAGTCCACCGGCGAGGTGCTGGGCCTTGGCAAAAATATGCAGGAGGCGCTGTTCAAGGGCCTTGTCTCTGCCGGCTACAAGGTGGAAAAGGAGGCTCGGGGTGGCGTGCTGATCTCCGTGAACCACCGGGACCAGCCGGAGGTGGTGGACATCGCCCGAAAGCTCAGCGAAATGGGCTTCAAGCTCTATGCCACTGAGGGCACCGCCATTGAGATTGCCCGGCTGGGCACGGATGTGGAGATCGTGGGAAAGCTGGGCCGGGATAACCGGGTGTTCCAGCTTTTGGAAAACGGCCGTATCGACTATGTGATTCTCACTGGCTCCACGGAGCCTACCTATATCCGGGATTTCATCCACCTGAATCATCGCTGCGTTCAGTTGGGGATTCCCTGCCTGACCTCGCTGGATACCGCCAACGCGCTGACGGATATTCTGGCCAGCCGCTACAACCAGCGCAACACGGAGCTGATCGACATCTGCCATCTCCGCGCCCAGCGCCAGAGCTTCCGTTTTGCCAAGTTGCAGACCTGCGGCAATGACTATATCGTGCTGGAGAACTTCCACGGGGAGATCACCTGCCCGGAGTCGCTGTGCGTGACGTTCTGCGACCGGCACTACGGCATCGGCGCCGACGGAATTGTGCTTATCGAAGGCTCCAATCAGGCGGACGCCCGTATCCGGCTGTTCAAGGCGGATGGAAGCGAGGACCCAATGTCCGGCAACGCGCTGCGGTGCGTCGGCAAATATCTGTACGATAACGGCATTGCGGTCCGGGAGGACCTGCGGCTGGAAACGGATACCGGCATTCGGGCCGTGCATCTCTATACCACCAACGGCAAGGTCACCTCTGCCAGCGGCGATATGGGCCGCGCCCTTTTGAATACGGCGGCGCTGCGGTTTGAGATTCCTGAAAAATCCGTGGTAGACTACCCGGTGTCCATCGGCGGACAGTCCTTCAATGTCACCTGTGTGGACCTTGGCAGCCCGCACTGCGTAGTGTTCTGCCCCCGGGTGGATGATGTGGATGTGGCGCTGCTGGGCCCCCGCTTTGAGCGGGCGCCCTATTTCCGGGAGCGGGTCAACACGGAGTTCATTCGCGTGGTCAATCCCAGCACCATCAAGATGCGGGTCTGGGAGCGGGGCAGCGGAGAGACCATGGCCTGCGGTTCCGGCGCCTGCGCCGCGGTGGTGGCCGCCGTGGCCAACGGCCTGTGTGAAAAGGGGAAGGATGTGACTGTTCGGGTCAAGGGCGGCGATCTGGTGGTGAACTACACCGATGAGCGCATCACCCTGACCGGCGATGCCAAGCTGGTCTACACCGGTGAGGCGGTCTATTGATAAAATGATGAAAGCAAGGCCCCCGGCTCGAAAGAGCCGGGGGCCTTGTACGTTTTGAAAGTAAATTTCAATGAATCCGTATGGGACAGGGCGGCAGGGGAGCGCCGCTGCCGAAAATATACCGGATTTCAACAAAATTATTTGACAAGCGATTTTGCATTACAGCTTTTGAAAGACATGGATGTGGAAGGACGCCTGACAGTTCAGTGTCTCCAACTGCTCCATCCGCTCCACGCCCGCCCTGGGGGTTTTCCAGCAGTAGGGCGTCATTTGGAACAGGGCGCGGATATCCGCCGGGGAGGTTAGGTGCAGCGTGAAGTCCACTGGAATAATCGCCTCATAGGAAAAGCCCTCATAGGGCGTTTCTTTTTCCTCGTTGGGATACGGACGGTCATAAAGCACCTGCTTCAGTTCCCACAGGTGTTTGGCACCCGGCACTACATAGAGGAAATGCCCGCCAGGCTTTAAGACCCGGCGGAATTCGTCAATGGCCAGCGGGGAAAAGCAGTCCAGCAAAATGTCCGCCGCCTCATCGGCAAAGGGAAGATGGAAACAGGAGGCCACGGCCAGCTCCACGTATTTTTCCCGCTTGGCCGCCAGACGCAAAATGGAGCGGGAGATATCGATACCCGCCATTTTGGGTAGTTTCCCGGCCACAGCCAGCGCCTGCCGGATGCCGGAGGTGTAGTAGCCCTCGCCGCAGCCGGCGTCCAAAATCACCGGCCCTTCGTCAGGAAGGGTGTTGATCCAATTACAAATCGTATTGAGCAGTGGACTGTAATACCCTTTGGATAGGAAATCCCGCCGGGCAGCCGCCATGGCCTTATCGTCACCGGGATCGGCGGAGTGCTTGCGGTTCGGCGGCAGCAGGTAGGTGTAGCCCTCCTTGGCGATATCATAGCTGTGGCCGCCGGGGCAGCGGTACACCCGCTCCTCCCGCTCCAGCGGCGCCCCGCAGACGGGGCAGCAGAAAAGAGAGGTCATGGCTCCAGCTCCTTTGTTACATCATGAATCCACTTGCCGCTGTGGATGCGGTGCAGACCGAAGGGCACCTTCAGCGCCGACTCCATGGCCATGACAAAGCAGAACAGGGCAATGGGCGCGTGGAGAATCAGTCCCAGCAGCACCAGCAGGGGCAGCGTAAAGAGCCACAGGGGCAGCAGGTCAATGAGCATGGCCGCCCGCACATCGCCGCCGCCCCGGAGTACGCCGACAATGCCGGTGGTGGCAAAGGCGTGGAGCGGCGCGGAAAGGGAGTAGCAGATCATCATGGTCACGCATAAAGAGGCCGACACGGCGGACATGGAGAACAGGGGCAGCACATGGGGCTGGAGCACCAGCCAGAATAAGAGCTGCTCCACAACGGCCACGCCAAGGCCGGTGCAGAACGCCACGAAGATCAGCGCACGGCCGATGTCATAGGCGTTTTTGCCGCCCATGCCCACCTCCTTGCCGACGATCACGGCAGCGGCCGCCGCCACACCGAAAATGGCTACCGTCACCATCTTGTCGATGTTGCCGGCCACAGTGTAGGCGGAAATAAGGTCTGTGCTGCCCGCCATGTGGCCCATGATAACGGTGTATAGAGAGGTACCGGTGCCCCACAGAGTCTCATTGAGCAGCACCGGCGTGGAAAACTTCACGAAGCTGCGGAAAATGGCCTTTCCGGGACGGAGAATGCAGGCGGGCATCAGCGGCATCCGCTTGCAGTGAAGGGCGTAGGTGACTGAAATGATAAATTCCACCACCCGGGAGAAAAACGTTGCCACGGCGGCGCCGGTGATTCCCAGCGCGGGAAGGCCCAGCTTGCCGAAAATGAGCACGTAGTTGCCTACCGTGTTGCATACGGTGGAAATGGCGAACACCGTCATGCCAAAGCGGGGATTTTCAATGCTGCGCTGCATTCCGATATAGATGGAGGACAGAGAGTTGAGAATATAGGAAAAGCCCACGATGCGGATATAGGGCGTACCCAGCTCCACAAGGCGGAGATTGTCCGTGATGAGCAGGAGCACCTGCCGGGGGAAGAAGCCCATGATCAGGGCGCAGAGTGTGGAGATGCCGCCGGCCACAAAAAAGCCGATTCCCATGACCCGGTTGATGGCCTCCCGGTCGCCCCGTCCCCAGAACTGGCTGATGAGAACACTGGAGCCGCTTTGCAGACCGAAGACAATGAGCTGGATGATATAGATGGGTACGTTGGACACGGTGACAGCGGACATCTGCTCCTGTCCCACAAGGCCCACCATAAAGGTGTCCATGAAGCCAAGGGAGGTGGTGATAAGATTTTGCAGCACTACCGGCATTGCCAGCGCGAAGACCCGCTTGTAAAAGCCCGGCTCCCGGTGAAGATAGTTGAAATTCATAGCTTGTGTTGTTTCCTCAGAAAAGATTACAGCATCGGCATCCGGGTATCGTGATGACGGCGCAGCGCCTCAACGCAGGCGTCGATTTCCTCAAAGGTGGTCTCCGGGCCGAAGCTTAGCCGGATGACGCCGGCGGCCACCCGCTTTGGCAACTTCAGCGCCGCTACCACCTGACTGGCCTTGCCCTGATGGCAGGCGGAGCCGGCGGAAATGCAGATTCCCTGACTGCCAAGGTCCGTGACGATATTCTGGCTGGGCCAGCCCTCCAGCGCTACGGACAGCACGTGGGGTGCCTTACCGTCCCCAATGAGGCGAAGGTCCGGGATGGCAGTGAGCTGTTCAATGGCATAGGCTTTGATGTCCGCCATGTGCCGGAGCTTGTCCGCAAGACTGTCCTGCCGCAGTTCTACGGCCTTGGCAAAGCCCGCGATTTGCGCGGTGGGCTCTGTGCCGGAGCGCAGACCCATCTCCTGTCCGCCGCCGGGAAGCAGCGGCCGGGGCTCCCGCACCCGGGGACCGATGTACAGTGCGCCGATGCCCTTGGGGCCGCCGACCTTGTGGCCGGAGATGGTGATAAAGTCCGCCCCCAGCGTTTTCGCGGAGAAGGGGACCTTCAAAAAGCCCTGCACCGCGTCGGTGTGGAGCAGCGTTTTTTCATTGACCGCCTTCAGCCCCCGGGCGATCTCCGCAATGGGATAGATATTGCCAAGCTCGTTGTTTACCATCATAACGGACACCAGCGCCGTGTCCGGCCGCACTGCCGAGAGCACGGCCTCTGCGGAAATGTCGCCGTTTGCGTCCGGCAGAAGGCGGGTGACCTCCCAGCCCTCCTGCTCTAACTGGCGGCAGCAGTTCAGCACGGCATGGTGCTCTACGGCGGTGGTGACGATGTGGCGGCCCACCCGGCGGTTGTGCCAGCAGGCGGCGCGGAGGGCCCAGTTGTCCCCCTCCGTTCCACAGGAGGTGAAAAAGAGCCGCCCCGGCTCACAGCCCACCGCCTGTGCCACCGTGGCCCGCCACGCCTCCACGCGGCGCTTCATTTCAAGGCCCATGGGGTATTGGGCGCTGGGATTGCCGAATTGCTCGGTGAGAACAGCGTACATAACGTCCGCCACGGCCCGGGGAACCGGCGTAGTGGCGGCGTGATCCAGATAGACCATAAAAACCTCCTCTTGCCCAAACGGGAAAAGCCACGTATAATAAAAGAGAAATGATATAGAGTCATAGACTTTGACAATACAACAGCGTAATTACTTATTATAAAAGAAACGTTTTCAAAACGCAAGGAGAAACTATGAAAGTTGCCATTTACACCCTTGGCTGCAAGGTGAACCAATATGAGACGCAGGCCATGGAGCAGACCCTCCGGGCCCGGGGACATAAGGTGGTGGATTTTTCCAGTGACGCGGACGCATACGTGGTGAATACCTGTTCCGTCACCGCTGTCAGCGACCAGAAATCCCGTCAGGTGATTCACCGCGCCAAGCGGCAGCACCCGGCGGCGGTGATGGCGGTCTGCGGCTGCTATCCCCAGACCCATGCGGAGGCCGTGCGGGAGCTGGAGGTGGACCTCATTGCCGGCACCGGGGACCGGGAGGGCTTTGTCACGCTGCTGGAGGAGGCCGCTGCCGGAAAGAAACGGCTGGAGGCCATTGACAAATCCTTTGAGCGCCGGACGTTTGAGGTCCTGCCCGCCGGGGGTATGGAGGGCCGCACCCGGGCCATGCTGAAGATCGAGGATGGCTGTGTGAATTTCTGCTCGTACTGCATTATCCCCTACGCCCGGGGGCCGGTGCGCTCCCTGCCCCTGGAGCGGGCGGTGGAGCAGACGCGGCAGTTGGCAGCGGAGGGCTATCGGGAGATCGTGCTCACCGGCATTGAGATTTCCTCATGGGGACACGATTTGAAAAACGGCCTGACCCTCATTGATCTGTTGGAGGCACTGTCTGCCGCCGCTCCCGGCGTCCGGCTGCGGCTGGGGAGTCTGGAGCCCCGGACGGTGACGGAGGACTTCTGCCGCCGCGCCGCCGCGCTGCCGGAGCTGTGTCCGCAGTTCCACCTGTCCATGCAGAGCGGGTGCGACACTACCCTCAAGCGCATGAACCGCAAATACGATACCGCCCGGTATCTGGAATCCGTAACACTGCTGAACCACTGGTTTGACCGCCCTGCCGTTACCACGGATATGATCGTAGGCTTCCCGGAGGAAACGGAGGAGGAGTTCGCGGCCTCCTTGGACTTCATCCGCCGATGCGGCTTTGCGCAGATGCATATTTTCCCCTATTCCGTCCGTCCCGGCACCCCGGCGGCGGGCATGACGCAGATCACCAAGGCCGTGAAGGAGGAGCGAGCCCACCGGGCCGCCGCAGTGGCGGAGGAGATGCACCGGGCATACCTGAACGGCTGCGTAGGGCAGACATACCCTGTGCTGTTTGAGCAGCCGAAAAATGGAAAATTTGCCGGTCATGCACCCAACTATATGGAGGTGCTGGCCGAGGGAACAGAACTGCACAACAAGGTGCGGAACGTTGTCATCACCGCCGTAGAAGGAGAGTCCCTGCTGGGGCGCATTCAGGAGGATTGAGATGAACAGTCATTTTTTTGCCTATATTTCCCGGATGCGGTTTATTCAGCGCTGGGCGCTGATGCGGAACACCGCGCCGGAGAACGTGCAGGAGCACAGTCATCAGGTGGCGGTGCTGGCCCATGCGCTGGCGGTCATCCGCAATGAGCGCTTCGGCGGCCAGGTGGATGCCGGCGCCGTAGCGGTGGCGGCGCTGTATCACGATGCCAGCGAAATCCTCACCGGCGATATGCCGACTCCCATCAAGTACGATAATCCCGCCATCCGCAAGGCGTATAAGGAGGTGGAGAAGGTGGCAGAGGATAAGCTGCTCCGCCTTTTGCCGCCGGATATGCAGCCGGTATATAAGCAGGTTTTGCGCCCGGACGCCGAAACGGAGGCGCTGGTAAAGGCGGCGGACAAGCTCTCCGCCTATATCAAGTGCGTAGAGGAGCTGAAGGCTGGGAACAACGAGTTCCGGGACGCAGCCACACAGACCCGCGCCGCGCTGGAGGGCTACGGACTGCCGGAGGTGGCGTATTTCATGGAAACGTTCCTCCATAGCTTTTCCCTGACGCTGGACCAACTGAAGTAGCTGTGGAGGCTGCGGCGAAGAGCCGCCGTGCGGAAATACAGAAAAAACAAAAGGGCATGACAAGTGTCATGCCCTTTTACTAAACATAGAAACCATTTTCCGAATTTACGCTGTTTTGCCCGACACTCAATGCCGCGGTCCGTCAGGAACGTTTGCTATCCCTGACTGCTTTCAGAATAAAGCCGCCCATGATTGCAATGGGAATGGAAATAGCGAGGGAAACAGGCTCTAAATAAGCGCCGAGAACACCACCCAAAAGTGTACAAATCACCGCAGCCACAATCATGCTGCTACCTCCATGCGTCCGTATTCGTCGAACCTCAGCATATTCACATTGCCACATTCCATCGCGGAGCGCAAGAATGCAATGCAAATGCCGTTGCTGCGCGGCGATTTCGGCGGGGAGAGGGTGAACGGCGGAAGGAACAAGGCGTCGGCTTTCACAGGCAAAAGAATACTCACGGAAAATGTGGGGCCTCGGACTTGCCTCCCGGTATTCCACAAATTGTCAACGGCAATTCGTGGGATACCGGCCTCCATGGTTAAAAACACGCTCCGCATGTTGAGGCAGAGGCAGCGAGTATGTACTTCTTTTTGCTTTGCGTTGACAAAAAAGATGCAACATTTTCTGTTATTCGCAGGGAGGGGAATGCTTGCAAGGGGAACCTTGGTCGGGTGAACACCGTCGCGGCATTGCTGTTTGTGGCCTTTTGAAAACCACAAACAGCGC
>ENA-ORCM01000833-ORCM01000833.1-human-gut-metagenome-genome-assembly--contig:-NODE-833-length-27958-cov-4.043829_pt1 | contig 27958 bp, 29 predicted proteins | sample MGYA00242906_ERZ507928 | MGnify/ENA primary metagenome ERZ507928 (study PRJEB26167, sample SAMN06115497) | human gut metagenome | host: Homo sapiens | place: China:Shanxi | collected 2015-05-07...
AAATTATTTTCTGAGATGCATTATGATATGAACACCAATTTCGTATAGAGTCTCACTATGTCTCGAATTTTTGCTTACTGTCGGATATCAACGCTGGATCAGACCATCGAAAATCAACGCCGGGAAATCGAAAGTGCAGGTTTTAAAATCAAACCTCAGCAAATAATCGAAGAACACATTAGCGGCTCAGCAGCAACCAGTGAGCGTCCTGGTTTTAACCGGTTGCTTGCTCGCCTGAAATGTGGTGATCAATTGATTGTGACAAAACTGGATCGCCTTGGTTGTAATGCAATGGATATCAGGAAAACAGTGGAACAACTGACCGAAACAGGTATCAGAGTGCATTGCTTAGCATTGGGGGGCATTGACCTGACCAGTCCAACAGGAAAAATGATGATGCACGTAATTTCAGCAGTCGCTGAATTTGAACGAGACCTTTTACTTGAACGCACTCATTCCGGGATAGTAAGAGCCCGCGGCGCAGGGAAACGTTTTGGTCGACCACCTGTGTTAAATGAAGAACAGAAACAGGTGGTATTCGAACGAATTAAGTCAGGTGTAAGTATAAGTGCCATTGCCCGGGAATTCAAAACCTCGCGGCAAACCATTTTAAGAGCCAAAGCAAAACTTCAGACACCTGACATATAAAAAATAATCTCGGTGTGAGATGCTTTACGTCTTCCAAGCCCCCTTCCTTGCCGTAAATGGAAAGATACATCTAATTATAGAATTTATATGTTTTACCCTACGGCAGTGCTGGCCATTCAATATCCTGTGCAGTTGACGTATCAACACGGTTCAGCAATACCCGATACTTTTTCCATGCTTCCAGCAACGAGATTTCTTCCTCCGTTGCAATTTCCAGATCTGCAGCATCCTGAAGCGGCGCAATATGCTCACTGGCTACCTGCATCAGGCTGTTTTTTGTTTCTTCCGCCTCCCGGATCCGGAACAGTTTTTCTGCTTCTGCATCTTTCACCCAGGCTGTGCCGTTCCACTTCTGAAACTCCCCTTCCGGCGATAACCAGGTAACATTTTCCGGTAACGGACCGAGTTCAGAAATAAATAACGCGTCGCCGGAAGCCACGTCATAAACCGTTTTACCCCGATGGTCTTCAACGAGATGCCACGATGCCTCATCACTGTTGAAAACAGCCACGAAGCCTGCCGGAATATCTGGCGGTGCAATATCGGTACTGTTTGCTGGCAGACCTGTATGAGGCGGAATATATGCGTCACCTTCACCAATAAATTCATTAGTTCCGGCCAGCAGATTATAAATTTTTATGGTCCGTGGTTGTTCACTCATTCTGAATGCCATTATGCAAGCCTCACAATATAGTTAAATGCGATGTTTTTGACGGTGTTTTCCGCATTACCAGCAGCGTTAACGGTGATGGTGTGTCCATGTGAACCAATCGCAACGGAGTGCGTATGAGCACCAATACCGACAGTATGCGCGTGTGCACCTGCAGATGCTGCTGTGCCGGACAGTGAGTGGCTATGATTACCATCTGTACTGGTATTAGCTAACCACCCCGTAGACATACCTACTGAACCTTGTACACCCCAGGTATTTTGACCTGAGCTTGTATAACCATATTGATAAGTATCTTTAAAAACACTGGGGTTAAATCGACGGCCATCTCTATGGCTGTGATTACCAGCTGCATTCGTGCTGCCACTTAAACTATGGGTATGCGCACCAGTGTTATTCGTGGATTTAGTGCCGTAATCAAACGATGATGTGGTTTTCGTACCCAAATCCGTACTGGATACGCTGGCGCTGTGGGTGTGCGATTTAATGCCGTCCTGTTCCTGAGACAATACGGCACGACCACTGGCGGGCTTGCCCTTAATCGTCCAGCCACGCATATCAGGGATCACGCCTGACGGATAAGCGGCCGCAAGTTTCGGATAAGCAGATTTGTCAAAAGTCTGCCCCTGCATCAGGGCATAACCAGACGGAACGGTATCTGATGGCCACGGGATTGGTGCGCCGACTGGGTAGCTTTCTGGTGGAAGATTTTTCGAGGTATAAACTTCTGCCCAGTCTTCCTCAAAACCATAACCGTCTCTTGAAGAACGGTAGAACAGACCACCATTTCTGTAATGCGCCTTCATCTGCAGGGTCCGGCAACTTCCGACTCCGGTATAGAAGTTAACCAGAATATAGCTGTCGCCAGAGCGGGTGACATTGTAAGCGCCTGATTCGGCATTCCAGGGAACGCCACCATCCGCATCGGCATATGTATCCGTTGCCCTTCTGGCAAAAGCAGCCACATGCGCGGCGGTTAAAGTAATATCTTTTGAACCATCAAACTCAACCCCAGAAACCAGTCTTGGCGTTTGCAGCTTTGTTGCTGTCAATGCGTTACCGTTCAGACTTGCAGACAGCTTGGTTCCAATAACCAGTTCGCCGGTTGCGTTATCAATAGCAAACGGTCTTAATGTATTCCATCCACCATAAACATCACCTTGATTGGTAAGCAGCAGGTAAGTTTTAGCGCCATCATTACGCCATAATGCCCCATACTCCCCACCTATCATTCGAATCTGATTACCACCACGCGCTACAATTTCGTCTGTGGCAAAAAGTTTTTTGCACGACAAGTTATCGTTAACGATTAACGAATGAGACTCATAAAAACCACGCCCACTCTTAAAATCAAGGATAACGTCCGCCGCGATACATTCAGTCGCTGGATTTGTTGCCCCAAACTTATAGGTCGTATCATTAACAACGAGATCAGCACCAGGTGCGGATATTGACAGGCCATCTTCGATAAACGCAAAAACAGGGAAAGCAGCGCCATCAACATAGAACACAGAGCGCAAATCATCGCCCTTATTACTCATCATTATTGAGTGGATGGCTCGTTCATTGTTTTGATATTGCCAGAACATTCCATAAGCATAACGCCCCCTGTCAGTCCAGCCACCAGGCATAACAAATCCGTTAAACTCGCAGTTATTCATCGGATCGCCTGCGGTTCGCGTTGCCGTGGTGATAATGACCCTTGATGCCAGTTCGCTTACTGAGCCAGCAGAACGCATAACAACAACAGGGTAATATTTTCCAGATGTTGCACCTGCAGGAGCGTTAACCCGCACATAACGCATACCACGCTTATCAGCAAAGTCTGTTTTACTGACCGCGTTAATGTTGTTCAGGAAGCGTCCCTTATCGGGTATATCAGCGCCGTTCTGGTCTTTCTGCAGACGTTTCTCTGCATTGTCATAGGCTGATTTTACTGCCTTTGGCGTTGCCGCCAGCGTTTCAGACGTGCTGTTGGTCGCGCTGCTTAGCTGGATTATCCCTTTCTGTGCTGTCGTTGCATCCTGTGCGGTGTATTTCCCGTTAGCCAGGTCATACGCGGCCTTAACGGCTTTTGGCGTTGCCGCCTGTGACTCGGAAGTGCTGTTGGTCGCACTGCTGAGCTGTACTATCCCCTTTTTCGTCGTGCTCGCATCCTCAAGCGCCACGGCGGATGCAATATCCTCTGCCCGTTTTGCCGCTGTCTCAGCGCGCGTTGCCGCGGATTCCGCCGTACTTTTGCTCTGAGCTGCCGCCGTCGCACTGCCAGCTGCCTCTGTCGCCTTCGTGGATGCCGTCGTGGCGCTGCCTTTCGCTGCTGATGCCTGTCTGCTCGCCTCATCTTTTGAAGCAGACGCAGATGATGCCGATGACGCCGCCGAACTGGCGGACGATGCGGCAGCCGTTTTTGAGGATTCTGCGCTGGTTTCCGACGCTTTCGCGTTCGTTTCGGATGTCTTCGCTGCGGAAGCAGACCTCGCTGCTGCGCTGGCCTGTTCAGTGGCTTCGCCAGCCTTCGTTGTGGCTGTTGAAGCGGATGATGCGGCGCTTTCTGCCGATTTTCCGGCGGCGGTGGCACTGGCTGAGGCCTGCCCGGCACTTGTTGACGCGGCGCTGGCAGACGACGCAGCCGCTGTTTTTGAGCCTGCCGCAGCTGAGGCACTCTGTCCCGCTGCCGTTTCAGAAGACCTGGCGTTCGTCTCGGACGTTTTTGCCGCCTTCGCGGAATTTCCTGCCGCCGTTGCCGAGGAAGCTGCGCTACTGGCGCTCGAGGATGCGTTCGTTTCTGATGATTTTGCCGCCTCTTTTGAAGCCGCCGCATCCCGGGCTGAGGTGGCAGCTTCTGACGCTTTCGTGGTCGCGGTGGATGCAGAAGTGGCTGCTGATTGTTGTGACGCTGCAGCATTCGTTTCTGACGTTTTCGCCGCACCGGCACTGGTGGCCGCCGCGCTTTTTGAGGACTCTGCAGCGGCAGCACTTTTTGATGCTTCAGTGGCCTTTGTTGATGCCGTTCCTGCGCTGGAAGACGCTGACTGAGCCGACGAAGCGGCCTGTCCGGCTGACGTGCTGGCTGCGCGTGCTGAGCCTGCAGCATCAGTCGCATGGGTTGCCGCCTCACGGGCAGATGTGCCGGCATCACTGGCTGACTTCTTCGCGGCTGCCGTGTTCTGTGCCACCGCGGACGCGTTACGCGCCACCTCTTCCACCATCAGTTCAAAACGGCGCAGAGCCTCCGGACGGGCATCATCCTCCGTCATGGCACCGAGAAAATCATTCAGCGTACCGGGTCGGGAATCTTCATACACGGTGATGGTCCCGGCATGTGACGGCGGGAATCCTTCCACCAACAGAATAACGCTGTACTGACCGTACTCAACGTCCATGCTGTAACGCCCGGCTTCATCCGGATTTTCTGAGGCCAGCGTGTTCACCACCACCGTGGTGCTGTTACGTTTTGCTTTCAGCTGGATTGTGCAGTTCTGTACCGGTTTTCCTGTGCCGTCTTTCAGTACACCTGAAATCTTTACTGCCATATTCACCCCACAAAAAAGCCCGCCTGAACCGGCGGGCTGTCATAACACTGTGTTACCTGGCTAATCAGAACTTATAACCGACACCCACGATGAAACCGTCAGTGCGCCAGTCGCCACTGCCGGAGCCTTCATAAGCAATATCAATGGCCACGGATTCGGTCGGGTTAAACTGCACGCCAGCTCCCCACGCCAGAGACGTGTTGCTGTGGCGACCGTCATCACTTCCGGTCAGCACATCGTGCGTTTTCCCCTTGTTGTCAGTTACGCGGATATAATCCCCGGAGAAGGTCGACACACGGCTGTAAGCCATACCCGCCATCGCATACGCGCTGAACCATTCATTCACGCGCACAGACGGCCCCGCCATCACGCTGAACCAGCGATTACGCACGGAATCCTCATGCCAGCGGGTATCGCTGTAATGCGTTTTTTGCTCATCTTCAGCGTTGGCATAACTGAATGACGTAATCAGCCCCAGCGTGTCCGTAAACTCATAACGGTATTTCACGTTAATCCCGTTCAGATCATCACTGCCGGGAACGTTGGTCCGGGCATGAAGATACCCCGCGCTCAGCGTGGACTGATGTTCAGACGCCCATGCAGGCGCACCGGATACGGCCAGACAGATGGCTGCGGACAAAATGGCTGCACAAACTTTACGCATAATTACCTCTCGCTTTTCTGCAATAAAAAAGGCGTCATTCCTGACGCCATTTATTGGGGTTATAAATATTTCAACGAATACTGATGCCGGAAGCCGCTTTTTTGGTCACAATCACCGTACAGTCGGTGATATTGCCTGCCCCCTGATTGCCTTTCTGGAAAATCTTAAACTCCAGAGTGACGCTACCACCACCACTAGGCATATCAATAACTGCACTGTAACTACCGGGAATGGCCCCTTTAGTTTCTCTGGATGCGATTAATACGCCGTTTTTGCGAACTTCAAAACCATAACCCGTGTATCGCGTGCCTCCTGGGTTATTTCCGCTCCCCGGATCGTCATACGCTATACCGTTAAAAATAATGGGCGGAATAATAATCTGGCGGTCAAAGTTATGATCATCGCTGATGGTGACTGTAACCGTACCGTTTGGTGTTTCCGTGTTACCCCACGTACCGACTTTTTTCGGGAAGGCTTTTGATACAGCTTTAACGAAATCCCCTCTGACCTGGGTCGCCTCCAGCATGCCCTTAATCGTACAGTTTTCATTTACCGTGACATTGTTGAGCGTTCCTGAGTTCGCATTCACACTACCACTGATATCCGCATTTTTAGCGGTCAGCTTTCCGTCTGATGTCAGGGAAAATACCGGAGGACTGCCACCGCTGGTAATGGTGGGGGCTGTCAGGCGCTTCAGGAACACGTCGTTCATGAATATCTGGTTGCCCTGCGCCACAAACATCGGCGTTTCATTCCCGTTTGCCGGGTCAATAAACGCGATACGATTGGCGGCAACCAGAAACTGGCTCAGCTTGCCTTCCTCCGTGTCCTCCATGCTGAGGCCAATACCCGCGACATAATGTTTGCCGTCTTTGGTCTGCTCAATTTTGACGCCCCACATAGCATTCCATTTATCGTTAGCGTCCTTCCACTCTTTCGAAAACTCATCCAGTCTGCTGGCGTTATCCTCCGTCAGGTCGACTTTTTCCAGCAGCTCTTTACCGAGATGGGATTCGGTTATCTTGCCTTTGAAAAAATCCAGATAACCTTCCGCATCATCGCTCGCCCGACCGACGGCCTCCACGAATGCCGATTTGCCAACGGTGTTCACACTGCGGATATAAAAGTAATAATCATGGCCCGGTTTGATATTGATACTGGCGGCTATCCAGTACAGCCCCGCGCCAAGGTAGCGGGCTGTGGTTTCAACCTGCCTGATATCGGTAATCCGCGTTTCCGAGAACCAGAACTCAAACTGTACCGTCGGATCATAAACCGCAAGATGCGGCGTGGCAGTTATCTGAAAATAGCCCGGCGTCAGCTCAATCCGCGACGGTGCTACCGGTGCGGCAATCCTGAACGATACCGACGCCGGATCGCCCTGCTGTCCCCACGCATTTACCGCCCGGACTGTCAGCGTGTACCGTCCCAGCGCCAGTTGCGTGAAGCGGTATGTGGTTTCCGCCGTCCGGGCCGTGCTGACCAGCCGCTCACTGCCGTCATCCGCTGCCACGGTCAGGCGAAGCAGGAAGCTCACGCCCTTCACCACCTTCGGCGTGTCCCATCGCGCCAGCACCTGATATTCCCCGCTGTCTGCAGTGACTTCGGCGGTCAGATGCTGCACTGCTGGCGGCGTGACACCATTCACCGTGCCGCTCTGGTCGCCGTCAAAGTGCGCCCCGTTATCCACGATGGCCTCTTTTTCCGGTACATGCTGCACGGCGGTGATGGCATACGTGCCGTCATCGTTCTCACGGATACTCACGCAGCGGAACAGGCGCTGGCGCAGCGTCGGCAGCTTCAGCCCCCACACGCTGTATCCGGCAACGCCGTCAGGAACACGGCTCACTTTTACCTTCACGCCGTCGGTGACGGACTGGACCTCCACGCTGACCGGATTGCCACTTCCGTCAACCAGGCTTATCAGCGTGGTACCGGAGGATGGCAGCGTGATTTCACGGTCGAGCGTCAGCGTCCGGGTCTGGCTGTTCACCGCCAGCACGCGCCCGCCGATGCTGATACCCGCATAGTCATCATCGCAGATTTCAATGACATCCCCCGGTACATGGCGAAGCCCTTCCGCACCCACGCTGAAGTCCACGGTCTGCGTTTCCAGCAGTTCCGTTTTAATCAGCCACAGCCCGGCGCGGTGCGCCTGCCCCCGGCTGGTACAGCCAAAGGCATCCATCTTCGTGACGTTACGACCGTAACGGGCAATGGCCTGCGTGTCCTCCACAAGCTCTGTCGCCGTCTCCCAGCCGTTATCCGGGTCAATCCAGTTCACCTCAACGGCATTATGGCGGTCCTTCAGGGCGCTGAAGCTGTAGCGGAACGGCGCGCCATCATCCGGCATCACCACATTACTGCGGTTATAGGTCCACACCTTATCCGACGGTCGGTCCTGCACGAACGTCAGCGTCTGCCCGTTCCATACCGGCATACAGCGCATCGCCGAGCAGAAATCACTGAGAACATCCCACGCCTTACGCTGTGTGGTCAGCCAGGCATTACAGGTGATGCGCGGCTCCGTGCCGCCAAAACCGTCCGGCACCGACTGGTCGCAACACTGGCCGATGACATACAGCGCCCATTTATCCACATCCGCCGCACCAAGACGTTTCCCCATGCCGTAGCGCGGGTGGGTCAGCATATCCCACAGACACCAGGCCATGTTGTTGCTGTATGCTGGCTTAAACGTTCCGTCCCAGATACCGCTGTATTGCCGCGTCTGCGGGTTATAGTTCGACGGCACCTGCAGAATACGCCCGCGAAGATGATAATTACGGCTCACCTGCTGGCTGCCGAACTGCTCCGAATCCACCTGTACGCCGACCAGTGCCGTGTTCGGGTAGCACTGTTTCACATCGATGATTTCGGTGTATGACGACCAGAGCGTTTTGTTCTGCAGCTGGTCTGTGGTGCTGTCCGGCGTCATCCTGCGCATCCGTATATTGAACGGGCGCGGCGGCAGGTTACCCACCACCACCGAGGCCAGATACTGCGAGGTGGTTTTGCCCTTAATGGTGATGTCTTTTTCCGTCACCCAGCCACCATTACGCTGGATCTGAACCAGCAGGCGGACTTCCGACGGATTCCGGTCCCCCTTTGAGGTGGTTTCCACCAGTGCCTGCACGCCGAAGGTAAATCGCAGTCGGTCAATGTTTGCCGACGTGATGGTCCGGGTGATCGGCGTGTCGTATTTCACTTCCGTACCCAGCACCGTCTCGGAGCCGGAGGATTCAAATCCCTCCGGCGGTGTCTGCTCCTGCTCACCGGCCCGGAACACCACCGTGACGCCGGAGATGTTGGTATTCCCCTCAGTGTCCAGCACCGGCGTACTGTTCAGCAGCACGCTTTTTAATCCATCCACCGGACCTTCAACCGGCCCTTCGCTGATGGCATCGATCACACTCAGCAGCTGCGTGGACTTCAGGTTGTCCTTCGCTTCGCGCGGGGTATGCCCCTTACTGCTGCCTTTACCCATTCCTCACGCTCCATAAATGACAAAACCGCCCGCAGGCGGTTTCACATAAAACATTTTGCATCAGCGACCAATCACCACAACCTGACCACCATCCCCTTCGTCTGCCGTGCTGATCTCCTGAGAAACCACGCGTGACCCCACGCGCATTTCACCGTACAGAACGGGCAGAACATTGCCCTGGGCAACCATGTTATCCAGTGAGGAGAAATAGGTGTTCTGCTTACCGTTATCCGTTGTCTGTGTACGGGGAGTTCTGGCTTTCGGTGCCAGCATCTGCGCCACACCACCGAGCACCATACTGGCACCGAGAGAAAACAGGATGCCGGTCATACCACCGGTCCCAATGGCTGCCCCCCATGCTGCAAGGGTGGCTCCGGCGGTAAAGAATGATCCGGCAATGGCGGCAGCCCCCAGGACAATCTGGAATACGCCACCTGACTTGGCCCCGGCGACTCTGGGAACAATATGAATCACAGCGCCATCAGGCAGAGTCTCATGTAACTGCGCCGTTAACCCGGACGTGCTGACGTCCCGCCCGGCAATCCGTACCTGATACCAGCCGTCGCTCAGTTTCTGACGAAACGCCGGGATCTGCATGGCCAGCGCCCGGATGGCTTCGGCCCCCGTTTTCACACGCAGATCGATGCGGCGGCCAAATCGTTGTAAATCCCCGTAAAGGCAGATGCGCGCCATGCCCGGTGACGCCAGAGGGAGTGTGTGCGTCGCTGCCATTTGTCGGTGTACCTCTCTCGTTTGCTCAGTTGTTCAGGAATATGGTGCAGCAGCTCGCCGTCACCACAGTAAATGGCGGCATGATTCGGCACCGATGAACCAAAACAGCACAGCAGCACATCGCCCGGCTGTGCCGCTGACAACGGCACCTGATACAGCCCCGTCGCCTCCAGATTATCCAGATAGAGATTCTGGCCGTTACGCCACCAGTCATCCTCACGATAAAAGTCCGGCATCTCAATCCCCGCCAGATGATAAGCATCCCGGAACAGTGTGTAACAGTCCGTCACACCGTGCTCAAAGCGCCGCCCGGTGAGATGCGGCACACAGCGGAACTTATGAATCGTCCCCCGGCAGACCAGCCACCACGGCAAATCACTCTGCACCTGCAGCCGCCGGTCGGCCTCACTCAGCCAGGGCAGACCACCGGGGTGGCTGTGGACCAGCGCCACAATCTCACCCTGCATTTCTGCCTGCAGCCAGTCTTCCGGCGACATACGGAAATACGCCTCCGGCTCACCGGAGATATTCACGCAGGGAAAATATCTTTCCCCCTCCGGCGTGCTTACCACGAAGCCGCACGACTCCGCTGGCGCACATCGCCGGGCGTGCGCCAGAATCGCTGATTCTGTCTGTGTCATGGGATTTACTGCGAAAGTTTGTTAATGGAAAGGAAGCCGCCAAAGTTGCCGACGTTATTGCGGAACTTACAACCGCTCAGGCATTTGCTGCATTTATCCTTCGTGATATCGGACGTTGGCTGGTCATATTCATCCGCGACAGCCGGACCGCTATAACCGCACTCGTCACCGCGATAGGTCCAGGTGCAGGTGTTGGCCAGCATGATACGTCCCGGAAAAACAGCGCCATCCGTTTCCGTCGGCGTGGACAGTACAAAGGAGGCACTCACCGCGCTCAGTTCGCTGCACTGCTCAATGCGCCAGCGGCTGATCACCTCCTGCTCCGGATCGGCATAACTGTTTCCGTTGACGAAGTTCACCGCATCCAGAAAACGGGCGTAAACCTTACGCCGGACCACCGTTCCGCCGACCAGACTCTGCATATCTTCCGCCATCCCGGTGACCATACCGTACAGGTTAGAAACCGTCAGCGTGGGGCGCGTACTGGTGCCTTTGCCATTCAGTTCAAAACCGCTCCCCTGAATGGGATACGGCTGATACTGTCGCCCCTGCCAGGTGACCGGCTCACCTTTTTCGTTCTGCTCATTACAGAAAAAATAACGTTCTCCACCGACCTCTGTCAGGTCGATTTCCCAGAGCACCACGCTGGCCGACTGCTCCGCACGGGTGCATTCATTCAGTGTTTCCTGCCGGATATCCTGCATCAGTTCACCACCTGTTCAAACTCTGCGCTGAACTCAACACGCAGCATACTGACCCGCGACGACCATTTTGCGCAGGTCACCTTTATCTGCCGCCACTCATAAGGCGGCGTCCACAGAAAGGATTTCCAGCCCCCGTGCTCTTCCAGAAACGACTCCAGTACCGTGGCCTCCTCACGGGGGACAGAAAGCGTCACGCTGTACGTTTTCAGGTTGGCATTCAGCCCGGCAGGCGCTCGCTGAGAATAGCCATCACCAAAGCGCACCTTTCTTACAGAAGGGACCGAAGCCACATCCATACCGGGTTTCACTTTCCAGCGGAAGGTCTTCATCGTCCACCTCCGGAGAACAGGCCACCATCACGCATCTGTGTCTGAATTTCATCACGGGCACCCTTGCGGGCCATGTCATACACCGCCTTCAGAGCAGCGGGACCTATCTGCCCGTTCGTGCCGTCGTTGTTAATCACCACATGGTTATTCTGCTCAAACGTCCCGGACGCCTGCGACCGGCTGTCTGCCATGCTGCCCGGTGTACCGACATAACCGCCGGTGGCATAGCCGCGCATCAGCCGGTAAAGATTCCCCACGCCAATCCGGCTGGTTGCCTCCTTCGTGAAGACAAACTCACCACGGTGAACAATCCCCGCTGGCTCATATTTGCCGCCGGTTCCCGTAAATCCTCCGGTTGCAAAATGGAATTTCGCCGCAGCGGCCTGAATGGCTGTACCGCCTGACGCGGATGCGCCGCCACCAACAGCCCCGCCAATGGCGCTGCCGATACTCCCGACAATCCCCACCATTGCCTGCTTAAGCAGAATTTCTGTCATCATGGACAGCACGGAACGGGTGAAGCTGCGCCAGTTCTGCTCACTGCCGGTCAGCATCGCCGCCATATTCTGTGCAATACCATCAAAGGTCTGCGTGGCTGCACTTTTTACCTGCGACATACTGTCCGTGGCGCTCTCTTCCCACTCACTCCAGCCGGACTTCAGGCCTGCCATCCAGTTCCCGCGAAGCTGGTCTTCAGCCGCCCAGGTCTTTTTCTGCTCTGACATGACGTTATTCAGCGCCAGCGGATTATCGCCATACTGTTCCTTCAGGCGCTGTTCCGTGGCTTCCCGTTCTGCCTGCCGGTCAGTCAGCCCCCGGCTTTTCGCATCAATGGCGGCCCGTTTTGCCCGTTGCTGCTGTGCGAATTTATCCGCCTGCTGCGCCAGCGCGTTCAGGCGCTCCTGATACGTAACCTTGTCGCCAAGTGCAGCCAGCTGGCGTTTGTACTCCAGCGTCTCATCTTTATGCGCCAGCAGGGATTTCTCCTGTGCAGACAGCTGGCGACGTTGCGCCGCCTCCTCCAGTACCGCGAACTGACTCTCCGCCTTCCACAAATCCCGGCGCTGCTGGCTGATTTTCTCATTTGCTCCGGCATGCTTCTCCAGCGTCCGGAGTTCTGCCTGAAGCGTCAGCAGGGCAGCATGAGCACTGTCTTCCTGACGATCGCCCGCAGACACCTTCACGCCGGACTGTTTCGGCTTTTTCAGCGTCGCTTCATAATCCTTTTTCGCCGCCGCCATCAGCGTGTTGTAATCCGCCTGCAGGATTTTCCCGTCTTTCAGTGCCTTGTTCAGTTCTTCCTGACGGGCGGTATATTTCTCCAGCGGCGTCTGCAGCCGTTCGTAAGCCTTCTGCGCCTCTTCGGTATATTTCAGCCGTGATGCCTCAGACTCGGCCCAGTCCTTTGCTGCCATCTCTCTGGCCTTTTCAAGATCGGCCTGCAACGTGGCGGCTGAAAGTCCAAGTTGCGCATTCGCTCTGTCCTCCCATGCTCCCCGGAGATTGGCAAGAAATGCTGAGGTTTTACCGCGCCGGTGGCTCCGGCTCTGATACCACTGCCATTTTTTGTCCGCCTCATCAAAAGCCTTTTCTGCTTTCTCCAGCATTCCCTGGGCAGTGTCCGGGCGACCAATATCCAGCACCGAATCCCACATGGATTTGAATGCCCGTGCTGTCCTGTCTGCCCAGGTCTCCAGCGTGCCCATGTTCTCTTTCAGGCGGCGGGTCTGGTCATCAAACCCTTTCGTTGCGGCCTCGTTCGCCGCCTGCAATGCCCCGGCTTCATCTCCGGAACGCTGCAACTGAGCAACATACGCAATCTGCTCCGCCGTCACGTTATGGAACTGACGTGCCATCGCTGTCAGTCCCGACGTCGGGTCTGTGGTCAGCTTCCCGAAGGCTTCAGCGACCTTGTCCACCTCCACGCCGGATGCAGAGGAGAAACGCGCCACACTCTGGCTGATCGCCTCAAACTGCTCACCACCACGCACACCGGCATTCACCAGCGCCGTCAGTGACTCGCTGGTCTGGTTAAACGTCAGCCCTGCCGCCTGCCCGGCTCTGGACAGGACCAGCATACGATCTGCCGTCAGTCCCGCCTGATTGCCGGAAAGGACCAGCGTTTTGTTGAAATCGGACAGGGTTGAGTTGCCCTGATACCAGGCATACGCCAGCGCACCGGTCGCCACCGCCAGCGAGGTGGCCCCCACCATCGGCAGGGTGATCGCACCGGCAAGCCCCCTGAACATGGGGATCATCCCGCCGAAGGAGTCCTTAACCTGCCCCCCCTGTTGCAGCAGGATCAGCCACGGGCTTTGCCCGCCTGCAAGCTGCGTGGCCACGTCGGTGAACTGTGCAGGCAGCATACGCATGGCGGCTTTATACTGTCCGACGGAAATCCCCGCTTTCTGTGCAGCCAGCGCCTGCCGGTTCATTGACTGTTCAACGACTGCCGCTGTTTTTTTCGCATCACTTTCCGTACCGGAAAAATGACGCCTGACTCTGGCCATCTGCTCGTCAAATCTGGCCGCATCCAGACTCAAATCAACGACCAGATCGCCTACCGGTTCAGCCATACCGGACTCCTCCTGCGATCCCTTCTGATACTGTCATCAGCATTACGTCATCCTCCGTCATGTCCGCCACATCCGGGGAAGCGGGGATAACTTCATTCCCGTCCGGGCCAAAGCGGACGCCTCCGGCAAGCCCTGCCGCTTTCTGCATCAGCACATCATCTTCAGGCTCTTCGTCAGCCTCGCGCCGGTTCAGCAGACTGAAATCCAGCGGATGCATATCCGGATCGCTGAAAAACAGGCTGAGTACGGTGTACGTCAGCCCGGAAAAGTGCATATCCAGCAGAACATCATGAAAATAATGGGTACTGTAAAAGCGGTGCCAGTCGGCATACTCCGTGGATGACATCCCGGCAAGCATGGCGCGCCAGTCGGGTCGCCCCATCTCACGCGCCAGTTTCAGGGCAAAACTCAGCTCACCGTCGAACACTTTCCCGCAGAAACAGGCTCTGCTGGCCCGGCGTCATCTGCCTGTTCAGGTGCATCATTCACAACAAACTCAGACATACCGGACAGACGCATTACCACATTTTCAGCCTGAGCAATTGCCTCTGTGGGCCAGGTGGTAAGCACTTCCTGCTCAATTTGTTTAACGGCTTCATTCATGGACGGCATCTTTGTCTTCTGCGGATGGCTATGCCACAGGGACATCGCCACCAGAAAAGCACCGGTTCTGACGAGATCTTCCACGCTCACCTGTCGATTGAGACTGGATCCCGCCTGTTCTGCCTGTCGTTTCAGCAGGGCGAGATGCTCAATTCGCTGCAGGGCTGACAGTTCAGAAAGCGTGACGCTCACACCGTTATATTCAAATGATTCGGTTTTCAGGAACATCGCTGACTCTCCGGATTAACTGTCGGTGACGGTGATTTCTGCAACCACAGCAAGTTCACCATTACCGGATACAACCGGAATGTTGACCTTGCCTGCAGCAACACCTTTCACGGTGATGGTCATACCACTGACCGACACGGTGGCTTTTGTTTTATCCGCTGACACCGCACGGAAGCTCTTGTCGGTTGCGCCTTCCGGCTGGAATGCCACGGTCAGCGTGGTGCTCTGCCCTTTCACCACCGAGGTGCTGGCAGGCGTCACGGTCATGCCGGTTGCCGCTGTTACCGTGCTGCGATCTTCTGCCATCGACGGACGTCCCACATTGGTGACCTTCACCGTGCGGGTAATCACTTCCTTCGCCGTCACCGCCTTACCGATACTGCTGACCCAGCCACGGAACACATCGACCGTGCCGTTCGGGAAGCGGATTTTATAGGCACGGGTATCACCTTCATTAAACCACGCCAGCAGCGCCTGCTGCCCCTGCTCTCCGGGCATCCACGCCAGCGTGAAGCTGGTATCTCCGGCAGATTTCTGCCCCTGCCCGGTCGCAGTCCAGTCTGCATCTTTATCATCGAGATAGCTGTCGTCATAGGACTCAGCGGTCAGTTCGCCGGGCGTCAGGTCTTTAACTTTTGCCAGACGCGACCAGTCAACGTCTGAAAGCGGGTTCGCATAAGGGTCACCGCTCCCCTTATAAACCCACAGGGTGGTCCCGGCACCTTTCACCGGCATTACAGGATTTGGTACAGGCATAGCGTCCTCACATTTCATAGGTAATGACATAAGTCAGATCGGCTGAACTCCACAGGCCCGCATCATCGTCGCGCCGGTAGTCATAGCCACTGGCCACCATACTGGTGATCAAATCTGACAGTGCCGGGATATCGCTCATCACCGGATAAATCCGGGACTCCATCCACGAATCCAGCTCTGAATCCGGCACCTGAGCAGGCAGGAAAACTTCAATATGCAGCTCCGCCTGCCAGGTATCACTGTCCAGCTCTTCGCCCGTGTATTCAGCGCCGGTGAGATAAACGGCAATTGCCGGAAAATCTTCCTCATCAAAAACAGCGGGGCGACCATCAAAAAGCGTCGCCCCGGTGTCATGCTTCTCCAGTGCATCCAGTACGGCTGCACGGAGTTCAGTATGTTTCATCGCTTTATTACCATCCTCAGTTGATGCTGCAGCGCATAGCCCAGCTCTTTCGGAAGACGCTCACGCCGTATCCGCTCAATATTCTGTTTAAACGCCGTGGTCAGCGGCACCGCCATCGGGATTTTCACCACATCAATGGGGTAACGGTTTTTCCCGGCCACACGCTGCATGACATGCCAGCGGCCATTTTTCAGTTGCTGAATAAACGCGCCGGGAATACGACGGTTTCCCACCACAAGCACGCTGCCGCCACCTTTCAGGGCTGAACGCTGCCCCTTTTTACGACGCCTGCGTCGGGACAGGACAATCCGCGCGTTACCCAGCTTTATTACGGGCAAATCCCCCCGGTTAACCTTGATTCTGGCCTGCGGATTTTTGACCGTGGCCCTTTTCAGCCTGGCCCTTTCCTTTACCAGTTTCCGGCGTACCTTTGTCTCACGGGCAACCTGTGACGCCGACTGCGATATCGCGGATGAAGCAACGCGGTTAATAGCCATTGCGGCGGCACCGGGCACCGCCGCTCTGCTGATACGACTGAGGTTTTCAACGGCCTGCTCAAGACCTTTTATGGCCATACATCCCCCTTTCAGCGGCGACGGTTAACGGCAGGCGGTACGCCCCGCCCAAGCCAGAGATGACAGCTTCCGCCATCATCCGGCGAAATCCGGTCTATCCAGAAGTTTTCCTCACCGATGGTCAGCGTGTCGCCGCGCCGCAGCTGCCGCACATCATCAGTCCGGACAAACAGGGACGGGCTGGAGCCTTCAACGCGCACGCCCTGTCCGGCATAGCTGATATTTTCAGGGTCATCAAAAACACCACGTATCACAGCACCGGACTGCTCACCGGATGTCATGGTGGCTGACGTTCCCATGTACCCGCGTATCGTTTCATCGGCGCGGGCAATGGCAGCATCGAACAGGTTATCGAAATCAGCCACAGCGCCTCCCGTTATTGCATTCTGGCCAGGCCGCGCTCTGTCATTTCAGCTGACACACCGGCAGAGACACGGAACGCCGTTCCCGGCAGCACAAATGCCACAGCCTCATCCCGCGTGGCGTGAAGTGCATCAGTATGCAGCGTCACCAGTGCCACAACCGTGACCAGATCAGCCGTATCAGTCACGGTATCCGGCTGCGCTGATACAACCTCATTTTCATGTCCGGTCAGCGCATTTTCCGGGCTGACAGATGTGTCCTGACCGGCAGCGTCATCCGTGTCATCAAGCTCCTCTTCCAGCTCTGCCACACGGAGCACCAGTTCTTCTTTCGTCCCCGTCAGGCTGACATCACGGTTCAGTTGCTCAATCAGTTCATCTTTCGTCATAGACTCCTCCACAGAGAGAAAATGGCCCCGAAGGGCCATGATTACGCCAGTTGTACGGACACGAACGCATCAGGGTCAGCCAGCAGCATCAGCGGTGCTGACTGAATCATGGTGAACTCACGCGCCGGATCGCCGGTGGTCACCCAGTTTTTCGGGTAGCGGGCAGAGGCGTTAATACCTTCGCGCTGTGCGTCCGCATCCTGAATGCAGCCATAGGTGCGCAGACCGCGTGCCTGAGTGTTCCCCAGCACCATCGTGTTGTCCGGAAGGAAGTTCTTTTTGACGTCGTTTTCCACGTACTGTCCGGAATACACGACGATGGCCACATCGCCATACATTCCCTTATAGGACACCGCTTTGCCCAGGTCTTTCACCGCTGTCTCCAGCTCGGAATGAGAGCCACGACGGGTATCCAGCTTCTCCTTGACGGCTTTGAAGGAACGGAACAGCGCCCAGCCTTTCGGGTCAAACACGATGATATTCACCACTCCGCTGGCGTTCAGCGCATAGGCTTCGATATCGTCGGTCGGGTCATACGTGGACTTGTCACGCTTGCTCCACTCCGTACCACCGGACTGTGTGATGTTGTTCGCCGCACTGCGGCCCATATCCACCTCAACCGGATCGAAGGCTTCACCGGTCATGGTGTATTTGCCCTTAAGCACAGCAGAAACTGCCTGCATCTCTTCGACCTGAGCAATGGCCAGCTCTTCGTCTCGCATGTTCTGCATGATGATGCGACGGCGGCGGTAAGCCGGGTCCGCCAGATTCTGCGGATCTTCATCCGGCAGGCGACGCAGGGTCATCTGCGGATTCACTTCATGCTTCGGCTTGACATATCCCGGCGTAAATTCAGAGGTGGAGCCGCCACGGGAACGGATAACCTCACCGGAAACAATCGGCGAAACGTACAGCGCCATGTTTACCAGTCCCGGAATTTGTGAGAGATAGACTTTCTCCGTGGTGAAGGGATAGCTCTCACGGAAAAAGAGACGCAGAAACAGCGGATCAAACTTAAATTTCTTCTCATTTGCCGCCAGCAGCTGGGCGGTTGTGTACATCGACATAAAAAAATCCCATAAAAAACGCCGCACAGGCGGCCTTTAGTGATGAAGGGTAAGGTTAAACGATGCTGATTGCCGTTCCGGCAAACGCGGTCCGTTTTTTCGTCTCGTCGCTGGCAGCCTCCGGCCAGAGCACATCCTCATAACGGAACGTGCCGGACTTGTAGAACGTCAGCGTGGTGCTGGTCTGGTCAGCATCAACCGCCAGAATGCCAACGGCAGTACCGTCGGTGGTGCCATCCCACGCAACCAGCTTACGGGTGGAGGTGTCCAGCATCATCGGGGTCATTGCAGGCGCTTTCGCACTCAATCCGCCGGGCGCGGTTGCCGTATGTGCCGGGTCACTGTTGCCCAGCGGCTGGTAATGGGTAAAGGTTTCTTTGCTCGTCATAAACATCCCTTACACTGGTGTGTTCAGCAAATCGTTAACGGCATCAGATGCCGGGTTACCTGCAGCCAGCGGTGCCGGTGCCCCCTGCATCAGACGATCCAGCGCAGTGTCACTGCGCGCCTGTGCACTCTGTGGTGCAGCTGCCAGAATGCGGCGGGCCGTTTCCACGGTCATACCGGGGGTTTCTGCCAGCACGCGGGCCTGTTCTTCGCGTCCGTGAGCCTCCTCACAGTTGAGGATCCCCATAATGCGGCTGTTTTCTGCCGCAACCGCAGCGGTGATCTGCGCGTTCACGTCCGGCTGCGCCGCGCTGGCGTTTTCGCCCTCCGTCGCTGGCACCACGTCAGTAACGTCAGTCTGCGAAGCAGTGGCTGAAACAGTTGTTGATTGAGTCTCTTTGGTCATTCGCCCTCCTGAGAGACGGGATTTACGCGCATCCAGTGCATCACGCATGACGGTGATCGCATCGGTGCTGTTAACAAGTTCATCAGCCAGTCCGGCATCAATGGCCTCCTGACCGCTGTACACTGCAGCCTCGGTATCCAGCACAGCCTGCACAGACAGGCCGGTATATGCCGACACCTTCTGCGCAAACATCTGGCGGGTTGCGTCCATCCGGGACTGCAGTGTCTCCCGGACGTCATCCGGAAGATGGCTGTAGGGATTGCCATCCACCTTATGGCTGCCGCTGTAAATCAGCGTGATTTCCACACCCTGTTTCTCCAGGGCAGCACCGTAATTACTGTGAGCCATCATGACGCCGATGGAGCCTGTCCGGGCGGTCTGCGTGACCAGACGCCGGGAGGCGGCACTGGCAAGCAGCTGACCTGCACTGCAGTTCATGTCGTTGGCCAGCGCCCATACCGGTTTTATGTCTCGCACACGGGCGATGATGTCAGCGCAGTCAAATGCCCCCGCCACCATTCCGCCTGGCGTGTCCATATCGAGCAGAATGCCGTCCACCATCGGGTCGCTGGCAGCCTGTTGCAGACGGGCGATAATGCCGTTGTAACCGGTCATCCCCGAGTACGGCTGCAGCGCCCGCGTCCGGCTGACCAGCGTGCCGGACACCGGCAGCACGGCGATGCCGTTCATGACCTGATAACTGCGGGCCTGTCGTGGTCCGTCATCATCACCGGATAATGCCAGCGTCGCGAGTGCCTCCTGGGCAGTCAGGCTGTCGCCGGACACCGCATCCGTCAGGCGGCTGATCCCAAGCTGGCCTGCAAGCGCACAAAAGAAAACCCGCGCATAGGCGGGTTCAAGCATCAGCGGCTCATTAAAGGCCATGCTGGCAATATGCGGGAGATTACGCAGCTCTGCTGTCACTCTTCTCCTCCTCTGTTGATTGTCGCAGCCCGGATTCAAATGCCGCAGCCGCCCAGGCGGGTGGTTTAAGACCGGCTGCACGACGCTCCATCGTTTCACGGACCTGCTGGGCAAAAATTTCCTGATAGTCGTCACCGCGTTTTGCGCACTCTTTCTCGTAGGTACTCAGTCCGGCTTCTATCAGCATCACCGCTTCCTGTACTTCTTTCAGACCATCGATGGCCATACGACCGGAGCCTATCCAGTCGCAGTTCCCCCAGGCACTTCGGGCTTCCTGAAAACTGAAGCGCGCTTTTGGAGGTAACGTCACCACGCGGCGAACGATGGCCTCTTCCAGCCAGCACAGAAACATCTGGCTCGCCTGACGGGATGCGACGAATTTTCGCCGCCCCATAAAGTACGCCCACGACTCGTTCGCACTGGCCCGTGCCGTGGAGTAGCTCATCTGGGCGTAATTCCGGGAAAGCTGCTCATACGAGACACCCAGCCCGGCAGCGATATACCGCAGCAGTGACTGCTCAAAAACGGAGTAGCCATTATCCGTGTCCTGAGCCGTCTGCAGGTTCAGTGAGTCACCCGGCATCAGGTGAGGCACTTTTGCGCCTCCCAGCCGGACCGGTGCTGCGGCGTAATACGCGGCAATTTCACCAATCCAGCCGGTCAGCTTGTCCCGCTGCTCCTGACTATTCGCGCCAAGAATAAAATCCATCGCTGACTGCGTATCCAGCTCACTTTCAATGGTGGCGGCATACATCGCCTTCACAATGGCACTCTGCAGCTGCGTGTTCTGCAGCGTGTCGAGCATCTTCATCTGCTCCATCACGCTGTAAAACACATTTGCACCGCGGGTCTGCCCGTCCTCCACGGGTTCAAAGACGTGAATGAACGAGGCACGACCGCCGGGTAACTCACGGGGTATCCATGTCCATTTCTGCGGCATCCAGCCAGGATAGCCGTCCTCGCTGACGTAATATCCCAGCGCCGCACCGCTGTCATTAAGCTGCACACCGGCACGGCAGTTCCGGCTGTCGCCGGTATTGTTCGGGTTGCTGATGCGCTTCGGGCTGACCATCCGGAACTGTGTCCGGAAAAGCCGCGACGAACTGGTATCCCAGGTGGCCTGAACGAACAGTTCACCGTTAAAGGCGTGCATGGCCACACCTTCCCGAATCATCATGGTAAACGTGCGTTTTCGCTCAACGTCAATGCAGCAGCAGTCATCCTCGGCAAACTCTTTCCATGCCGCTTCAACCTCGCGGGAAAAGGCACGGGCTTCTTCCTCCCCGATGCCCAGATAGCGCCAGCTTGGGCGATGACTGAGCCGGAAAAAAGACCCGACGATATGATCCTGATGCAGCTGGATGGCGTTGGCGGCATAGCCGTTATTGCGTACCAGATCGTCTGCGCGGGCATTGCCACGGGTAAAGTTGGGCAGCAGGGCTGCATCCACACTTTCACCCGGTGGGTTCCACGCCCGCAACTGCCCACCAAATCCGCTGCCACCGCCGTGATAACCGGCATATTCACGCAGCGATGTCATGCCGTCCGGCCCCAGAAGGGTGGGAATGGTGGACGTTTTCATACATAAAATCCTGCAGGTCCCCTGCGTCGCTGTGTCATGCCGGTCTGCACTTCCAGCTCCGCAATGTATTTTTTCAGGTCAGACACGGAAGTGGCCGTAAACTCCACCCTTCGTCCGTCTTTCTGTACCGTTGCCACCCGTTTTCCTGTCATCAGGTCATGCAGTGCCGCACGGGCAGCGGCAAGTTCTTCCTGTCGCGTCATTCATCCTCTCCGGATAAGGCACGGGCGTAATCTGCCAGTGTTTTCTTGTTGGTTGCTGCACCATCCTCTTCCTGCAGGCTCGCCAGCAGTGCACTGAGATCCAGCTGCCAGCGGGAAATACTGATGCGCAGCGCCGCCAGCGCATAAACGAAGCAGTCGAGCGCCTCATTGCGTCGCTTTTTGCTGTCCCACAGTATTTTTTTCCTGCCATCCACCCATTTTTCGACCTGCTCTTCAGCAGTCAGTTGCTGCGCTTCGGTCAGATCAAAAATATCCGGGTTATTCGGGAAGTGAACGGCACCGGGAAGCGGTTCATCCCCTTCCGGCGTCAGTGTGAAGCGGTTATAAATCTGCTCTTTCGCGGTATCCGTACCGATTTCGGTAAGGTAAACCCCGTTTTTGTTTCGCTTACGTGGCATGCTGGCCACCGGCTTTCCGTAGACGGATGCCCCTTTAATGGGGATCACCCGGAACAGCCCATGTTTTTTCGAGCGTTCATACACGATGGTCGGGTCAATCCCGCCAATATCCCAGCAGATACGGGATATCGACATTTCTGCACCATTCCGGCGGGTATAGGTTTTATTGATGGCCTCATCCACACGCAGCAGCGTCTGTTCATCGTCGTGGCGGCCCATAATAATCTGCCGGTCAATCAGCCAGCTTTCCTCACCCGGTCCCCATCCCCATACGCGCATTTCGTAGCGGTCCAGCTGGGAGTCGATACCGGCGGTCAGGTAAGCCACACGGTCAGGAACGGGCGCTGAATAATGCTCTTTCCGCTCTGCCATCACTTCAGCATCCGGACGTTCGCCGATTTTCGCTTCCCACGTCTCACCGAGCGTGGTGTTCACGAAGGTTTTACGTTTTCCCGTATCCCCTTTCGTTTTCATCCAGTCTTTGACAATCTGCACCCAGGTGGAGAACGGGCTGTACGCTGTCCAGATGTGAAAGGTCACACTGTCAGGCGGCTCAATCTCTTCACCGGATGACGAAAACCAGAGAATGCCATCACGGGTCCAGATCCCGGTCTTTTCGCAGATATAACGGGCATCAGTAAAGTCCAGCTCCTGCTGGCGGATGACGCAGGCATTATGCTCGCAGAGATAAAACACGCTGGAGGGATCATCCGGCGTCCATTTGAGGCCAAACGGCGTCTCTTTGTCGCCAAATTTAAGGTACTGTTCCTCCCCGCAGTGCGGGCAGGCAACATGAAAACGCATAAAATGCGGGGATTCACTGGCTGCACGCTCAATCTGACAGGTGCCTCTCACTTTGGGCGTGGAGCCACGGATGGACTTTGGCCAGACCGAGCCTTCAATACGCTTGTCACCCAGGAACGTCGGAGAGCCTTCCTGTTCAATATCATCATCAAAGGCAGCAAGTTCATCATAACCCGCCACATCCACTGACTTTTCACGGTAGTTTTTTGCCGCTTTACCGCCCAGGCACCAGAAACCACGCCCATTGGTGAAACGCTTCATGGTGAGCGTGTTATCCCGGTGCTTTTTGCCATACCACGGGGCCAGCGCCAGCAGCGACGGAATATCGCGGATGGTCGGCTCAACGTGGGTTTTCATAAAGTTCTCGGCATCACCATCCGTCGGCAACCAGATAAGGGTGTTGCGCTGCTTATGCTCTATGAAGTAGGCATAAACACCCAACAGCATTTTGGAATAACCGACACGGGCAGACTTCACCACATTCACCTCGCGGATGTAGTCGCTGCCCATCGCATTCATGATGGCCCGCTGAAAGGGCAGTGTTTCCCAGCGCCCTTCCTGGTATGCGGATTCTTTCGGGAGATAGTAATTAGCATCCGCCCATTCAACGGCGGTCTGTGGCTCCGGCCTGAACAGTGAGCGAAGCCCGGCGCGGACAAAATGCCGTAGCCTGTTAACCTGACTGTTCGATATATTCACTCAGCAACCCCGGTATCAGTTCATCCAGCGCGGCTGCTTTGTTCATGGCTTTGATGATATCCCGTTTCAGGAAATCAACATGTCGGTTTTCCAGTTCCGGAAAACGCCGCTGCACCGACAGGGGGATCCCGTCGAGAATACTGGCAATTTCACCTGCGATCCGCGACAGCACGAAAGTACAGAATGCGGTTTCCACCACTTCAGCGGAGTCTCTGGCATTTTTCAGCTCCTGTGCGTCGGCCTGCGCACGCGTAAGTCGATGGCGTTCGTACTCAATAGTCCCTGGCTGGAGATCTGTCTCGCTGGCCTGCCGCAGTTCTTCAACTTCCCGGCGCAGCTTTTCGTTCTCAATTTCAGCATCCCTTTCGGCATACCATTTTATGACGGCGGCAGAATCATAAAGCACCTCATTACCCTTGCCACCGCCTCGCAGAACGGGCATTCCCTGCTCCTGCCAGTTCTGAATGGTACGGATACTCGCACCGAAAATATCAGCCAGCTGCTTTTTGTTGACTTCCATTGTTCATTCCACGGACAAAAACAGAGAAAGGAAACGACAGAGGCCAAAAAGCCCGTTTTCAGCACCTGTCGTTTCCTTTCTTTTCAGGGGGTATTTTAAATAAAAACATTAAGTTACGACGAAGAAGAACGGAAATGCCTTAAACCGGAAAATTTTCATAAATAGCGAAAACCCGCGAGGTCGCCGCCCCGTAACCTGTCGGATCGCCGGAAAGGACCCGAAAAATGATAATAATTATCATCTACATATCACAACGTGCATCTACGCCATCAAACCACGTCAAATAATCAATTATGACGCAGGTATCGTATTAATTGATCTGCATCAACTTAACGTAAAAACAACTTCAGACAATACAAATCAGCGACACTGAATACGGGGCAACCTCATGTCAACGAAGAACAGAACCCGCAGAACAACAACCCGCAACATCCGCTTTCCTAACCAAATGATTGAACAAATTAACATCGCTCTTGAGCAAAAAGGGTCTGGGAATTTCTCAGCCTGGGTCATTGAAGCCTGCCGTCGGAGACTAACGTCAGAAAAGAGAGCATATACATCAATCCAAAGTGATGATGAATAAACATCCCGGTTTCTTCCACCATCGCACCGGAAAAGCGACTATGAGGGTAACCCTGCGTCTGTCAGCACAGTAAAACCCGGTGTGCATCGTTTTTGATTATTCCCGCACACTCACGCAGAAGGAATTCCCCGTCGGGCTACGGTCATGGTTAATGCGGGAATACGGCGACGATACAGCGCAGCTAAAAGGGTAATGGACAGAAAGAGCGGTTTATTTCATTCCACAGGATTCTGAGTGCCCCCCTCCTCCAATAGGCTGAGCATCCACCTATATAGTTTTAATTTTCATCAATCCATTTAACTATCGTTTAATTGTTGTCACATAGGATTCTGCCGTTTTTAACAATGCAGGATAATAAGATGAAAAAAATGTTGTTTTCTGCCGCTCTGGCAATGCTTATTACAGGATGTGCTCAACAGACGTTTACTGTTGGAAACAAACCGACAGCAGTAACACCAAAGGAAACCATCACCCATCATTTCTTCGTTTCGGGAATTGGACAGGAGAAAACTGTTGATGCAGCCAAAATTTGTGGCGGCGCAGAAAATGTTGTTAAAACAGAAACCCAGCAAACATTCGTAAATGGATTGCTCGGTTTTATTACTTTAGGCATTTATACTCCGCTGGAAGCGCGTGTGTATTGCTCACAATAATTGCATGAGTTGCCCATCGATATGGGCAGCTCTATCTGCACTGCTCATTAATATACTTCTGGGCTCCTTCCAGTTGTTTTTGCATAGTGATCAGCCTCTCTCTGAGGGTGAAATAATCCCGTTCAGCGGTGTCTGCCAGTCGGGGGGAGGCTGCATTATCCACGCCGGAGGCGGTGGTGGCTTCACGCACTGACTGACAGACTGCTTTGATGTGCAACCGACGACGACCAGCGGCAACATCATCACGCAGAGCATCATTTTCAGCTTTCGCATCAGCTAACTCCTTCGTGTATTTTGCATCGAGCGCAGCAACATCACGCTGACGCATCTGCATGTCAGTAATTGCCGCGTTCGCCAGCTTCAGTTCTCTGGCATTTTTGTCGCGCTGGGCTTTGTAGGTAATGGCGTTATCACGGTAATGATTAACAGCCCATGACAGGCCGACGATGATGCAGATAACCAGAGCGGAGATAATCGCGGTTACTCTGTTCATTGCTGACCCCACAAACAGATTTCACGCTCAATCTCACGACGAGTCATGAGACCTTTCCATTGCTTACCGCCAGCATATGTCCAGCGACGTAGCTGATCACATGCGCCTTTGATATCGCCCTGGTTTATTTTGCGAAGAAGCGTCGATGTTCTGAAATTGCCAGCACCCACGTTGTAAACGAATGAATAAAGAGCGCCGCGCATTGTTTCCGGTATATCGACTTTGATGTACGGGTTAATTTGTCTGGCGACCGTGGCAAGGTCTTTATTCAGGAGGGCTTTGCATTCTGCTTTGGTATACGTTTTACCGAGCATGATGTCTTTTCCTGTATGCCCGTGACATACAGTCCATACACCAACAATATCTTTGTATGGTATGTAGCTGACACCTTCCAGACCATCGTTACCACTTGGGCCAGTAATTAACACTGATGCTATAGCAATTGCTCCGCCACCAATAGCAGCAGCAACGGCTTTTCGTAATGATGGAGGCATTATTCACCTCTCGCAGCCTTGCGCTTATCTTCTTTAATCTTGAAATAAAGGTTTGTCAGGTACGTCAGCAGGCCAAATACCAGGCTACCCAGCACACCTATTGCTGCCCACTGTGAGGGCGTGACTTTATCGAGCAGCTGTAAAAACCAGTAGCCAGCACTGCCTGCGGAGGTGCCGTAGGCAATGCCTGTTGAAATTTTGTCCATGGATTTCATAGCCTCACCTCCGCACGGAACGGATGGCATAGTTATTATGTGTAGGCTTCCAGACACATCAATCAGAGCCTTAATTGATATATATGCTGGAGACGATGCAATATAAAAAGCTCGCCGTAGCGAGCTAATAAAATGTATTTCTCTGATATTATGTTTATTTGTATTAGCTCAGACTTGACATCACAGGTTTCGTATATAGAACATCATCAAATCTGTCAGTTTGCTATGAATGAGATATAGTAATTGAAGAGCTAACCTCGCATGTCAAAGCCAGATTTCTGAAAATCTCTGTAGACTTCCGGATTGTTGAAGGCCGGAAATTTGGCTTTATGAGCTGCGGACTTTATCGCTTCGCAATAGGCTTTATCACCGTTACTGGTAGATATTTTTAACGCCGTGCCATCCTGAGAGAATTCCATATGCAACCTGCATTTTTTCCCTTTCCAGTTATGCGGCTCATCAAGTTTGGCATTAATTGCAGCTCTGATTCCCCGCGCTTGCGCCCCCCATTCATCCTGATCATCCCAGCGTCCTGAACTGCAACTACCTGTAGCAGTAGTTTTGTGGCAATCTGAAGGGTGTAAAGGTGTGCATCCCGCAACAAAACTGACCCAAAAAGTCAACATAACGATTTTCTTTAATCCCACTTCTTGCTCCTCAATCCATTAAAATCTCAGCAATAGTAGTTGTTACGTCCGCCACTGGCTCAGAGCTGACTATCCGCTAGATTTAGCTCAGTGCCGTAGTTGTGTCAGAACAAACCTAAGCCGAAACCGTTTATTACAAAACAATAAATATCAGGGTTTAAAATCCAGCACCCCATTTTGAAATACTTTATATACTTCCGGCGAAGGGGGGGCAGGTATATCAGCATTCTTTATCGCATTCATCGCTTCACGACATAAATCGAGGTCTCCACTTTCTCTTTTAACCTCCAGTAGAAGGCCATTCGGGGCCATATGCATTCTCAGTGTACACTCTTTTCCTGAATACTTACTCGCATCCCCGAACTGTTTTTCGATGGCGCTCTTGATTTGATGGGCATACAGACGGATATCCTCACTAACATCAGAAGTACGTTCAGATGAACTCACATACTGTGTCTCTATTGCTTTATCGGAGTAATATGATGTACGGTCATGATAATTTGTCGATACAGCATCAGTGCACCCGATAATAATCCCACTAATAATCAACGTAAGAATTGATGCG
>ENA-ORCM01000841-ORCM01000841.1-human-gut-metagenome-genome-assembly--contig:-NODE-841-length-27791-cov-5.383344_pt1 | contig 27791 bp, 50 predicted proteins | sample MGYA00242906_ERZ507928 | MGnify/ENA primary metagenome ERZ507928 (study PRJEB26167, sample SAMN06115497) | human gut metagenome | host: Homo sapiens | place: China:Shanxi | collected 2015-05-07...
GCCCCAGCTGCGGCAGCTGGAATACCATGAACGAAGATGTGGTTGCCGAAACACCCAAAGCCGGGCTTTCTGGTGGATGCCGCCCATAAAGGGCTCCCCTGCTGCCAATGCCCCTGGTTCTACGACTGTGATGCCATGGACGATGAAGACGAAGATAACAATGAAGGCGAGGGAGGAGAGGAAGAATGAAAAAATCCGAAGCACAAGCCATTCAAGCGAAGTACAACATGGAAATCATCAGAAACCCCATCACCGGCGAAGCCTGGGCGCTGTACCTGGAAGCATCCAGCCCCATCAAGGAGCTAGACGACCTTGCCGCCGCAGACCTTAACCCATGTGCTATGGTCGCCAGCTACACCACCGCTTCTGACATCACTTATAAACTTGCCTGCCCCTCTAACTGGTTCGACCTGTGGGGATGGAAAGGAGAGGAGGATTCCAATGCCTGATAAAAAATCAACATCGCTGACAATCCGCATCAGCGAAGAATTAAAAGAGCAGCTACGCCAGGCAGCAGAAGCAGAGAACCGGAGTATTTCAAATTTCCTGGAAATCATTGTCCGGCAGGCGCTGAAAAAATGACAAAAGGGAGGAGGCCAAAGCCCCCTCCCGATTTTTATTTGTCTCTGTCCTCCCGGCTGCCCGCCACCAGGCAGCACACCAGCAGGAACACCACTCCGGCCAGCACCAGCACCGCGCCCGCCACCGCCATCAGTACCACCCCCAGATTATATTTTGCAGCCACCCCGGCAGCGGAATGTGAATAGTTGCTTTGATGATGCCCAGCCGGAAAAAGCCCCAGCTGTACCCCAGCGCCACTGCCAGAGACAGCGCTATCAGGATGATTAGGATTATTTTTTTTCGCATTTTTCCTCCGAAATTTTCACCCATTCCAAAAATTGCTCCCGGTATTTTCTGTACTCAAAAATCAGACTTTCTGCCTTGCAAATATCTCTGAAGCGGTTGCTAAATGCCACCCACGCTTCACACATAAGCTTGAACAGAACAGCCAAAGCACAGCACAGTAGGAACGTTCCTCCAAATATCAGGAATATTTCTCCCACAAGAAACGCTACTTTATCCATTGCTCCCTACATTCTCCTTCTTGACCCGCCGCTTTTCTGCTTCGTTTAAGGCGTTAAACACCATCACATAAATCCATTGTGATATTTGGTCATCCGTCACTGGAATCAGCGGTGCTATGAAATGCCAGCATTCCATGTAGGTAGGTTTATCGCTCATTGTTTTCGTCCTCCAGATCCATTTTAGCGCCGCAGGTGCAATATCTAGGCTTTCCTATCCGCATTAGCTCAAACGTTTTGCCGCACTCTGAGCAGACTAGTAAAGCATACATGGTTCTGAGCGCTGCGCCCTCGCAAGACGCACCATCTGGGTATACCACCTGCCAGCGCCCATGCCGCACCGGCTCCACATCGGCGGCGGGAATGTTTTTAATCAGGCGGATTGCTTCGCCTACATTGCAGAACGTGCACATAGTGCCGACGTTACTGCCGTTACACGTTTCACAGCTAAACTCCTCCCGAACTGCCTCTATAGCCGCTTCCCGGCTGATGTAATCACTCATTTCAATTCCTCCACGTAGCGCCAACTCTGGGGCGGGCGCTGTAAAAAGCATCCTGAATTTTTGCAATCAGGGCAGTCTCTTTTTGCAATCCCAATTTCAGCATAAAAACAGTCGCGGTTGATTTTCTTGAACTCTCGTAACTCTCGCGGCTTATCGTAGATTTTAAGGTCGGAGATGTGCCAGCCGCAACCGACCTTCGATTGCAGGTATTCGTGCATATCTTTGAGGGTAAGGCACGACTGCCGCGCAACATCGTTTGTTGTCGGCTGATCCTCACCTTTGACATAGTAGCTGCCGCCGGGTGAGCGCGTTTCCAGCTCATAAATGCGGTCGCAGATAAACTCACCGATGACCTTGCCGTTTAAGAAATTGTCTTTCGTGTAGTTTTCACATAGCATTAGTTCTATGCTGTAGCCGTGTTTAATGCCCTGCTCCGGGTGACGATACAATTCATCGCTGTTCAGCGCATGACAACCACAGATGGTCTGATACCTGACACTTGCTTGCGTGCAGTAGATATAGCACTTGAACGGCGTTTCCAGCTTTGGCCGCGTCTTGCGCACCTCAATCGTCTTTTCGCCGTTGGCAATCTTCTCCACCCACTCCGGGCGAATGCTAATTAAAACCGCTTTAGCCATTGTCAGCCCTCCGGTTCCACAAATTCACAAGTGTTTCATACCCGTTCTTCACATAGGCAAGCCTTCCGGCTTCTACCGTAAACTCCGACCGTTCCGTTCTGACTATTCCGCAGGCTGTGCATTTGATTTCGCTGGAAATGTAAAATTTCCCTTGGCCATATCCGGGCGCGTAATCCCGATATTCTACGGGCTTTCCGCAAAACGGGCAGGGCTTCAATTCGATTTCTTCCATACTTTCTCCTTCCCGCCCGGGTTGCCCCGGGCTTTTGTCATCCCCACTGTTCCGCCATTGCGGCGGCAATACCGGGGGAGAATTTGCTTCTGGCCTTGCTTGCGCCGCCTTTCCTGCTTACTCCGGCCTTGTCCCGGTTCCCTTTGTTTCGGCTCGTCCCGCAGGAAACAAGGGGCTTATACTCCGTCAGGATATTTGTCGGGGCAAGCGGATTTACGCCGAACTCCCACAGCAACGTTTTCTTGCTGAACGGGTCGCCGTATTCAAATGGCTGCACAACCTGGGTATACTCCGGCATATCAAAAACCTTGCTTGGCACAGGGTTCTCAATGCAGATTTTCCCAACGCCAAAGTATCCGTAAAGGTAAAATGTCATGAAAAACAATTTCGCTTTCAGGCCATTTGCAAAACGCTCCAAATTAAGAACGCCTTTCTTCGGGTACAATCGGCAAGCCCCGGCGTTGGAAATAAACGTGCATGGAGGGTGTACAATAACTAAATCCCATCCAAAGCGGGGAATGACATGCACCTGTCCGTCCATGGTGGTCACTTGCCCCCCCCCTCGATGGCTTTCAGGGCATCCCCCAGAATGTGCCACTCCGGGTGGCCGCCGCTGGGTTCTTGAATGTCGCAGGAGTAGGCTTCATGTCCTTTTGCCCGGAACGCCTTACAGACGGTTTGTGATGCTTCGCAGGCTATCAGCACTTTCATTTATCCCCATCCCCCTTATCATCTGCAATCGGCGTGGTATCAATCCGTTCCTCTGCAAGCTGGGCGGCCAGCAGATACACCTTGGCGTGGATGTTTTCACCGTGCGTTTCTTTCACTTTTGCTCTAAATTCGGCGATATTCCCCATAAAGCATCCGACTTTTGCAAAAATACAGCCATTTTTGTCCCTTGTGAATGTTAATGCGTCATCTCTCGATCCGATGGGGCAAACGCACAAGTAGCTGGTCGAACTAATTACTGCGGCATTGCCGGAAACCCTGGCATCGCCGGAGACCCTGGCATCGCCGGAGACAATGGCATCGCCGGAGACCCTGGCATCGCCGGAGACCCTGGCATCGCCGGAGACCCTGGCATCGCCGGAGACCCTGGCACCGTCGTAGACCCAGGCATAGCCGGAGACCCTGGCATCGCCGGAGACAATGGCATCGCCGGAGACCCTGGCATCGTCGTAGACCCAGGCATTGCCGTAGACCCTGGCATCGCCGGAGACAATGGCATCGTCGTAGACCCAGGCATTGCCGTAGACCCTGGCATCGCCGGAGACAATGGCATCGTCAGAGACCCAGGCATCGCCATCCTGGTCAATGTTGCTTTCTTTTTCGACCCAACCACCGAGTTCTCCAACATCCACATCCGCAAAGGCGACCAACGCCCTAATACGGTGCAGCGTTATCGTGCCGATTTTCTTAGTTTCGTTGGTTAATTCATACTTTTTCATTTCGCATTTCCTTTCTTTTCCGCCAGGGGAAAGTCTTGCTTCTGTGATTCTTCACAGGCTACCGGGGCTTTGAGCCAGGAGAGCCAGCATTCAAAGCAGCTTCTAAAGTTGGCGCACACAGTGTCATATCTTTCTTTTGGGCAATCACAAAGATACGGCAGGTTTTCTGCCAGCTCCTCATCCGTCATCGCCCGGATTTTATCGCCGTTTGTTTTCGGCTTCACCTTTCTCTGGGATTCAAGCTTCCACTTTGCTTCAAGCGCATTCTGGCAGCACCCATTTTCTCCATGCTCGTGGTTTACTGGGTTTGGCGTAAGCTGTTCTACAACGTTGCTCATTTAACATTTCCTTTCTGCGTTATTGGCTCCCCCTCTGGGAGCATCCCTTCCAGCCAGAAAAGCATTTTTTCTTCCGCATAAATTCTGCCCTTCCAATATTTCGCCGCCAGCAAATGCAGCTTACCTTCCGCACGTCTGCATTTTCCCATGTCGGCAGAAATGACCGCCTCCAGCATCCGGCACCGCTTTTTTATGGCATTGTTTTTTTCTGCCAACTCCATGCTGCCATATTTTTCAAGCCCAGTCGTCGGTGCGTCCTTCACCGTGTTCTCAACGGCCTCCAGAACCCGGAGCACCGTGTCAAAATCGCAAATCGTTGTGTCCCAATTTCGTCTGCGTTTCATGTCCGACAGCGTCGTCAGGAGCCACCACTTGTTGATATATCTGTCATTCAACGTCATTCCTCCTCAAACGTCTCATTCAGCATCCTGTACACCTCGCACCGCTCGAATTTGTCGCAGCAGAATGTCCTTTGCTGGATTTCAAAATCCTGCTTCTTCCGAAACCGCCACCGCAAAATACTGGCATCCGTTACCCCTTGGCAATCAATCACCCAGCCTCCGTTTGCATGGAGGCAGCGCAGGTAGAACGGACATTTCGCGTAGAGGTCACGCCAGTTGGTCGCCACATTAGCCGCCCCCCTCTTGGTCGTCAATCGGTTCTGCCAGCACCCGCCTTATGGCTTCCAGCTCTGCCTCCCCCAGCTCGCCGGACGCGCCTTTGGGAATCGCTGTCCTGTCTGGTTTTGTCTGCCAGATGCCACGGGAAATCCAGTTGACCAGCATCGGGATATATACGCCGCCGTCCTTGTTCCATTGCTCGCTCTGCTTCCAAACGCCTAGGCTTGTATACATGGATGATTCATCATTCAGTCCGCATTGCCTGTACGCCTCCATGGCAGCCTTCTTGTTCCCTCGGCGCTCCTCTGGGTATCCATTCCAAATGATTTCAAAACCATGCTCACCCCCCGCCCCGGCGCTTAGGTTAGGTTTAGTTAAGTTAGGTTTAGTTAAGTTAGGTTTAGTTGGGATTCCATTTGGATTCCGGTTGGATTCCGGTTGGATTCCATTTGGATTCCCACAAGGCTTCATTCCAGTCCGGGATTCATACAGCGTTAAGCACCCTTCAACGGGGTGGTCGGTGTACGCCTTGTTTTGCTTGATGTAAACATTTTTTGAGATTTCTTCATACAAAAGCGGACGGATACGGTCGTTTTTCAAACTATTGGAAATCCGCCAGTGCTTCACCACATACACGCTCCCGAACTGCAAAAGGAAGCGTTTTTCCACCAGCAGCCCCAGCATTTTCTTGCCGTTTTTAATCCGTGCCGTTACGCTCTCCGCAGCGTTGATAAAGCCATCGTCATCAGAAATCATGTTGAGATGCACATAAAGTGCCTGCGCACCGTCAGGAAGACGATAAAAATCATCACTCTCTATGATATTTCCACTCAAACATCTGCGCTTTGCCACTCAAAATCACCTTGCCTTCCCGCCTCTGCAAGCCGCTGTCACCGCCACATTCGGCGGCACAATCCGGCGCACCTTGTTGATAAAATGCCCCTCATGACTGGTGGCGCTGCTCAGGTGCAGCAGGTGGATTTCTCTGCATAAAGATAAATCAAGACTGCATAAATATTCACACAGCACATTGATGTCCATGTGGGTGTTTGCGATTCTGTGCCTTGTTTTTTCAGGCATCTTCTCGCACCGTGCCAGTATCTCCGGGTCGAAATTCGCCTCGATGGCCAGGATGTTCACCCCCGGGAATTTGTACCGCAGGTTCACCGTGTCCGTGGCAAACACCAACTTGTCCCCGTCCTCCCGGCTCTGAATCAGAAAGCCCAAAGGCTCGGCGCAGTCGTGAAAAACCGCAAAGGGAACCACTTCCATGCTGCCAATGGAAAACTGCTCCATGGAGGCGCACACAGCCGCCCCAGTGGCGTTTAATGCCTCCTTCGTGCCCTCGCTCATGTAAACCGGGATGCCGTCTTTGATGACTTCCAGCGCCGCCTTGGCGTGGTCTTTGTGCTCATGTGAAATCAGGCATCCGTCCAGCTCCGCAATCCTGAACCCCAGCAGCGTTTGCAGTGTTTTGTGGGCAAGCCCGGCCTCAATCAGAAGCCGGGTCTTGCTGTCACTGACGATGTAAGCGTTGCCGGCGGAGGACGATGCCAACGCCGTAAATTTCATATGGGACATTCCTCCGTTTCTGTCTTCTCCGGCTCCTGCTGCACGTCCACCACCGTTTCCGGCGCGTGCTGCTTCTGCCATTGGGTGCTGTCCTTCACCCGGTTCTGAGCCCACTCAGGCAGCTTGTCAAATGCCACCTGATTCCATGGTTCCATGTCAAACCGAATCAGCTCACTCACCGGTTTCCCGACGCTCATTCCTTTGGGCAGCCCCATGATGGTGTCGATGTTGGCGTATTCCCCGGTGTCGTTCAGCACCACGCCCAGCATGGCTTCCTTTCCCACCATGTCATTTGTGTCGAAGTCCCCGAACTCCTCATTCGTAAATTTCCGGCCTTGCCAGCTCTCCACAAATTTGCGAAGGCCGCTTTTTTCACTCTTGGAGAAGGTGAATTTCCGGCTCAGAAGCCGAGGCTCCTGCTTGCCGTCCACTTCGATGAACTCACCCACCAGCTCGAAGGTGTACATCATCATGTTCTGGTAATTGCTCTTGTCCTTGAATTTGTGCAGTTGCTCTCCAATGTCAATGCTCGCCACGCAGATGGCGGAGTAAGTACCGGGGGCTACCGGGGGGATAGTAGGCTTTGCCTTGTCTTTAATCTTAGCCATGGTTAATTTTCAACTCCTTATCATTTTCGCTCACCACCAGGCGGATAACCTGGCAGCCGGTTTTTCCCAGTTTTGTCACGCTCTCGGCGTTGTCGATGAACAGCGGCACCTTTACACCGTAGGCGGCGCTCAGGGTGTCGATGATGTCAATGCCCACGTTGATTTTCATGCCGTTGTTCAGGCCGGTGTAGGGCACACCGTCATAGGTCACATCACACCGTTCTTCCACGCCGCCGTTGGCCTGTTCCCGGAAAAGTCTGAAGTTTGCTAGTTTAAAGTGGTGGTTGATGCCGTCTTCCAGCGCCCCGGCCTTGAACCGGCTGAACTCGTCCGCCAGGTACAGCAGCTTTTCAACCTCGCTCAACGCCGCCGCCGCATCCTTGGCGTTCTTCCGCAGCTCCTCAATACGCCCCTGGGCGTATTCCAGGGCGCTCTTTTTGCCCAGAATGGCAGTCTGCTTTTCAATCTCCCAGTCAATTTCCCGCTGCCGTGTCCGCAGCCCAGCGGTAGTGCTGTCTGCCTGTTTTTCAAGGGCTGCCAGCTCCGCTTCCTTCTGGGTAATCTTTGCCTTTGCCGCCGCTCTCCGCTCCTGGTAGCCATCAATGTCCTTAACCGCTGCCGCCTGGGATTGTGCCGCCGCAATCCGGTCTTCCAGTGCCGCAATCTGTTTCTCGTAGCCCTGGATGTCCGCCACCAGTTCTTTTTCTTCCTGCTGGTATTGTGCCAGGTTTTCCTTGTACCGCTGGCTGTCCGCCACCAGGCCGTCCAGCGCTGCCTTCTGCCGGTCTGCCCAGGCGCTCACCGCCGCGTTCACCGCGCTTTCCGGGAGCCGCTGGCCGCAGGTGGGGCACATTTCGCTGCCGTCATACCGTTCGGCGTGCTTCTTTTTCCATTGCTCACGCGATGCTTCAATGGCCTTTTCGCACCGGCTCTTTTCCAGCCCCAGCCGTTCCAGCTGCCGATTGGCAGAGGCAAGATACCCCTCATTCTGCCGCAGTTCTCGTTCCAGTGCCGCCACATTCGGCTTTTGTGTCTCCTGCTCCATCCGGTACCGCCGGTTTTCCGCTTCCAGGCTGTCCAGCGCCATCTGGCTCTCCCGCACTTCCAGCCGCTTGGACTGCACCGCCGTGTTCTGTCGGATAGCCAGCAGCTCCGATGCAATCGCTTCCTTCCGCCCGCTCAGCGCCTCCAGCTGCTCCGCAGCCCCCTCAAAGTCCAGCCCTTCCAGGTCTGCAATGGTTTTCTCGCACTCAGAAATGCGAGCGGGGAGTTCATTCCGGTCAAGGGTGTAGCCCTTCTTCCGCTGCGCCAGGATTTTTTTGAAGTCAGCCAGTTCTAACTTCCCCATGGCTTCCAGCAGCGGACGGAATTGCTGGCTTCTCGCCATAATCTCCCGGTCGCTTTCCGCCCCGAACAGGCTGAAAAGGGTCTCCCGCCGCTTCGCCCAGGGCATCACCTCCGGGAAATAATTGACTGTGGTCAGCAGCCGGAAGGTGTCTTCATCCACCAGTTCCGCCACAGCCGCCTTGTAGGCGTTCTGCTTGCAGGGCACCCCGTCAACATAGTAGTCGCTGGTGTTGCCGTCATAGCTGGCTTCGCTTGACCCACGCTTGGTGCTCCAGATTTCCCGGTACGTCCGCTTCAAACTCCGCTCCTCGCCGTCCGCCAGCAGCACCGCTTCCACTTCTGTTACGGCCTCATGGTCGGCCACCTCGCCGTTTTCGTCCAGGGGCTTGATGTCGATGTTCTTCTCGCCGTTTCCGGCGCTGTCCTTGCCAAACAGCAGCCAGCAGAAAGCATCATAGATGCTGGTCTTGCCAGTTGCGTTGTCTCCATAGATGCTGGTGTCCTCCCCGCCGAAGTCTACCGTCAGGCTTTTGTGGCACTTGAAATTCTCCATGTGGATAGAAATAAGCTTGATATTCATCTTGACATTTCCCTTTCCGTCATATACAATGACACTGTAAATTTTTCCCCTTGCCGCTCTCCGGTCTCTTCCCGGAGGCGGCTTTTTTAAGCAATTGCCGCCGCCGTGAACACCGTCAGGCTCAACGCCAGCAGGAACAGCCAGTTGTCTGTGAATGCCCTGGCCAGCAGAAACGCCACCGCCGCAGCGCTGAACGCCCTCCCAGCCGGAATCACGCGGCTCACATATTCCCGCTTTTCTAGCTCGGTCATGCGCTCCTCCACCACCAACGGCTGACGGTGGTGAACCATTCGGATTGCTTCATTCGCGTCCAGGTCAAACCGCCGCTGCTCCTGCCGCTTCGCCAGCCGCGCCTTCATGGCATCAATTTCAGCTGGTGTTGCGTTCATGGCTGTTCCTCCTTTTTGGCGAAAAGCCGCTCCATTGCAACCCTTGCGCCTTCCGCATGGCTGTATTGGTCTTTTGGGCTGCACCGGGCTGTCGCGGTTTTCACAACGGTTCCTCCGCGAATCATCCTTGCCGTGGTTACGTTTCCGTCAAATCGGATGACCACTCTCAGGCCGCTTTCTTTCTTCGGCTTCGGCTTGATAAGTCCGGCAATCCAGGCTTCAGAAAACCACCAATACATTCCATAGATGGGAATTAAATACGCTTCATCAAATTCATAGCGTGCGCCGGTGCTGTCCTCAACAACATTCCGAACCGTCAGGGTCTTGCCTAAATACTTCTTCATGCAGGGGCCAAACACGGGGTGGTTCGGCATTTGACTCACAATCCGCACCTTATCTCCAACTTTGTACTTTGCCATTTTTTATTCCTCCCTTTGTTTTTTCGTTCTGCTGGGCAGCTTTCGCAGCCCGCCGCTCAGCCGGTGGACGATAACGAACTCCTCGGGGGTGTCCTTCACCACCAGCCAGTTTGCGTCATTCAGCCGGTAGTAGCGGATGTGCATCCGCTGTGCAACCGTTGGCTTCTTGCCGTTCTTCATCCTTCGTCCCCCAGGTAATCTTCCGCCCATTTTTCAAAGTCCCGGCGGAGAATCAAAAAGGTGCGCCGCCCGGCCTTCCCGGTGCTGATCACCTTCCCAAACGGAAATGTGCCGTCCGCAAGCCCATCGGAAAGGGTTCCCTGCCCAATGGGCATCCCCCGTTTCCTCATCTCCGCCAGCACATCATTCACGGTCATTCTCGGTTTCATGATTGTCCTCCTCCTTGTAAATTTCACTTCCGACACTGATTCCCGAGGCAAAAGCCTCCATCACCTTGCTTGCCAGCTCCCGCTTGTCCACGGGGATATTCTTCATGCAAGCCGCAGCTTCCGCTGCCAGCGCCTTAATCTTCTCCGGCATTGTTTTCACCTCCTTGTTGATTTTTCCGCCCCAATCTGGTACTCTGGAAAGAAAACCAGAAAGGAGGTTCCCTATGCAAAATTATTTTGACTGCTCTGTCTCGTGCAGACTTTACGGCCAGAGGCAGTCCTTCCGAGTTTACTGCATCAATTATGGTGGGAAGTGGATTCCGTTCCCCATTGATGTCTGCGATGTTGGCCACAATTGCGAGGATTGCTTCAGTTGTGTTTCAGAGGTCTATTCTCTTGCAAAGGATGTAAACCCTCAGCTGTTTGAAGTGTTTCCTCCATCTTCGCAATGAGTTCATCCATCCATTCATCGCTTTCCTCTGGATAAATCCGCCGGATCTGCTCCCTGGCCTTGTCCATGCTGCCGTATTTCTGCACCCATTTCTCCCGCCAGGCCATGTAGCTTCCCAAATCCGTATCACACGCCATCCCTCTCACCTCCTTGCCGGGTTGATAGCCCGCTTTGTTTGGGTTGTAAGCACACTATATCACAGTAATTGCGGGTTGTCAACCCAATAAATAAAAATAAATTCATGCTATGTGGGTTGACAAGCCATTTCTCATATGCTACAATCATTCAAAAGGAGGTGATAGCAGTGGGAACAATTAACGAACGTTTTCGATTCATCCGTGAAGAGTTGGGGCTTTCGCAAGAGGAGTTCGCAGCTCGAGCAAACAGAACGAGAAGCGAGATTAAAAATATAGAGTACGGCAAAACATCCCCAAAGCCAGAAGTGATTATGGCAGTATGCAAAGCCCACGGAATAGACGAAGTATGGCTCCGCACCGGCATCGGTAGCCCGAATATCAAGAAGTCCCGCAAGGAAGAGCTGAATGCTATTTTCAGCGATGCCCTGGAAGGCGTTTCCGACAAGGATAAGTTTCTCCGCGCCGTGGCCGCCGTCCCCGATTCTGCCTTCCCCGCGCTGGTAGAGTTTATCCGAACACTGTCCGCCGAATTGGGAGAATAAAAAAGCCCCGCTGCCCAAAAAGCAGCGGGGTTTTCCTGTGCGTAAAAAATCTTATAATTCAGCGCTCTCGCAATCAGGGAGCGCCCTTTTTATTTCTTCATCAGCCGCAGCACCAGGATGTAAACCATCCGCAGCTGCTCCATGTTCAGCTCCTTCAGCAGTGCCGCCACAATGGCTTCCAGTTTCTTCTTTCCGTCCTCCACGTTCTGTTCCTCCTTTTAATGAAAAAATTATGGTTTTATCCGCCGCCTGTTCGACATTTCTGCCTGTTTTTCGGCTGAAATCGCGGAAGAATGCCCCTTGCATTATATTGAATTATATCGTAAAATATTAGTGCAAATCAAAAAAGGAGGACATATCATGAAAAAACTATGTTCAGCAGCCCTTGCCGCTGCAATGCTTTTGACCGTGCCGATTACCGCCAGCGCCAGCAGCAAGGATTATACCGAGGGTTACCAAGCCGGTTATCAGGATGGGTTCCGGCAGGGCTACCAGGCCGCGTTGTTCGGCTTTTCCGAGACAACTCCCGCAAGTGCCCCCACCGAGGCGGCGGTGGAGGTCGAGCCAAAAAGTGGAACCATCCTCTTTGGGGAGAAACTAAAATCCAGTGGCAAAATAACTGTAAACGCAAGCAAAGAAAGTGCTGTGGTTGTCTGCCTGAAAACCGCAGCGGGCGTAACCCACTATGCGTTCTATGTGCAGGCCGGTGATTCCGTGACCGTCAATGTACCAAACGAAGTGCTTTACGCCTTCTTTGCTTCCGGTGACGGCTCCCAGTGGCGTGGCTACGGTCAGGGGAAGCTCTTCGGTGATACCACCGTCTACACCAAGGACATCCACACCCTTTATCTGAAAAAGTATCATTACACCTACACCCTGTACCCGGTGACAGACGGTAACTTCAGCGAAACCCCTTCCGATGAATCCGAGTTCTTTTAATACACCCCCACCGCCGTGCCACAAGCGGTGGGGGCTTGCCGCCGGATGAACCCGCTCCCTTGCCGGCTGCAAGTTCAGCCTAGCAGGGAAGCGCCGTTTCGTAAATAGCCAAATCTGGAATATCGTTTCTCAGGTGAACCATTTTGTTTCAGCTTGTTTCCAAGGAGATGTTTTTTGTGGAAATTTCGGATTTATTGTCAGAGCTGGATGCCCTTCGCATTCAACGTAAGATGTCCTATCAGGCCGTTGCGGATGCCTGCGGCGTGTCCAAAGCCACCATCTACCGCACCCTGACCGGGGCAACCGAACCAACCATTCAGCTTGTCCAGCGCATTCAGGCCGCCGTACAGTATGTTCCGCCATCTGCCCAGCAGCCGCCACCTGCAAGCTGTTCCAAGGAAGAATACGCTGAATATTTGAGGGAAACAATCATCCGCCAAGACCAGGAATTTTCACGCCGCATCACCCAGCTGCAAACCCACTATAGCCTTTTGCGCCGGCAGGACAGAAGGTCAATCGCGGTGCTTGCCGCAGCCGTCACTGTCCTGGTGATATTCCTGGTCGTCTGGCTTGTGCTGGACATCCTTCATCCCGGGGCTGGCTGGATTGCCACCCAATAGGAGGCCGCCATGAATTGTGTAAAATGTAAAAAGCCCATCCCGGAGGATGGCATCTTCTGCCCCTACTGCGGTAAGAAACAGCAGCCAGAGAGGAAAAAGAAAAAGAAGCGTGCCAACGGAAGCGGCACGGTCATTCGCAAGCCCGGAAACCGCTCAAAGCCCTGGGAGGCGCAGAAATCAGGAATCTATGTCGGTGCCTATGCAACAAAATACGAGGCGGAGCAAGCTCTTCTGCGGCTGGCAGACCTTCCGGTTTCGGAAACGCTGAATTTAACTTTCGAGCAGGTCTATCAGAAGTGGCTGCCCGTCCACGCCCGTTCACTGACGAAGTCCGGCATCTCTGGATATGAATTTGCCTACGCCCATTGCCAACCACTGTACGACAGGGTGTTTCGCCGATTGCGTGCAAGTGACTTTCAGCAGGTCATTATGGACATGGAGGGGAAAGGCTTATCAAAATCAAGTTGTGAAAAAGCCGTGCAGCTTTTTGGTCAGTTGTCAAAGTGGGCGATTCAGGAGGAGATTTGCCACTCCAATTACGCAAAATTCGTCACCGTCTCCGCCCAGCAAAAAAGCACAAAGCAACCGTTCACCGCCGACCAGATTGAATCAATCCTAAAATCCCCAGAGCCAGCCGCCCAGATTGCCGCAATCCTGCTTGCCACCGGCTGCCGCCCCAACGAGCTTTTCGCCGCCGCCACCGCAGATGCCCAGGAAAGCTATTTCATCTCCGGCTCAAAAACAGAGGCAGGCAAAAACCGTATTATCCCGGTTGCCGCCTTTGGCCTGCCCGCCTACCAATCCCTCCGAGCCGCAGCCATTGCCAGCAGCTGCACCAGGCTGATTGACGCATATGGCGGTAATAAAACCTACCGCAACTTTTATAAACGAGACTGGCAAAAACTGATGGAAAGCCTCGGCATAGAAAACATGGCACCCTATAATTGCCGCCACACCTATGCCACTCTAGCTGTCCAGTCCGGCATAAAGCCTGAAATTTTGCAAAAAATTTTGGGTCACGCCGACTATAATACTACCGTTGGCGTGTACACCCACCTGGATAAATCTGAAATACTCCAGGAGGCGGCAAAGCTCACGGTTACAGACACGTTACAGACACGAAAAAATCGCCCGGTATAATTGCATCAAAAAAGTTCAGAAAATAAAGAAAAAAGCCACGAAACACGAAGTTCCGTGGCTTTTCTTTGGTGACCCGCCGGGGACTTGAACCCCGGGCCCACTGCTTAAAAGGCAAAATCGGTGGAATTTATGCGGTATAAAATAGGATTATTTTGCTATCACAAAGAATAACAGCATATTTATATCGCAGAAAATTACAAAGTGCCAGTATGTATTGTCTCAGTTACAGACACGGTTACAGACACTTTAGCCGCCCATTTTGTTCAGAAGCCGCTTCAGTTCTCTCTTGGTTTCCTCGTTCAGCCCAGAGCCGTCAATCGCTCTTTCCAGCTCTCCGCTGTGGTAGGAGTAGTCGCCATCTCTGGCATATCGTCCCATGCTGTCCCGCCTCTGGCTGTAGGCAGGCATACCGATTCCACCCATGCCGTCATTATAACGGTAGTCCGGGTAGTCCCTACGGCTGTACTGGTTGTACTCACCCTGCTCGATGCAGTCGAGTTTGCAAACGAGGGATGCCAGATTCTTTGCCGTTTCTACGGTTTGGGTAGACAGCCCTCGGTCTGCAAAGTTTTCCAGTTCCTCTCTTGCCATCCGCTTCAACTCATTCAGTTTTCCCATTGTTGCTCCTCCTTTCCATCAGGCTACCCGCTCAATCAGCAGGTTGGCATTGGCAACGCTGATGGCCTGTGCATTGATGTTTTTGACTGCAAGGCTGACGCAGCAGCCCTTCGGCACGTCCACAAATGCTGCCGTGGTAACATTAAAGCTGCTGTCTGCCACGGTCGGAGTTACCGTTGCTGTGGATTGCTGGATAGCTTCGCCGCCAATAGACAGCGCAACGCTGATTGCACCAGGAGTGCCGCCGGTGGGAACAGCAATGTTTCCGACAAACAGCACCTTGTATCTGGCAAAATTAGCGCAGCCGTTGCACATTCCTCGCAGCGTTACCAGCCCAGCCCCTTCTCGGTGAACAACATACCCACGATTGCACCCAACAGGGGTGTCAGTAAACAGCACGTTCTGCCCTGCCTGGACGGTCTGGGCAGCACTTGCAGTAAGTTCAACCGCCATGATTAGCCCTCCTTAACACCCACACGGTGTGTTGCAGCAATAGGGATTCTGAACCACATACGCAGGGGAGGGGGAGGGGCGGAGCGTGTTGACCAGATAGCTGTTCTGTGCCGCCTGGGAAGCCGCCAGCCGCAGAGCCTGGTTTTCGTCACGCAGCTGCTGATTCTGCTGGTTGGTCAGGTAGTCAATAATCCGATCGCCCACCTTGTCTACCGCAATCATGGTAGCGTTGTGCTGCTCCTGAAGGTGGTAGTTGGTGTCACAGAAGCCTCTTTCAATGGCTCTGCTGAGACCGTTGGCCTGGGTAGCCATGTTGTAATTGGTTTCTGCAATAGCCTGCTTCATGTCGCAGCAGCAGCCGGAAAGCTGCTGAGAAACGCCATTGATAGCGTTTCTGGTTTCGTAGCCCTGCTGCATCTGGCCTACCTGTACGCCGTTGATAAGCTGTGCCTGAGCATATCCCAGGTCACAAATACCGTTCTGGGTGTTGTCGAGCTTACGCTCGATGGTGTTTGTGGCATCAGAAATCATCCGTTGCACCGTTGCAAAGTCACTGGCGAGCACATAGTTGTCAGCAGCACCGGCGTTTCGCCCGTTGTTGCCCCAACCGTTGCCCATGAAAGCAAACAGAAACAGGATGATAATCCACCACGCACCGTTGCCAAACATGCCATCGTTGTTCCGACCGGAGACGGCAGCATAGTCGGCAGGGGACATCATATCATTCATAATCTTTCCTCCTAAATTTAATATTTATAAACCGTTGCGCACCGGTTTATCACAAAAGTCGCTGGAATTGGTTCGCCAACCCCGCCAGCTGATTAAACTGTTCTTGGCTCATTTTCCCGGAGCTTAAAAGCTGCTGAACCTGCTGTTGCGGGTTCCCCTGAAAATTCGCCCGGAACTGGTTAAACTGCTGGATGAGACTCCCAATTCCCCCGGGCATGGGAACGTTCCCCCCAAACTGCTGGAAAAGGTCATTCATTTTTCGTTCCTCCCATCAGCGCAGCAAGCCGCTGCTCAAATTCCTCTCGGGTTACAAACTTTTCTGTGTTCCCGGACGGCTCCTGTTTCTGCTCCTGTATTTCCTGATAGGCGAAAACCCGCAGGGGATTTGGAAGCCCGCTGCCATCCGCAGACTTGATATAAAACCGCTTATCCTCGCTATCCATCATCCACACAGCGCTCCCAGGTGCTACAGGATAGCCCTTCGCACCGGCAAGCCCCTGCACCCATACGATGTTGTTATTTGCCGCCTGGCTCTGCTGCTGGGGCTGAGGCTGTGGCTGTTGAGGCGGGTAGTAGTAGTTCCCAAACATTTCTTATTCCTCCATGCTCCAAGAATAAATTGGTTCTTCCTTCCGGCAGTCCCAGGTGTCATAAACTTCTCCGTCCTCAACGGTGACCACATGCCGGTCAAGGGTTAACACATAAATCCCCTTGGGATGCCGGTTACAAAAATCCTCCACCGTGCCATCGTCAATGGCAGCCCTTCGGAATCCCTTTTGCCGCAGTACCGCACCCCACACATTGTTGCTGGACGGCATATCTCCCATTTGCAGCCCCATCAGCGCCAGCCGGAGATATGCTTCCTTCCAGCTGCACCCTATGGCCTTGGCCACCGCTCGGACGGCACAGTCCCCCACCCGAACCGCAACAGGGTTGGGGTTATAATACGTCCACATTGGAATCACCTCTTACCAAAATAATAGCAAAAAACCCGGCAAGCAGATTCTCACCTACTTGTCGGGTTTCTGTCATAAAATTGTCAGGCGCATTCAAAAATCGATGTTTTCCGGGAGTATTTCGCTGTACTTCTGCACACTCCTATACTGCCTTTTCATCTCTTTAATTCGCCTGTTCAGCGTGGCAAGGGATAAATTGCAAGCGTGGCACTGCTTGACTTGGCTCCATCCGGCTATCCGGGTTCTGAGTATTTTTTCATCTTCCGGCGTAAGGCACGCCAGCCGAACAAATTCTTCCAGAAAAACCCGGTTCCAGGGAACCGTATCCACTTGTCACTTAATCCTCCTTCGGGTAAACGTAGGTTTTTGCCTGGGCGCTGTCACCCATGCCCGCCGTGGTGGGGTCTACCACCACGCCCAGGATAGCCAGCAGGGCAAACACCGCATTCACCACCGCCAGCAGCTTGTCCCCAATGTCCCCCAGGTTCAGGGTGAAGCCGAACAAAGCGGCAACGGTCTGCACCAGCAGCAGCCCCGCAGGGATGAACGCCAGCCAGAAATTCTTGTTCCGCAGTCTTACCTTCCAGTTAATCATAGCTTTTTCCTCCTTATCAATGTTTGTGAAAATCTTCCAAGTCGCCAATTCGGTGATTGATAACTTTAATCTGCTCCTCCACCACGGGAATCCGCTGGGCAAAATTGTTGTGCGCCCGGACTTCCCGGGTGAGTTCTGCAATTTTTTCCTCCATGACGGCGGTGGCCTTACTGTTTGCAATAAGCAATCCAACCAGTGAAATTCCGCCGCCAATGACTGCTGAAATCAGAGAAATAATAGCGTTGGACAAATGTCGTTCCTCCTGTTATTTGTTAAACTGGCTGATATAGCCCCTGTCCCACACACCTACATGGCAGCCCCAGCGGTATAGCCCAACCTCGCCGTCTTTCAGGTGTTTCATCACCACAGCTTTAAGCTTCGCCGGGTCTCGGTAATGCAGGTCAACCGCATCCGAAATGGTGTGCAAGGAATTGGGGGATGCCCCAGGAGTTGCGGCGTTATGCACCTTGCACCGGTAGCCAGAGCCGCCGGAGGTAGCAATTGTCAGCGGCTCGCCCAGGTCGTCCCGGATAGCCTGCGCCAAGTCCATAATGCGCTTGCTGATGATGGATTCCTGGCAGCAGCCCACGCCCTGGCAGTGGATTTCCTTCGCTCTGAAATTTTTTGTAAGCTGCACATCCACCCCCCGGGGGATGTGATAGCAGCCGTCCGCTTGTAGGTACTGCGCCGCCTCAACCGGGGGCTGGTTGCCACCGGTTTCCGTGGACTTTTTATCCACCTTTGCCGCCGTTCCGGCGACAGCCCCAATCAGCATTTTGGTGGTCTGCGCCCCGGCGATTCCGTCCGGGGTCAGGCCATAGTCCGCCTGGAACGCCTTTACCGCCGCCTGGGTGTTCGCTCCGGCAATGCCGTCACAAGCGCCAGGGTCGTAGCCAAGGTAGCTTAGTAAGTGTTGAGCTTGCTTGGTCGTCACAGCGCCCCCACCTCCTGCTCGTCAAAAGGGGTACCGGTGATTTCAAAAAATTCAGCCTCAGTAATCCAGCCTTTTTTTACAGCATTCGCCACCTGCTCTTTTGTCCACAGGTGTTTTTCGTAGTAATACTTCACTTTCTCAAATTTTCGGCTCATTGATTTCGCCCTCCCTCGGTAGTTCCGGCAGTTCTACATCGCACATCATTGCGATATAATCAATGGTAGCGTTCAGCTGCTCCATATTATCAGCTGCCTGTTCCGCAGCCATTTTAGCAGCTTCAATTTCTGCCTGTTTTCGGATGCCGATGGTATTTTTAACATACTTCATTTGATTTCCTCCAAATCCATTTTGAATTTTATCCGCGGGCGTCCCGCCCGGATGGTAAGATTAGCAGATGACACAAACCGGGGAGAACCGATAGGCAATGGAAGCGTAGTAGTGGTTGTTGACTCGCCCAGACGTACTCACGTACCAAGTACCATAGGCATAGTCCCTATTAGCGCTACGCAAACGCACATACTGCAGATTGCTGGAGTTAAGAGCCGGAATCTTGAGCGCATCGCTCTGATTCGGTTCTCTCTCCCAGCCGTAATTCAGTGGCTGTGTAATACCCATCCGTTCCCGCCAATAGGGGGATAACGTTCCTTCGACTTTCAACTGCGGCTTGATGTTCATATCTACCAAGGCGGGCAGGAAGAAGGTATCAAAGGTATCCTCAGAGGCTGTGTCAAATCCCTCAACCGTATTAAGCGCAGTTGTTACCTTAACCGGTTTAATAGCGGACAGAAAATCTTCGCTGAGGCCAGCCATAAAGCCGTGCTTCGCATACTGGTCTGGACGAATGCTGAATTTTTCCAGCGGTTTGAACCAGTCTGCCCCATCAGCATTCAAATACTGCCGCAAAGCAGAAGTACCCCAGCGATTGTGTCCGTAAGCAACCTGCTGCATTCCATTCAGTCCGCCGTCAGTTGCTTTGGTAAATGCCATTGTACCAAGATTCGTTCCCTCAGAACCGGCAGTCACAGTGACAGTCTCAATAGGATCGGCGTCTTTCGCAGTGGCCCAGCTTTTGACTTTGAATGCCGTTGTGGCGACATCCGGCAGACCCTCGAAGCCGCTTAATAGGCCACCCGCAGGTACGGCCTGGGTCAGTGTAAATTGCCAGCTGGTATTAGCTTCTGCGCCTTTGCTGCCCCACTTGCTTCCGAAAGTCACATTGTAAGTGTCGGCAGCCAGCCCGTCTGGGCAGACCATGAATGCCTGCTGGTGGTCAAACTGCACATCATACGCAGAGCATTTGTGCATTTGCAGTTGCATTCCGGGCACCACTTCTCCGGTAGCCAGGGTAACAGGAATATGGTTGATAATATCCCACGCTACCTGATATTCCTTGTTATTATCATCCACATCAGTCCAGGGTGCAATAATCTGATCGCCTACGGGGAAAATCTTGGCGTTGGATTCTACCGTGCCCGCTCGGACAATGTTGGCGATTTCCTTCATGCTTTTGTAAAGCTCAGGCCGCTGCCCACTGGCAATCATGGCAAGATAGCCGTTCTGCTGTGCCAGCAGCGCTGCAATGTCACGCCCTGTGCTGTCCAACAGCATTGGCTTTGTTACTACACTCATTTTTTATCATCCTTTCTTATTCGGTCAGCGCCACACAGAGCGCTCCATCGACAACACATAGCCCAAAATGCAACTCGGCATCCTCCAGCTTGCCGGATTTAAGGCGGGTGACCAGGTCATCTACCTTTCCTTGCGTTTTCTGTGCGATAATTTCCAGCTGCTCATCCGTCAACTCCGGCAGGTCAACGTCCATGTACTTCTTCACCCCGGCGCTGTCTACACGGTAAACGCCTCCCTTGTCAGCGCCAATAGTAAACGGCGCGCTGCTTTTGGGGTCTTGGTTTACTTTTGCATTCGGCACCCAATATGCGGGTTCTTCCATTTCCTTGTTGTACGCTTCCACCAGCGCCGCCACCTGGTCAGGAACCTGCATTGTAACGCCTGATGGGTAAGTGTATTTAACCCCATCAATAATACACGTCCATGGTGACGCGGATTCTGGAATCTTCACTGTTTTCATTGTTTTCATCCTTTCTTACAGAGGTATCCACCCGTCCGGCATACCAATATACGGCACATACCGCACATACTGTGCCCCAGGCTTAATTGCTTTTGCGCTGATAGCCACGTTACCGTTTACTGTCAGCGTTGCGCCGCTTGTGATTGTTTCGTCATTCGCTTTTAATAGCAGGATGTACCCACTTTGGGCAGTTCCGGTAATTGTCAGAACGTCTCCCGCCGCAAGGCCAGCCCCGCTGGAAATTGCTTCTCCGTTCCTTGTGACACTTGCACTGGCATTTTTGTCGGTAGTGATAGTCAATGTATAAATCTGTGTCTCGCCCAGGGATGCCGTTCCATTCGTTGCCCCCCAGTTGCAGCCGAGGGAGCTGTAGCTGGTGTTGTACCAGCTCGCCCCATCTACATGGATTGGAACCTCAATAGCCCCGCTGTGTTCAACGCGAACGGTTTTTGCAGCAATGATTGAAGTGCCACCATATGTAGGCACATTCAGGCTGGTGCTGTCCGCTGACCACGCCCAGACAGTCACCCCGTTCACCGTAATCCGTCCGCTCCCGCCGGAGTACCACGTTCCGCCCATTTCTCCGCCGCTTCGGCTGAACTTAACCGCCACCGCCAGTTCAGAATATCCAGAGCCGATCGTCTCAGACCATTCCACGCTCAACGTGGCTGAAAAGCCTCCGCCAACATAAACATTGAGCACTCCGCTTTTTCCGGTTGCCATAACTACACCTCCCTCAAAAAGAAAAGCTTGCCAGGAATCACCGTTTCAGGGAGCGTATCGCCATAGTCAACACCTTCCTTTAGAACAATTCCGCTGAACGTCACCGCACCGGTCATTGCTCCTCCTGCTTTTGGCAACGAATTTTCAGCGGTTCTTTGCGCATTCTCTGATGCTTTCCGCAGCTCGTCAATGTGGTTGTTCAGCGTGTCCCGCCCCACCAAATAGTCCGGGCTATTGGCATCCGCCTGGTTGTAGTCCGTCTTGGGAATAATCATCCCAACAGAACTGCCAATGATTTTCATGCGCTTGTCACCTCCGTGATAAAGGCAGTCAGCGTAAAATCCTCCGCCGGTTTTTGCCCGATCGCCCATGCCGTTGCAGCACCATCGTCATTTTCAATATAAATGATGGTCTGCATTAGCTTTTCCATCTGACCGCTGTCAGCCGTCAAGTCAACCTTGCTGTTGGTAGAAATCCCCTCGACGGTTACGGATTGGCTGAACGGGCTTTCGGCTCCCTTCCACCCGGAAGCAGGGAGTGAAATAATAACCCTTTTTGCCGTGCTACCAACCATTGATGAAAAAGGGCCAGCAAACTCAGCGGTATAGTTTGCCGTGTGTCCATATTGTAAAGCCATCAAAGAACCTCCTTGCTGCGGCTCTCCTGTATGCGGATTCCTGTCAGCTCCTGCCCTTCAATCACGCCGCCGTTCCACTTCACCCGTACCTGAGCATTTGCTTTCATCGGTCGGAACTCAAAGCTTTCCGCTTGGGTTACTGGGTAGAACCACAGGCCATCCTCAAACAGAACTTTTCCGTCCCTATAGCTTTTCGTCCTTCTCCCGATGGTAACTTCCACATCCTCCACATCCAGTGGAGTTATCGGCTGCCCTGCATTGTTTTTCAGCCGGATTGACAAATAATAACTGTCCCCCTGCATCATACGCCGCTACCTCCTTTTTCATAGAATACCAAAGTCCGCCGGACAATTCTAAACCCGGCGGACTTCTTTTTTACCGTTTATGCCAAGGCGCTTTTTTCAGGCCGCTTGCAGCATATCCGTTGTCATAATACAGCGCATCCTTTTGGCTGTCGGAAATCGGAAGACTGTCAATAAGGGCAAGAATTTCCTTCTTCTTGCTTCCACTGTCCGTCTTCCCGTCCCCATCTGCATCCACGCCGACACACTCCGTTCTTCTGCTTCTGTAGTCAGCAAACACATTCGGCTGAATCCCGGTTTCTTCAATGCTTTTGCCCAGCTCGTCAAGCTTTTTCGTATACGCTAAAACCTGCTCACTGCTCAAATCGGAATCCTGGTGCTGCTTTTGCCAGCGGTAAGCGTTCACCGCTTCTTCTGCTTCCTCCGCGTCCTTGCCGCCATAGCGAACAAGTGCATTTTTGAGCTGCTGTTCCGTGATTTCGCCGTCAATAAACGCTTCCTTCACTTCGCTGTAGTTTACGTCAAGGTCTTTCTTGCAGCCCCATTCTCGCACGGTTTTTTTTGCGGCACCTTCACTTTTTCCGCCGTACCGAACAAGCATCTGTGCCGCTTTACTCTCCGTCAGGATGTTGTTCAGATAAGAATCTCGGATTTCATCGTATTCAATGCCGGTGTCTCGGACGCTGTTCCACTGCGTTACCTGTTCTTCCGCGCTCTTTCTGCGCATTCCAAGCACCCCGTTCAGCTGTTTGATGGCTGCTGTCCGGTCGATTTCGCCATTCAAATACTGTTCCTTTACCGATTCCTTGCTGCCGCCGGGAACCTTCTTCAGCTGCTTTTCAAAGGCGCTTTGAATTTGCTTCCGGCTGAAATTCCCCTCGGCTTCGATTTCGGTAAGAATGCGTTCCGCTGCTTTTGCGTTCCCAGCGGCCTTTTCCTTTGCCGCCTGCCGAATCCGGCTGTCCTGGTCTGCCAGCGCTGTCACAACGTTGTTGCCGAACAGATGTTCGGGATACTCCTGAAGACTGTTCTTTCCTGTTCTGCCTGACTGCCAGTCACAATGGCGTGGTAAAGACGCTCTGTTTTTCCGTTGCTCCCCCGGAAAATAGCGGGAATGTTTTCCTGAATCCCGTCCCAGATAGCTTTCCCTTTGGTGTAGGAATCGCTTGCTCTGGGTGTGGATACCGTTTCATAGGTATTTTTTATTCCTCGCATTTCTCGCAGAATATTTTTCAGAGGGATGCCGCCCATGTTCAGCAAACCGGCTGCAGCGTCCAGTGAAGCAATACCGAATTTCCCCAGGTTCTCTTTCTTGGCTTCCTCGTCATCCGGGTCTGTTTCCAGGAATTTCTTCCAGCTGTCCGTTGCTTTTTGGGTTGCGTTGTACATATCCGACACCAGACTCATGTCGTTACGCTCCACGTCATAGCCCTGAACGATGCTCCAAACATCCTTAAAGCCGGGGTAATAGGTGATAGGGTTTACCCCGTCCACCAGTTCCGAAGCAAGGCTGCTCAGATATTTTTCCAGATATGTCTTTTCTTCATCGTCATCCCGCGCCGCATATACAAGGCTTGCCAACAGCGAGTTCAGAATCAACGCCGCCGCAACGGAGGAGATTTTCTTTCCGGCGGTTTTGAAGTTCTTCCCGCGAATGTCCTGCACCGCACTGCCCATCATATTGATGGTGGTGGTAGGCTCCGCCATGAAACTTGTCAACATTTTCATGTAAACGCTCTTGCTTCTCATATTGCCGCTTCTGGAAAACACGCTGTCATACACCTGGGTTCGGGTGATGCACTTGGTAAAGAGCTTTCCCGCTTCCGTTTTCAGCGCCTCGCCGTTAAGCCCCGGGTGCTCTGCCTTGGTCTGCCGCTTGGCAGCTTCCCACATGGCAACCCATGTGATTTTGTCCATCTGTTCCGGCATCCAACCGCCGAATTTGTCCACGGCGGCCATAAAGCCCTTTCCATTTTCCCCGGAAAGCAGCTCCTGGGTGCTTCTGCCCATGTCCGTGTCGAACCGACCGATTTCCTTCAGTCCAACAACCGGCGCATATTTTTTCATTTCCTCCCAGGTTGCGGAAATTCCGCCCGCGCTGTCCACCTTGGAGCCTGCGAAATACTTTGCATCGATAATTGAAAACGCCCGCCCTACCGCGCTTGGCTGCTGAATAGCCACGCTCAGGCTTGCAGATACCGCCGCTTTCTTGAATCCGCTCAAGAACATATTGTAAACGGTCTCTCGGTTATCTGCCCTTACGCCGCCGTTCACGTCCTTCAGGAAGGTATCTACATAGTCCACCGATGCTTCCCCGTGTTTCCGAAGCATCTGTTGCCGGATGCCGTCACCGGAAGTATTGTAGTTGTATACTCGGTAAAAATCCTCCATGGGCAGCGCGAAGTTGTGATACATGGCTGTGTCGTTCACATGGTTTGCCCAGGTTTCCATAAAACCGCGCAGCTCCACAGCGTTGCTGGCGTTCTTGTCCGTGGGCTTCATGTGTCCGGCATTTTTCTGCCGATTGCCGGGGGATTCCTGACTGTCTCGCACCCGCTCAGACCGGATGGCGGAGGATTTAATCGGCCAGTAATCCTTTTCCTTCGCCTTGCTCACGCCATACAGTGCCCGGCTCACCTCGTTGTTCTGCTCGGCGCACACGGTGGAAAGATATTCCTGCATTTCGTTTGCAAAGGCAATCTGTTCCGTCGTCAGCCCAAGAACCTGACCGTTTCGGATTTGAATAACCGTTTCCAGCGCCAAAATGTGTGAGGAATAATCCGTGTAATCCTTGCCGTTCCGCTTGCTCCCGGTGAGAATAAAGCCTCCATTCGTCAAGTGTTTGAGATATTGCTCCCGCTTCGATGCCGCGTACAGGCTCATCCGCTCCTGCAAATCCAGCGCCACCTTTTCGCCGTCTTCCATTTCCACTTCCACCAGATTGTTTTCCCACTGGTCAAAGTGGTATTTGTCCATACACCCCAGCGTAAAGGCTCTTGCTTTTGCGAAGTCCCGATACCAGCCGTCCTCACCGTTGCGCAGGTTTTCATAGAGCTGCATCATAACGCCGCTTCCCATGCGCTCGAAGGCATAATAGGGCTTTTCGTTGTTCCAGCTCAGTTTTTCCATTGTTTTCTTTAGCTTTCCCAGCGCTGGTGTCTTGTCCAGCTGTTTTTGGAACTCTGCCATTGCTTGCTTGGCTGTCTCTGCCCACCCCTGCTTTAGATTTTCGCCGTGGAGCTTGTTGGCATTTCGGATGGTATTCAGAATGGCCGTATAAGCATTGCGAACTGCTTGTAGCTGCTGGATGTTCAGTTCACCATAGAAACTGTCTCCAATGGCTTCTTTGGCATCGGAAATAAACTCAAGAATTTTGTCATTATACTCCTGGGTAAACACTCCCTTATTGACTTCCGCCAAATCGGTGTATGCCTGTTGCAGCCGCTCCAGGGCATTCTGCACCGTGGCATTTCGCCGTTCCAGCACATTTTGCAGCTTTGCTTCCGTCTCTGCAATGGCCTGGGCGTTCTTCACCGGGTCTTTCCCCAGCCGTTCCAGCTGTGCGCCGTACCGGGCAATTACCCGCCGGGCGGTCTCCTGCGCGTCCTGCTGCTTGATTGTGGCAATGGACTGCATCGCCATGGTCACCGCAGGCTGCAAGCTGTCCGGCACATACAGCGTCTTTGTGGGGTTCAGCAGCCGCCGATTGAGGTCAGTAAGCACCCGCTCCAGCTTAAAGCGTTCTTCCGTCTTTCTGGCACTTTCCACCTTGGCCTTTGCTGCATCCTGCTGTGCCTGCACTTTCTTTTCCAACCTGTCAATATTCCGCCCACTGGTGTCATACTCCCGCAACAGCCGCTTAAATTCCCGTTGCCAGATTGCAGCATCCTCCTCGGTTTTGGAAAGTTCTTCCTCGATTTTTTCAAGGCTGTTATCCTGCTCCCCGTATTTCCGCAGCAGACGAATAATTTCTTTGCCCATTGCCGCAATCTTTCCGGTGTAGCTGTCTTCTAGCTTATTCATCTCACGCTGGTGTGCGGTAGCAATCTGCTCTCGTTCAGCTTCATAAACCGCCTTCATAGCCTTCGCTTCCACATCCCGCTGATAGCGGTAGTCAGAAAGCGCTTGTTCCACGGCTTTCTTTCCGTCCTGCCGTGCCTGTGCGGCCTCCTGAAGCGCCGCATTGCGCTCCTTTTTCAGCTTTGCGATTTCTCCCTTTAGCTTGTCAGAAACGCTCTCAACCGGCTTTGCATCCCAGGCCATTGCAACGATTTTTTCAATCAGGTCTTTTCTTTCCGCATCTTGATAATATGCCGCTTCCATGTCAGATGTGCTCCTGCTGTCCTTTAGCTTCTGCACCAGTTCCGCAAGTGCTCCAGGCATATTCATATCGGAAAGCTCAGAATCAAACTGGTCTGCAAACTGCGCCGCTGCCTCCTGCCAGAACTGGTCAAGGCTGGTGTTGGCATTCTGGTCAATAACGATGCTCCCGCGGATTGCCTTCTGAAAATCCTTTACGCTACCATAGCTGTATTCAATTTCACCAATCTGCCCCTCGCTCAGCCGCACACGCCGCTTTGCCATCCAGTCCAGCACTTCCTGGGCGTATTCATCCCGCTGTTCCTTCCGGTGCTCCTCCAGCCAGTCAGCGGCTTTTCCGGCTCGTTCCTCAATTCCATCCCAAGACACATCTGCATCCCTGGAAATGTAATTGTAGGTGTCTTCCAGCAGTGCTGCCAGTTCAGTGGTGCTGCCATTGGCGTTCCCCTCGCGGATAAGCCGCGCCGCCAGCTGGTTTAGGCTGTTTCTATCAAGGGTATAGTCTTTGTTGCCCCGCTTCTGAATCTGGACCAGCTTTTTCAGGTATTGGATTTCCGTCTCCATTCGCTCCATTTGCTCCTCGGCACTAATCCGCCGGGAAAAACGAATGTCCTCCGATTCTGTGGGGTTTTTGTTTGTGGTCAGTTTTGCCTGGTTAGAATCCAATATCACGTAGGAGTTGCCGCCAAATTCTTCATCCTCTACGGTAAGTCCATCATACCCTTCCCCTCGCAGCCAGCGCACAAATTCGTCAGCCGCCTGCCGTGTCAAGGTATAGTCTCCATATTCGTAGTCGTCCTGCATCTGCAATGAATCTTTGGAGTGCTGCCGAATTTCTTCTGCCAGACCTGTCAAGCTCACAGCATACGGGTTGCGGATGTTAACATAGGATTGAACCGCTCTGCCACCCATTGATTCACCTATGTCATGGTCGCTAAACCAATGTCCAATCAAAGCTGTTGCCGCCAATGCCGCATCTTGAGCGTTTCCAAACGAGTTTTCGCCAAGGCGTTTTCTGTCAAACGAATAGAAATCTTCGTATGTACGATGGTACACAGGCAACAAATTTCCTTCGTTATCTCGCACCCGGCTGCCCTCGAAATACTTCCGCTGAGCTTCTGTCAGCTGCTTTTCCTGGCTGTCCCGGGTGTTCCGGGAGGAGTACAAAACCGATTTTCCGAGTTTTCCGTCAGGTCTGCTGCTGTGCCCATAATGTTTGAGAACATCCTCCGGCAAAATATCTGGATATAGCTCATTGACAACGTCCAGTAGCTTTGCTATACTAATTCTGGAACCAGTAGGAGTAGCGGATTCTTCCGTGAACTTCGGCAGCAATGCAGCTGGTTCCTTTTTTGCATTTGCCGCATAGAGCACATCAATAGATGTAATTTCGTTTGAATATTGGTTCACCACAAAAGAAGCTACATAAAACCCTGTTTCA
>ENA-ORCM01000844-ORCM01000844.1-human-gut-metagenome-genome-assembly--contig:-NODE-844-length-27714-cov-5.802077_pt1 | contig 27714 bp, 29 predicted proteins | sample MGYA00242906_ERZ507928 | MGnify/ENA primary metagenome ERZ507928 (study PRJEB26167, sample SAMN06115497) | human gut metagenome | host: Homo sapiens | place: China:Shanxi | collected 2015-05-07...
ATTGCCCGCGCACTGGCGCTGCATCCTGACATTCTCTGCTTTGACGAGCCTACCTCCGCACTGGATCCGGAGCTGACCGGCGAGGTTCTGAAGGTCATCCGCGGCCTTGCCGAGCAGAAAACCACCATGATCATCGTCACCCACGAGATGGCGTTTGCCCGTGACGTAGCTGATCAGGTGATCTTCATGGATGGCGGCTTCATTGTGGAGCAGGGCGATCCCAAGCAGGTCATCGACCATCCGCAGGAGGAACGCACCCGTCAGTTCCTGTCCCGCTTTGCGGAGAACAACTGAAGTCAAGTCCCCCGGCGCTGAAAAGCGCCGGGGGACTTCCAATTTACGCCCGCTTTTTGGGAATCAGCAGGAGTTTTTCGCAGGGGATCTCCGATTCCCGTTCGATCTGGTTGGCCGCCAGAATATCCGGGATGGTGGTGTTGTACCGCTTCGCCACTTCCCATGCGGATTCCTGCTTTCCCCAATACCGCAGGATCAGGGACGGCGCGCCGGAAAGCTCCTTGGGATGCTCCTCCTCCAGTTCTGCCGACGCCACGCACAGCTTCCGGCTTCGGACACAGACCTCCACCTGAAAATCCACCGGGAACCGCACCTCGATCCCACGGTCCCCCAGCGTTCCCTGTACCTCCTCGCCGCAGGCTGCTCCGGCCGTAACCGTGCAGTCTCCGGGCAGCTCCATGGGGCAGCAGACGTCAAAGCACCGCTCCGCAGACAGGCACGCGCCGCCTTCGTCCAGATACAGCGCCCGTACCGTGACCGCTGTCCGCAGCTGGGTGGTCTCCCCCTCCCGGCTTACGGAAACCGCCCCGCAGTCCGCACACAGGGACAGCACCGATTCCGCCGCCACGCCGATTTCCAGTACCTCCCGCACGGTCTGCCGTCTTGTCATGGTATCGTACAGGCTGCACAGATCCAGCTGGTTCGGCTCGTAACGGGTTTCATAAGCTGTGGAATAGAGATCTGTCAGCAGCGTAATTTCCCGGCTCTCCCGCAGGAGCGCCATGGCACGGTAGTAAATGGTCACAGCCAGCTGGCGGCCCTCATCGTCAGAGCCGTCGATCTGGATATCCGCCCCGGTGATCTGCAAGTGCATGGACACCTGAACGCTTTCTGAAGCGCTGTCAATTTCCATGATCTGCGAAAACGGCAGCTCCGATGAGGCGGAAGCCAGCTGCCCCCCGGTGGTGCGGTACAGCACAGACACCAGAAACACGCCCTTGAAGATCAGCTTGTTTCCGATGACCTTCGTCTCCGTCACTGTCCCGGATGTGCGGCAGTGAAGCAGTTCTGCCGCGCCTTCCCGGCCCAGAGACAGGGACATGGTTTCGGAGAAGGTCAGATCCTTTTCCGCAATCTGCCGCAGCAGGGTCGCTGCCTGTCCGCAGCAGCGCTTTTCCACCCGCTGTTCCGGCAATGTCTCCACGTCGGACGAGAGAGACAGGCATACCTTCCGATACCCTGTCAGATGCGTCACCAGCTTGCAGCGGGTAAAAATCTTCCGCGGATTCAGCATCCGGCTTTCCAGCAGTTCAATTTCCGTTTCCGCGGCGACATGGGTGCAGTCTGATAGCCCCTCCCCCTGTGCGGTAAACGGCAGGGCAAATTCCAGCGCCCGGACGCCGGTCTCATTTTCCGGGGTGTATAACACCGTGACCCTGACCGTGCCGGAAAGTCCCTCCTGCTCCGCTCCGCCATGGAGATAAACTGCGCCCTCCGCAGAGATGATCCGGGCAATATCCGGGCAGTAATCCGGAACGATGGTTTCGGTGGTTTCTTCCTGCGTCAGCGTCTGGGGTTCTCCCGGCTCGTATGTATCCAGACACTCCTTTTTCAGTTCCAGCTCCATGTTGGCACCCATCCTTTCTGTTCTTTGCACTTCATTGTACTTTATGAACAGCAGATTTCCGTTATGCCTGAATTCGGAACAGCTTTCTCAGAATCCCCCGCAGGGCCCTCGGTGATTTCCATACCACGATATTCATAAGTGCCTCCTCTCTACCGTCTCCAGCAGGCGCAGCCGCTGGCGATCAGCAGCGTGGCCACCAGAAACATCAGCATCCCCGTTGGGAAAATGGCTGCGATCAGGATTCCCGCTCCCATGGCGATGGCAAACATCCCGATGATGCAATTCCGCCCTCCCCGAAACATCAGCTCCGCCTCCTTTCCGATAGGCCAGTATATGGATTTTCCCTGTCCATGGTTCCGAATGGCTGAAAAGAGAAGCCGGACGCATGAAATGCGCCCGGCTTCTCAGCGTGTCAAAAGCTTTTCGACACGCTGCTGCAAGTTTTTCTGTATCAGAAAAACTTATGATTGAAAACGAAAGACACCCTTCCTGGGTTTCTTTCGCAGCTATCTTCCTTCCCGCCGCGCAGCATTTTCGCGTTGATCGGCAGTCTCGGAAGCCGGACGCATGAAATGCGCCCGGCTTCTCTCACTTTGTCTGTTTTTCCTGCCATTCCTGCAAAGGCTTCAATTCTTCATACAGCCGCAGATAGCTCTGGTGGCGGCTGGGCTGGATTGTTCCGGCCTTCAGGGCCGCCAGCACGGCACAGCCCTTTTCCTTGGTATGGCTGCAATCCAGAAACCGGCACTGCCCCAGATAGGGCTGAAACTCCCGGAAGGTCTCCGGCAGGCGGCGCTTCAGCTCCAGATTCAGTTCTTCCGTCTCAAAGGAGGAAAAGCCCGGCGAATCCACCACTTCCGCCCCGCAGCTGAGGCGGAACAGCTCCACATGGCGGGTGGTATGGCGTCCCCGTCCCAGCGCAGTACTAACCTCGCCGGTTTTCAGGTGAAATTCCGGGTCCAGCGCATTCAGAATACTGGATTTCCCAACACCGGAGTTGCCTGTAAAGGCAGATACCTTTCCGGCAATCAGAGGTTTCAGCTCTTCCAGCCCCTCCCCGGTTTCCGCGCTGATCCGCAGGGTTTGGAACCCGGCGGCGGTGTAAATGCTGTACAGCTCGTCTGCCGGGTCCAGATCGCACTTGTTCAGCAGGATGATAACCTGACAGTACTTCAACGCCGCAATAGCTGCCACCCGGTCAATGAGAAAGGGATCGGTTTGGGGAATCGCCGCCGAACCAATGACCACCAGCTGGTCGATATTGGCAACGGCCGGCCGGGTAAAGGCGTTCTTCCGGGGCAGGATTGCCTCCACGAAGCCCTCGCCGTTTCCAAGCTCCCGCACTGCCACCCGATCTCCCACCAGCGGGGACTGGCCGTCCTTTCGGAACTTGCCTCTGGCTCGGCAGGTCAGGATTTCCGTGCCGATATCCACATAATAGAACCCGCTGAGGGCCTTTTGAATTCTTCCTTCCGCCATACGTTCAGTTAAAGCTCCGTTCGTAAGACTGATCCTGATCCAGAACGCCGTCGAAATAGACCTTCACCATTTTCTTCCCGGTGCTGGAGATGGTGGTATTCACCGTACCGTCCGAAGTGTGAACCAGTTCGCTGTACTGGGGCGTCGACTCATCGCCCACATAGATCTCCACCTGCACCGTATCGCTGCCGTTCTGTGGCAGATCCACGGTGATGGGGACGGTGCTGTTGGCCAGTCCGGCGCTGACGCGGAACTGGATAGCGCTTCCTTCGTCCACTTCCGTGCCTGCTTCCAGACTCTGCCAGACGATGGTGCCGCCTTCCTTGTCGCTTTCCACCAGCTCGACGTCCGCAGCATCGCAGGTAAGGCCATAGCTGCCGATCTGAGCCAGCACCTTGTCGATATTCATCCCCTCAAAAGGCGGGACGATGACCGGCTTCGTCTCCGGCCCCTTGCTGATGATCAGCATCACCGTGTCGCCTTTTTTCAGGGTCTCTCCCGCTTCCGGCTTCGTTCTGATCACATGATCCGCCTCGATCTCATCTGAATACTGCTGCTGATTCTCCGGCGCTTCCACCGTCAGCTCCAGATTATACTCCTTGTTCAGCTTTTCCAGCAGGATTCGGGCATCCTGCAAAGACTGGTCTTTCAGATCCGGCATCTCGCCGGTTTCTTCCCCGGCGCTGACCCACACCTGAATCACCAGCTGGCTGCCCTTTCGGTTCTCGCCGCCCTGCGGATCCTGCCGCAGAATGTGGCCTTCCTGCACGTCTGCGCTGAATTCCGAACCTGCCTTCTGGATCTCAAAAATGTCCTTGACTCTGGGATTATTCTCCGCTTCCTCAATGGTCATGTCATACAGATCCGGCACCTGATACTGATCCGTCACCGGCGCACTGAACGAGCCGAGAATCGTTTTGAACAGCACCACCACCAAGGCGATGGCCGCCACAGCGACCGCACCGATAAGAACCCCCCGCTTGCCGTTTCCGCTGCTGCGGGGTTCTTCCGGCTCCTCCTGCTCCCGGCGGGGATAACTCCGCTCCGGCTGGTAAACCGGCTGAGCCGCCACATGACCTCCCACAGTTCGGATGGGCCGGGTGGGTTCATCACTCTCATCCGGCCGGAGATCAGAGAGGTCAAATTTCATTTCCACATTTGGATTTTTCCGAAAAGTCTCCAGATCTGCGATCATGGCGTCTGCGGACTGGTAGCGATGCTCCAGATCCGGCGCCATGGCCTTCATACAGATCAGTTCCAGCTGTTCCGGGATGTCGGGATTGATCTCCCGCGGCGCCAGCGGAATGGAGCTGAGATGCTGGATGGCCACGGCCACGGCGGACTCGCCCTCAAAGGGCAGCCGCCCCGTCAGCATTTCATAGAATACAACACCGGAGGAATAGATATCGCTGCGGGCGTCAGGCCGGTCGCCCCGCGCCTGCTCCGGCGAAATGTAGTGGACAGACCCCAGAGCCTCCTGCGTCAGCGTCTGGGCAGAATCCGCAAGACACGCAATGCCAAAATCAGCCACCTTCACGCTGCCGTCCCGCAGAACCATGATATTCTGGGGCTTGATGTCCCGGTGGATGATGCCGCGGCTGTGGGCGTGGCTGAGCCCCCGCATGATCTGGGTGATAAAGTGCAGGGACTCCCGCCAGTTCAGCTGACCCCGCTTTTCCATATACTGCTTCAGGGTGATACCGTCGATCAGCTCCATGACGATATACTCTGTGTCGCCGCCGCGGGACACATCGTAAACGGATACGATGTTGGGGTGGGACAGCTGCGCGACTGCCTGCGATTCGGCGTTGAACCGGCGGCGGAACTCCTCGTTCTGAGCCAGATCGCTCTTGAGAATTTTAATGGCCACCAGACGGTTGAGGCGATGGCACTTAGCCTTATAGACCACCGCCATGCCGCCTGTGCCGATGCGCTCCAGAATCTCATAGCGGTTGTCCAGCATTTTTCCGATGTATTGATCCATTCGTCTCCCCCCTCTCTTACAGCATCCGCATCAGGACGGCCGTCACGTTGTCCGGCGCGCCCTGAGACTTTGCAATTTCCATCAGTCGGTGCAGGCAGCTGTCCTCGTCCTGCCCATGCAGGACTTCAAACAGCATTTCCTGATCCGTGACCGTATTCACCAGACCATCCGTACAAAGCAGCAGATAGTCGCCCTTTTCCATGGGGCGGATATAGCCGTCGCAGGAGGCGTTGGTATCCCGACCCAAAGCGCGGGTGATCAGATTCCGGCTTGGGTGGTGTCTGGCTTCATCCGCCGTGATGTCACCGTGATCCACCATGGATTCCACCAGAGAATGATCCTTGGTAATGCGGGTGATCCCCGCTCTGGTGATGTAATAGGCACGGCTGTCCCCGACATTGGTGACAACTGCGCCGCCCTCATAAGCAATGGCGGACACCAGCGTTGTTCCCATATTGGAAAGCTCGTCATCCTCACTGGCCCGGTTCTCCACCGCCAGATTGGCCATGGCCACCGCATAGGAGGAAGCCTCCCGCAGCTGCTCCGGGGTCATATCCGGCTTCAGGATCTTTTCCAGCTCCGCCGCATAGGTCTCCGCCGCCAGTGTGCTGGCGATCTGACCGCCGGCAGCGCCGCCCATACCGTCGCACACGACGCAGACATCGCCGCCGCGGGCAATTCGATAGGCGTCCTGATTTTCTTTCCGTACAAGGCCGACATCGGTAATGGCCCATGTTTTCATCATGATTCCATCCCTCCTTTTTCCCGTTCCTCCATTTCCTTCCGCCGCAGCTGGCCGCAGGAGGCGTCAATGTCTCCGCCCAGGCTCCGCCGCACGGTGGCGGTGAGGCCGTGGGATTCCAGCCGCTTCTGGAAAGCCGCGATCCGGCGGGAAGGCTTCAGTGGACTCTCTACCACATCGTTCAGGGGAATCAGGTTCACATGACCCGGCATCCCCTTCAGCTTTTTTGCAATGAGATCCGCCTGCCAGTCGTGGTCATTGACCCCGTCGATCATGGCATATTCAAAAGAGATCCGCCGCCCGGTTTTCTCAAAATACCGATGGCAGGCGTCAAACAGCTTTTCCACATCGTAAGCTCGGTTCACAGGCATGATTTTGGAGCGGGTCTCGCTGTCCGGCGCATGAAGGGAAACCGACAGCGTCAGCTGCAATTCCAGCTCCGCCAGCCGCTCAATTCCCGGAATCACGCCGCAGGTGGAAAGCGAGATATGCCGCATCCCGATATTCAGCCCGTCCGGGTGGTTCACCAGCTCCAGAAAGCGCAGCACATTGTCCAGATTGTCCAGCGGCTCGCCGATCCCCATCAGAACGATGTTGGAAATGGGCAGCCCGGAGTCCTTCTGGGCAAAAATCACCTGATCCAGTATCTCGGAAGCTGTCAGGTTTCTCACCTTGCCAGCGATGGTGGACGCACAGAAAGCGCAGCCCATCCGGCAGCCCACCTGCGAGGAAACACAGACGGTGTTGCCGTGGTGATACTGCATGACCACCGTTTCAATGCAGTTGCCGTCCATCAGCTCCCACAGGTATTTGATGGTGCCGTCCAGCCTGGAAACCTGCTTCCGGGCCACAACAGGCGCCGTGATGTAACACTGCTCCTTCAGCTTTTCCCGCAGGGGTTTGGACAGGTTGCTCATCTCGTCAAAGGAAGTGACTCCCTTATGGAGCCATGTAAAAATCTGCTTGCCCCGGAAGGACGGTTCCCCCATATTTTTCAGGGTCGCCGTCATCTCCTCCAGAGTCTGGGATTTCAAATCAATCATAGTTCCTCGTTATGTCCGCTTCATGCGGCAAATATAGAATCCGTCGGTATGGTGACACTGGGGCCACAGTGTCAGCTGCCCCTCCGTCTCCCCCACCGGCTCAGGCAAAGAGAATCCGTCCCGGCGGAAGTCACTGTGCTCCGTCAGGAACGCGTCCGTCACCTGCTCGTTTTCCTCCGGCAGAATCGTACAGGTGGAGTACACCAACACGCCGCCGGGAGCTACATATCTGGCGGCATTGTCCAGCAGCGCCGTCTGGATGATCGGCAGGGTAAACAGATCGTCCGCCCTCTTATAGCGCACATCCGGCTTTTTTCGGATGATGCCGAGGCCGGAGCAGGGCGCGTCCACCAGCACCACGTCAAACCCTTCCGCCCATTCCGGCCGGAAGACCCGGCCATCCCCGGCAGAGGTGGTAATGGAGGTCAGCCCCAGCCGGGCCGCGCCCTCCTGAATCCGCTTCAGCTTGTTTTCATGGAGGTCACAGGAGACGATCCCCCCCTGATCCTCCATGGCAAACGCGACGCTGAAGGACTTGCCGCCGGGGGCGGCGCAGAGATCCAGCACCTTCTGCCCCGGCTTTACGCCGGCAATCAGAGATACCAGCCGGGCGGCGGGGTCCTGCACCAGCATCTTCCCGTTTCGGAACGGTTCCAGCGTGGTCAGATCTCCGACTCCGGTCAGCTCCAGACAGCCGGGAACCCATGGATGGGGAACCGCCGCAATGCCCCAGCCGCTCAGTTCCCGGATCAGGCTCTCCGGGTCTGTTTTCAGCGGGTTCACCTGCACCGTCAGCGGCGGCGTGCTGTTATCGGCCTTTAAAAACGCTTCCGTTTCCTCCCGGCCCAGAATGGCCAGCAGCCGCTTCACCAGCCATTTGGGATGGCTGTACCGAATGGAGAGATACTTCACCTCATCCCGCTCCGGAATGGGCGGCAGGTTATTTTTATTCTGAGAAACCTTGCGAAGCACCGCGTTGACAAGACCGGCGGCCTGTCCCCTGCCGGAGATCTTCGCCAGCTCCACGGAGGTGTTCACCGCGGCGCTGTCCGGCACCCGATCCAGATACAGGATCTGGTAAGCGCCCAGACGCAGAATTTCCAGCAGCGGCGGCTGAAGATGATCCGGCTTCTGGGAGCAGTACGCGCTGAGGTAAAAGTCCAGCAGCAGCTGGTTCTGAACCACGCCGTAAACAAGGCGGCTGCACAGCGCCGCCTCCGGCCCAACCAGACCATCCCGGCTCAGCTGGGCTTTCAGGGCAGCGTCTGCCCATGCGTGGTTATTCCGGCAGGCCGTCAAAACCCGCAGGGCTGTTTCCCGCGCGCCCATCAGTCACGCCTCCTGCCCCGGTTGCTGCGGCCCAGAAAAATCAGCACATACCGCAGCAGCTGCAGCGCCGACATCAGCAGGGCTGCCACATAGGTCAGTGCCGCTGCTTTCAGCACTTTTCTGGCGCCGGGCAGCTCGTCATCATACAAAAGCTGCTGGTTTTCCAGCGTTTGCAGCGCCCGGTGGGATGCGTTGAACTCTACCGGCAGCGTAATCAGCTGAAACAGGGTCGTCATGGAAAACAGCAGGATGCCGATCAAAAACAGGGACTGGCTGTAGAGAACCATCCCCACCAGCAGCAGGATAAAGGAAAATTTGGAACCGATCTGGGTGGCGGGAATGATGGCCGTCCGCAGCCGGACGGGGCCGTAATTTTCAGCATACTGCACGGCATGGCCCGCCTCATGAGCCGCTACGCCCACTGCCGCAATAGAAGCGGAGTTGTAGACATTCTCCGACAGGGAAATGCTGTTGTCTCTGGGATCGTAATGATCCGTCAGGTTTCCGGCGCAGGGCCGGATGGCCACGCTGTAGACGCCGTGTGCCCGCAGCACCGCCTCCGCCGCCTGCGCGCCGGTGAGACGCCGCCGGTTGGCCACGCCGCTGTACCGCTTGAAATTTCCGCTGACCTGCACCTGTGCCCAGACAGACAGGATCAGAATGGGAATCAGCAGGATGCAGTAGATGTTATTGGCCAGGAAATCACCGTAACCGCCGTAATAACCGTAATAAGGCATGGAGTTCCTCCCGTCAGATATTCACAGGATGGCCCAGCAGATACGCCGCCGCGCTCATGCGCTTGCCGCCTTCTGCCTGAAGCTCCGTGATCCAAAGGCTCTGCCCATCGCCGCAGGCCACCTCAACGCCCTTCTTTCCTGCATTCAGCAGCGTACCTGGTGCCTTTTCCGTGGCAGCGCCGGACGCGGTCTTATAGATTTTAAACCGCTGCCCTGCCAGCTCCGCCGCAGCGCAGGGCCACGGAATCAGTCCCCGCACCTGATTGCGGATGACAGCCATGGGCCTTGTCCAGTCAATGGGAGACAGTTCCCGTGACAGCATAGGCGCAAAGGTCGCCTGACTGCCGTCCTGGGGCGTCCGGGCGGCAGTGCCATCCGCCAGCGTGGGAATCGCCGCAGATAGGGCATCCGCCCCCAGCTCTGCCAGCCGGTTCCACAGAGAGGGCAGATCCTCCTCCGGGTCAATGGGCGTTTTTGCCACCCGGATCACATCACCGGCATCCAGCTCCTCCGCCATATACATGATGGAGACGCCGGTTTCGGCATCACCGTTGAGCATGGCCCAGTTGATGGGAGCCGCTCCCCGGTATTTCGGCAGCAGGGACGCATGGACATTCACGCAGCCGAGGGGCGGCACATCCAGAATGTCTTTGGGCAGGATGCGGCCATAGGCCACCACCACGATCAGCTCCGGAGCCAGCGATTTCACGATGTCCAGCGCCGTTCCGTCCCGCATTTTCACTGGCTGATACACCGTCAGGCCGCACGACAAGGCATATTCCTTCACGGGGGAAAAGGTCACTTTATTCCTATTCCGGGGCTTGTCCGGCTGGGTGAATACGCCGCAGATCTCATGGCCGTCCTCCACCAGACGCTTCAGAGACACTGCCGCAAAGTCCGGCGTCCCCATAAAGAGAATCCGCATTACTCCTCGTCCTCCAGATATTCTTTCAGTTCCTCGTCCGTCAGGAAGTGGTCGATATGCTCAATAAAGAGGTGGCCGTCCAGATGCTCGATCTCATGGCAGAAAGCCCGTGCCGTGAGGCCCTCAGCCTCCGCCTCGAACCACTTGCCGTCCCGGTCCTGCGCCCGCACCCGCACCCGGTTGGGCCGGGTGACAATGCCCCACTTGCCGGGCAGGCTCAGGCAGCCCTCCAGACCGGTCTGCTCACCGCTCTGAGCGATGATCTCCGGGTTGATCAGCTCCAGATACTCCTCGCTCTCCTCGTCCAGCACCAGGCACACCCGGCGCAGGATGCCCACCTGCGGGGCTGCCAGACCGGCGCCGTTGGCGTCCGCCAGCGTTTCAGCCATGTCGTCCAGCAGGTCATGCAGCCGCCGGTCAAACTTTTCCACCGGGCGGCAGATCTTTGTCAGACACTCATCGCCCTGTTCCACAATCTTTCGTAATGCCATGATGGCACCTCCTTGATTTGATCGCGGCGGTCAATCCGCCGCGTTATGATCCACAAATAGATTCAGTCCCCGGTTTGCGCTGTCTCTTGCAAAGCTCTTTTGCAGCCACGCCAGCATTTCCCGTGTTGCCTTGTCATTCCGGCCAATCAGCGTACAGCGGTAGCGGTAGCGGTTATTTACCTTCACCACCGGTGCAGGGGCAGGGCCTAAAACCTCTGGCTCCCCCGCTGCCAGTTCAGGCCTCTGGCACAGCTGCCGCAGCGTATCCCGGACGGCAGCGGCGGCCCGGAGCACCCGGCCCTCCTCCGTCCCGGAAACCGTGACGGTGAAAAAGTCCGCAAAGGGCGGGTAACGCCGCAGGCGGCGCATCCGGATCTCGCTTTCATAGAACGCATCGTAATCCTGCCGTGCCGCACACTGAATCACGTCGTTTCCCGGCGTATAGGTCTGAATCACGGCCCGTCCGCTTTTCGCGCCGCGGCCTGCCCGGCCCACCACCTGCGTCAGCAGACTGAAGGTCCGCTCCGCCGCCCTGTAATTGTCCACATACAAAGAAAGGTCCGCCGACAGAACGCCCACCAGCGTCACGTTTTCAAAATCCAGCCCCTTGGCAACCATCTGTGTCCCCAATAAAATGGGGACCCGTTCCTTTTCAAAGGTTTGCAGGATTGCCTCATGCCCGCCGGCGGTGGTGTCCGCGTCCATCCGCAGGATGCCCGTCTCCGGGAACAGCTCCCGCAGCTCCTCTTCCACCCGTTGGGTTCCGGCGCCTATGTGCTTCATCCGGCCGCCGCACTCCGGGCAGGTTTCCCCTGCCGGCTGAGAATGGCCGCAGTAGTGGCACATCAGCCGTCCGTTGGCGGAATGATAGGTCATGGCCACGCTGCACCGGGGACACTGGGGAACATAGCCGCACTCTCCGCATTGCAGGTATCGGCTGCTGCCCCGGCGGTTCAGAAACAGAATACTCTGCTCCCCGGCCGCCAGATTCCGCTCCAGCTCCTGACGCAGCGGCGCACTGATGAGACCGGGATTTCCGGCTCGCACCTCCTCCCGCATATCCGCGATCAGAACCTGCGGCAGTGCGCCTTCGTTATAACGCCGCCGCAGGAGCGCTTTCTGATAGGTTCCCTGCTCTGCCGCCCAGGCGGATTCCACCGTAGGCGTGGCGGACCCCAGTACCAGAGCCGCGCTTTCTCTGGCGCAGAGGTATTTGGCAACCTCACGGGTATCGTAGCGGGGCGCATTTTCGGATTGGTAGCTTCCCTCCTGCTCCTCGTCCATGACGATCAGCCCCAGATTTTTCAGAGGCGCAAAGATAGCGGAACGGGTTCCCAGCACGACGTTGACCTCTCCCCGGCGGATGCGCTTCCACTGGTCATAGCGCTCCGTCATCTTCAGGGAGCTGTGAAGCATCGCCGCTTTACAGCCAAAGTACGAGCTGAACTTCCGCATCATCTGAGGAGTCAGAACGATCTCCGGCACCAGAACGACGGCGTTTTTTCCCAAAGCCAGCGTCTCCTGTACCAGACGCAGGTAAACCTGCGTCTTTCCGCTGCCGGTAACGCCCCGCAGCAACGTCACAGAGGGTTTGCCAGTCAGAATTCGCTCCAGAATTTCCTCATAAGCCGCCTGCTGTTCGTCGTTGAGCAAAATCTCCGGCCCCGGCTCCACCTCGTCAAAGGACGGCACCCGCAGATCTTCCTCGGCGGAAAAGGCGATCAGCCCCGCCTTCTCCATGGCTTTCAGGGTGCGGGTGGACGCGCCGGTATAGTAGCAGACCTCTGCCGCCGGGCTTCGGCCCGCCGCGGCCAGAAAGTTTACCACTTCAAACCGCGCCGGAGCGGAGCGGCGCTTCGGCTCCGTCAGGGCAAATGCATCCTCCGCGTCAACGGCCAGCTCCACCATACGGTGAAATTTGTCGCTGATTTTACGGCGGGCATTGGTCTCACAGGCCAGGATCCCGGCCTTTTTCATTGCTTTCAGCGTTTTTTCGGCTTCCGTTCCCAGTGCGTCCCGCAGCAGGGAGCCTTCTGCCCGTCCCCCCTGCTGTTCCAGAAATTCCAGTGCCTGAACAGCGCCGGGGATTCCTGCCGCAGCGGTGCGAGCCGTCTCCTCGTCCATGGCGGCAGACCATTCCTCCCGGAGTCCGTACCAGAGGCCGGTGGGGAGAATGGTTTTCACTGCCTCAAACACGGTGCAGAAATACCGCCCCCGCATCCAGAGAGCCAGATCGATTCCGGCCTTGTCCAGCACCGGCTCCGCATCCAGCACGCTGCGAATGGCTTTCACACCGGGGGTCTTCGGTTCTACAGACCGGGCCAGTATGATCCCTTCGCTTTCCTTGTTCCCCCGTCCGAAAGGAACAATGACCCGGATGCCCGGCACCGCCGTTTCCGACAGTGCTTCCGGCACCAGATAGCTGTAAGGCTTATCAATGGAATAGGGCGCGGCGCTGACCGCAACCTTTACCATGTCTGCGGTCTCCATGCCACGCCCTCCTCCAGTGCTGCTTTCTGATTAGTTATCGACAGAAATGGTCAGATCCATACCGCTGGCGTCGATTTTGCCGTCGGCCACCTCGTGAATTGCCAGCGTGACCGGCTTTTCGTCCAGCTGGACGCCGGCTTCTTCCGCGTCGTCGGCGATCTGGCGGGCGCGCATTGCCACCACGTTCACCAGCATATAACGGTTGGGGATATGACTGTTGAGTTTGCTCATAGCGGGATACAGCATCATAATGATCTACTTCCAATCTGCCGCTGTGCGGCGTTTTATTTTCAAATTCACAAAGGCACGCTGTCCTCCGGGATCATTCTCCCAGAATGGACATCCGCTCCTTGGGTTTGCAGTGTTCGGCGGTGATGATGGCGTCCAGCTCCCGGACGGCCTCCTCCACTGTATCGTTGATGACGAAATAATCGTAGGTATGGGCGGTCTGGAATTCCACCTTGGCCCGGAGCAGCCGCTTCTGCACCTTATCCGGATCGTCGGTGCCGCGGTCTCTCAGGCGGCGCTCCAGCTCCTTCCAGCTGGGGGGCGCAATGAAGATCCGAACCGTGTCCGGCCGCTTGCTGGTGACCTGAATGGCACCCTGTACCTCAATATCCAGAATCACGTCCTGTCCGTTTTCCATGGCCTGATCCACAAAGCGCTTGGGCGTGCCGTAGAAATTGCCCACATATTCCGCATATTCCAAGAACTGATCCATGGAGATCCACTTGCGGAAGGAGTCCACATCCATAAAATGATAATGGATTCCATCCAGCTCGCCGGGCCGGGGCGGCCGGGTGGTGGCGGAAATGGAAAAATACAGATTTTCCCGTTTTTCCAGCAGAGCCTTCAGCACCGTGCTTTTGCCCACGCCGGAAGGCCCGGAAATAATAAACGTCTTGCCCTTCATCATTCTTCTTCCTCCTGCTCCTTCGGGCGGAACCGCTCCGGCGGCAGCGCCGATAAGATCACATGGTCGCTGTCCATAATAAAGATGGACGCTGTCTTGCGGCCATAGGTGGCGTCAATGAGCATCCCCCGCTCCCGCGTCTCCTGCACCATCCGCTTGATGGGGGCAGAATCCGGGCTGACGATGGCTACCAGCCGTTCCTGAGACACCAGATTTCCAAAACCGATGTTGATCAGCTTCATGCTTTACTCCACATTCTGAACCTGTTCCCGCATCTTCTCCACTTCGGCCTTGAGACCAACCACCACCTGCGCGATGGCCACGTCGCAGCACTTGGAGCCGATGGTGTTGGACTCCCGGTTGACCTCTTGGATCAGGAAGTCCATCTTCCGGCCCATAGGCTCATCGGATTCCAGCATGGTCCGCAGCTGGGCCACATGGCTCCGCAGGCGGACGGTCTCCTCGTCCACGGCCACCTTGTCGGCGTAGATGGCGGCCTCCTGCAAGATCCGCTGGGGGTCGATGGTGGTGCTTTGCAGCACCTCCTCCATCCGGGCGGTCAGCTTCGCCCGATATTCCGCCACAGTCTCCGGGGAACGCTTTTCTACCTGAGACGTGTAATCCTCAATGTAGCACAGGCGGTTGCCAATGTCCTCCGCCAGCTTCCGGCCTTCCACGGCCCGCATGGCGTTATACGCTTCCAGCGCCTGTTCCGTCACGGCACAGAGATCGGCAGAGACAGTCTCCAGATCCTCGTCCGCTTTGGTCACGGTGAGAACGTCCGGGAACCGGGACAGCTGCTCCGCCGTCACCTTTGCTTCCGTGCCGCAGACCTCAGACAGCTCGTTGAGCGCGGCGGCATACTGGGCCGCCAGTTCCCGGTTCACTGTAACTTTGGCCACATCCGCTGCGGAGGCGTCCACGGTGATGAACACATCTACCTTGCCCCGCGAAATGGCCTTTTGCACGCACTGCTTGACGGCATCCTCCGCAAAGCTGTACATCCGAGGCATCTTCACGGTGCAGTCCAGATACCGGTTGTTGACGGAACGGACCTCTACGGTAATATCCCGCTTGTTCCGCACCTCTCTGGCCCGACCATAACCGGTCATGCTTTTGATCATATTGCTTCCTCCTCTATTTCACGGAGAAACGCCTTCCGCAAATGGGCTTCATCCCTGCCGGAGCACGTTCCATCCGGTTTTTACACATTTTCAGTAGCAGCAGAAAACAGGCACACCGCCGCCGCACAAAGACCACAGGCAGCACATGGGCAGACAGAGGTTGCTGCTGCAAAGATCCGTTCCAAAGGTCGTACCGCCGGGGGTATACGCCTGCCGGGGGCCGTTTTCCATATAGTCCAGCGCCCGCTGATATTCCAGATTATCGGGATCCATCTGACAGGCGGTCTGATAATAGCGCTTGGCCTCATCCATCCAGCCTCTGCGGTAGCACACGGCGCCTTTCAGGAAATTCCATTCGGCGTTGTGGTCGCTGTACCCGGCAAGCAGCGCCTCCGCCCGGCTCAGATCCCCGATCTGAATGGCGTAGCGCACCTGCTGAAGCACGGTGCCGCCGGCGTAGCTCTGGCTGCCGTAACCGCCGTAGGTGCTCTGCCGGTAGCCGCCGGAAGTGCTGCCCCGGCCGCTGCGCTCTTTGGTGATCTGCTCGTAGGCGGCGTTGATCTCCTTCATTTTTTCCTGCGCCAGATCTGCCAGCGGGCTATCGTGGTAATTGTCCGGGTGGTATTTTCTGGCCAGATTCCGATAAGCTTTCTTGATTTCCTCATCGGTTGCGGTCCGGGGGACGCCCAGAACCTCATACGGATCGTTCATGTGGTTTCCTCAATTTCTTTGATGTTCTTTCTATGCTGATGACGCCGGAACGTGCCGTCCAGCACGGCTCGTCCCACCTGAAACAGTCCGGCGTAAAAGGTTGCCTGCAAGACCGGCGTCCACACGCCGAAATCCCACAGCTCAAAGGCTGCTGCCATCTGGTGAATGGAGTGATCCAGTGTCCCGGCAAATTCCCGGCGGCTCTCCGGCGTCCAGACTCCGTTTTCCAAACCGTACCGTAGAGCCACAGGGTTATAGTTTCCGCTTTCCGCGTCCTTTTTCAGATCGTCGGCGGCATCGATCAGGTACACCCAGCGGCCCAGATGGTAGAGGATCTGCTCCAGGATCCGCTGCCGGGTGCGGTTTTCCAGTTCTGCCGCCGCACTGGACAGCAGCACAGCAAAGGTATCCGCCGCCTGATCCATGGAAGGCGCGTTTTCCCGCTCCAAGTCGCTCAGCAGCTGAAGCTGGCATCGCACTGCCTCGTCAAAGGCAGGCCGGAAAGCGGCTGCCTTCCTGTAGGCGGATTCCAGCAGCTGCGCCCCGGCCCGGTATTTCAGTCCCGCACTCCCGGCATGATCTGCGATCCCATCCCACAGCTGCCAGTAGGCCAGAATCACGCTCTCGTCCGCCGCCAGTTCCATGGCGGCGGTGGATTCCAGATAAGGCCGTTTTCTGATCGGGCTGGTATAGCACCGGCCGGAATGTTCCGTTCCCGCCGCCCCGTCGGACAGCAGGATGGCAAGGTAGGTGAAATCGTAGTTCAGAATAAACCGGGCTGCCTGCCCATACCGCCGGGAAAGGGTATGGCACAGTCCGCAGTACATGGTGCGGAACCGATTCAGTTCCCCCTCCGGCAGATCCTGCACGGAGGGCCGCACATATCCGAACATCAGAATACCCGGATAATGGTAAAGGACAGTCCTCCCCGTGCCTTGACCCGCCGATCATACCAGACTGCCAGCAGCACGCCCACGACCGCTCCCAGCACGGCCACCGTATACTGTACGGCCACGCTGGCCGTCACAGCCAGCATAACGAGGTAGCCCGCCAGAAACAGCACCACCGGGATCAGGTAAACAAAGCTGACGATCTTGAGCATTTTTTTCGTGTCGCTCTCCACGACCCCCTTCTCCCCCGGTTTTGCGCCGACGGTGTTCAGCCCCTTCGCGTAAACGGATACGCCGCTGACGCCGCAGCCCGCGCACTCCTCGCAGTCGTGGCCGCAGGCGGACTTCCGGGGTACGGAAATCTCCACATGGGAATCATCCAGAATTCGTTCTACTGTTGCAATCTGTGTCATGATATCGCTCCTAAGTTTCTGTATCAAACGGCTTTTCGGCTGCGGTCATTCTTCCGCTTCCGGGATGCGGATCTGCACCTGATAGGTGCCTGATACGCCTACGGAGTTTCCGACCTCCACCTGTACGGGAACCATATAGGTGCCGGAAGCCACAGCGTAATCGCTCAGATCCGCCACAATGGTCAAGTCCTCACCGGTAAGATCATCCAGCTCTTCCGCTGTGCCGAAAAGCCGGATCGTCAGCTCCTGCGTAAGAATATCCACCGTCCGATCCACCGGCGGATTCACCACCTGAATGTTCTGAGTTGTCACATCCGCCATGGTTTTATCAGGATAGCTGATCTCCAGCGTGGCTTTGGTAACGCCGCTGAGGTTTTCGCACCCATCCGGCACCAGAATGGCATAGCTGTGCGCCGTATTCTCTCTGGTCACGTCCAGCAAATCAAAGCTGTCCAGCACAATGGAATCCATATTGTTCAGAACGGACGCATCACCGGAAACCATAATGCTCTCCGGCTTGATGCTGTAGGTCATATCTGCCAGCCGGGCGCCGGGTGCTTCCTTGAAGTCCACCTTCAATTTCAGCTCCTTGGTAACATATACCGGCAGCGCTGCCTGAATCTGTCCCGTTTCGGTGTGGACGTTGGAGGCATCCACGATCTGACCGTCCGCATCGTAGAACTGATAATCCAACTCCGCCGTCACCGTTTCCTTGGCGTTTTTCCCGATGTCAAAAACGACCTTGGCATAGCTGATGGCGTCGATGTCCTCTTCCTGTCCCCGGATGGCAATGGCCGTCTGAGACAGCTGAACCTTACCGGCAGAATAGCCCTCCGCCACGTTGCCGGTCAGCTCGCAGCGAAGCTCCACCTCCTTGTGGCTCAGCTCGCAGATGTTCACCGAGGCCACATAGATGCTCTGTCTGTCAATGGTGGTATTGGACTGGTTGAATTCCCGATCCGTATAGGATGTGGTGACATTGACCGTCTGAACCCCAGCGGCGGTAACGCCGGAGAGATCCGCCGTCACCCGGATCTTGGAGCGGTCCAGCTGCACAACGTGCCGCCGTTTTCCCTTAAAGGTAATATCCATGGTGGTGTCCGTGCCGCTGTCCTCCCCCTCCAGCAGCATCAACCCGTTATCCGCAAGGGATGCCTGATTGGTGTACTCGATGGGAATGTCCGTCACGGTGACGCTGACGGTGCGATCGCTGTGTTCATCCACATAAAACCAGATACCGGCAGCCACCACAATGGCCAGAATCAGGTAAAGGAGATTCCACAGATTCCGATTCTTACTCATCCTCTGCACCTCCATCCTTCCTGCTCTTCAGAATTGCCAGCAAGCTGAACTTCGGCTTTTCGGCGGGATCCTCCTCCCGCGGAAGCAGCTCGTTCCGCAGGAGGTTTTCCAGCGTCTCCGGCTTAAGATGCCGCTTGAGCATCCCGCCGATAGCCACGGAGATGGAGCCGGTCTCCTCTGAGACAATCACCACCACCGCATCGGAATTCTCGCTCATGCCGATACCGGCCCGGTGGCGCATCCCCAGATCCCGCGAGAGATTAACATTCTTGCTCAGAGGCAGCATACAGCCTGCGCCCAGCGCCCGGCCGTGGCGCACGATCACCGCGCCGTCATGCATGGGCGCCTTGACGAAGAAAATATTCTTCAGAAGCTCGCTGGAAACGGCGGCATCCAGCACGGTGCCGCTGCGAACCATATCGTCCAGCAGGATCTCCCGCTCAAAGACGATCAGCGCACCGGTGCGGGTCTGGGACATCTCCGTACAGGCCAGCACCGTCTGGCTGATGGCCCGCTCCATGGCTCCGGCGGATTCCTCGTGAATGAAGAAAGCTGTAAAGCGGCGGCTGCCCACCTGCTCCAGAATCCGGCGGATCTCCGGCTGGAACAGGATGATCAGGGCCAGCAGCCCCAGATTCACCATGCGGCTCATGATATAATTGATCCCGTTGAGGTGCAGTGCGGAAGAAAGCACCAGTGCCGCCAGAAAGATCAGCAGCCCCTTTACCAGACTGGCCGCCTTCGTACTCTGCACCAGCGTAAAGATCTTGTAGAGGACAAAGGCCATAATGGCAATGTCCAGAATATCTGTAATCCGAATAGTCAAAAGATATCGAACCACCCAGCCGCCGACCTGTGCAAGCGTCACTCCCATTGTTCTTCCTCACCTCTTCAAGATCCTATAGGCATTCGTATTTATATTATAGAGAAAGTCCCTGTAAAATTCAAGGAAAACCATTAAAAATTCACGTCCTGTTCAGAATTTATTTCAAGATTTCCCTCAAAGCCCGACTCAGTGTGCCCACTTCCCGCAGCGTACTGAACGCAGAAAAGCTGACCCGCACCGTCCCGGTATCCAATGTTCCGGCGGTGCGGTGGGCCAGCGGCGCGCAGTGCAGTCCCGCCCGGACGGCGATCCCCCGCTCTGCCAATGCTTCTCCGATCTCCTCCACATCCCGCCCTGAAACCCGGAAAGAAAGGACGCCTGCCTGCGCGGTTCCCTCCGGACAGGCAAACGTCTCCACGCCCGGCAGACGTTCCAGACGCTCCGCCGCCTGGCGCGTCAGAACCTGCTCATGGTGCAGGATCGCCTCTGTCCCCTGCCGGCGGACAAAGCGCACTCCGGCCAGTAATCCGGCAATGCCCGGCATATTGTGCGTCCCGGCTTCCAGCCGATCCGGCAGAAAGTCCGGCATCTCCTGACGGATCGATATGCTGCCGGTTCCGCCTTCCAGCAGCGCTGCGGGCTTTACCCCTGCGCCGCACAGCAGCACGCCGGTTCCCTGCGGGCCGTAAAGTCCCTTGTGGCCCGGCATGGCAATAAACGCCGCCCCAAGGCTATCCAGATCCAGCGGCAGGACGCCTGCGGATTGAGACGCGTCAATGACAAGGGGGACTCCCCGCCGCCGGCAGATCTCCGCAAGGATCTCCACCGGCTGCACAAAACCAAACACGTTGGAAACATGGCTGCAAATCACGGCGTCCAGACCGGGGCGGATCATCAGGTCAAAGGCCTCGGCCACCGCCTCCGGGCGGAACAGCGGTCCGTCTGCCACGGACACGTCTGCGTGAAGCGCCGCCAGCGGCCGGGTGACGGCATTGTGCTCATAGCCGGAGATCAGCGCCCGCCCCCCATAGGGAACCAGACTTTTGATGGCAATGTTCAGCCCATGGGTGGCATTCATGGTCAGTACCACCCGCTCCGGGTCCTCTGCACGAAACAGCTCCGCCAGTTCTGACCGGCACTGAAAGGCCGTCTCCGCCGCCCGCATGGCCAGCGGGTGTCCCCCCCGCCCCGGCGAGCTCATGGTTGCCAACGCATTCGTCATGGCCCGCGCCACAGAGGGCGGCTTCTGGAAGGTCGTCGCCGCGCTGTCCAGATAGATCATAGGCCCATCTCCCGAAAGGCCGTTCCCTGACGGCCATAGACCTGCAAAGGCCCCAGCCCCTCCCGGTTCAGTACCGGCAGTGCCAGACGCAGATCCTGCGGCCCGATCCGCACCACATAGGCGCATCCCAGATCCGTCAGATCCCTTGGCGCCCGGTAGATCTGGTTCCGGACGCCTGCGCGGCTCAAAGCTTTCTGCATCCGCTGCGCGAACGTCACGGAGCGGGCAAGAATCAGATAATCGTCCACAGTTGTTCCTCCTTATCGCTCTCATTGAGACGTGATGACAGCGTGAATACATGGAAAAAGGAGACGTACCGATTGTACGTCTCCTTGTAATATATGCACCGACACGGTCACTTGACTTTTTCCACCAGTACCACGGCATGAGCCGCCATGCCGGAGCCGTCCCCGGTGAATCCCAGCCCCTCCTCCGTGGTGGCCTTTACATTGACCTGCTCCGGGGCGATGTTCAGCGCTGCGGCCATATTTTCTGCCATCTGCTGTCGATACGGGCCAACCTTAGGGGCCTGCGCCAGCAATACTGCATCGATATTCACCACGGCATAGCCTTTTTCCGCCAGCAGACGCCCCACCTCCGCCAGCAGCTTCAGGCTGGAAATCCCGGCATAGGCCGGGTCCGTATCCGGGAAGAGTTTTCCGATGTCCCCCAGCCGGGCCGCGCCCGTCAGGGCGTCCATCACGGCGTGAACCAGCACATCCGCGTCCGAGTGGCCCAGAAGTCCCTTTTCATAGGGGATGTCCACACCGCCCAGAATCAGCTTCCGCCCCTCCGTCAGCCGGTGGACATCGTAGCCGTGTCCGATCCGCAGATTCGTCATCTCCGTGCCTCCCGTTCTGCCAGAATGGCTTCCGCGACCACCAGATCCATGGGGGTGGTGATTTTCAGGTTCTCCTCGTTGCCGTCGATCAGGTAGACCACCTTTCCCAGCCGCTCCACGGCGGAGCAGTCGTCGGTGACGGGAATCTCATTTTCCAGCGCCGATTGCAGCGCCGCTTTCAGAAGATCCGCTTCAAATACCTGAGGGGTCTGCACCGCCCGGAGGGTACTGCGATCCGGCGTGCCGGTAACGGCGCCCTCTGCCGTGACGGTTTTGATGGTGTCCTTCATCGGGATTGCCGGAGCGGCAGCGCCGCATCGGGCAGCTGCTTCCACCACCCGGTCAATGAGAACCGGCGTTACCAGCGGGCGGGCGCCGTCCTGCACTGCCAGCAGCTTCGCCTCCGGGGAGGCTTCCAGCGCCGCCAGCAGTACGGAATGACAGCGGGTTTCCCCGCCCCGGATGACCTTGGTGCATTTGGTAATGCCGTAGGTTTTGCAGAGATTGGAGATCTCCACCAGTGCGGTTTCCCGCGTGGCAATGATGATCTCATCGACGGAATCCGCCTGCTGTAAGGCCGTCAGCGTCCGCATCAGCACCGGCACGCCGTCCAGAAATTCCATCAGCTTATCCACGCCGCCCATGCGGGTGGAGCTGCCTGCCGCCGCCACCAGCGCCGTACAGTACGGGCGGTTGACCTCTCTGATTTTCTGAAACAGGGAACGCATGGCTTTCACCCCTTCTGATCCATATTCTTTCTGATACACCGCATAGCAGACAGCAGTATGACAGCCAGCACCGCAGTGTACAATCCCTGCACTTCCAGACGCGTATACCACGGCGCCGACTGCATGGCATACAGCGCCGGGTGAGTTCTGAAATGATAATATTGGTATATGCAGCTGCCCAAAAACACGCCGACGCTGCACCCCAAAAAGATTTTCAGTGTCTGATAAAGCTGTTTCATTTCAGCATCTCCGCAAATTCATCCTCCGTCAGCACAGGAATCCCCAGCTGCTGCGCCTTGGTCAGCTTGCTGCCTGCGGCTTCGCCCGCCACCACATAGGTAGTCTTTTTAGAGACGGAGCCGCTGGCCTTGCCGCCCCGGAGGGCGATCTCATTTTCCGCAGTCTTGCGGTCAAACCGGGTCAGCGTGCCGGTGAGTACAAAGGTCATGCCTGCAAAGCGGTCGTCCACCTTCTGCACGGTACTCTCCATATTGACGCCTGCGGCTTTCAGCCTGGCGATCAGGTCTTTCGCCTGCGGCTGGCGCAGATAACCGACGATGCACTTCGCCGTGATCTCGCCCACATCCGGGATCTCTGTCAGCTCCTCCACAGCGGCGGCAGACAGCGCGTCCAGCGTACCGAAGTGCTGCGCCAGCACGGCGGCGGCCTTTTCTCCCACCTGCCGGATGCCAAGGCCGTAAATCAGCTTGCTGAGGTCGTTGGCCTTGGATTTTTCAATGGCGCGGATGAGATTTTCGGCGGATTTCGCCCCCATTCTGTCCAGCTGCGCCACATCCTGCGCATGGAGGTCATAGAGATCCGCCACATTGGCAATCAGCCCGGTCTCCACCAGCTGTGCCACCATTGCGGGGCCAAGTCCTTCGATGTCCATGGCGTCCCGGCTGGCAAAGTGGGTGATGTTCCTCTGAAGCTGGGCGGGACACTCCGCGCCGGTACAGCGCATGGCCGCGCCGTCCTCATCCCGTGCCACCGGCGCACCGCATACCGGGCAGACCGTTGGCAGGGTGTAGGACTTCGCTCCCTCCGGGCGCTTTGTCAGATCCACAGACAAAATCTCCGGGATGATCTCTCCCGCCTTCTGCACCAGAACCGTGTCGCCGATGCGGATGTCCTTTTCTGCAATGAAATCCTGATTGTGGAGGGTGGCGTTGGTGACGGTCGTCCCCGCCAGACGCACCGGGGTCAGCACCGCCTTCGGTGTCAGCACGCCGGTGCGGCCCACCTGCACCACAATATCCGTCACCGTGGCGTATTTTTTCTCCGGCGGGTATTTGTAAGCCACGGCCCACTTGGGAAATTTCGCCGTAGACCCAAGAATCGTGCGGTCTGACAGGCTGTTCACCTTTACAACTGCGCCGTCGATATCAAAGGAATAGTCCATCCGCTCATCGTTGATGCGGAAGATCTCCGCCTGAATATCCGCCGTGCCGTGGAGGGTCTTGTGGGGGATGACCTTGAACCGCTGGGAGGCCAGATAATCAAGGGTCTCCGCGTGGGAGGTGAATTCCCGTCCCTCCGCCAACTGCAAATTGAACACGGCGATGTCCAGCTGCCGCTGGGCGCAGATCTTCGGATCCAGCTGCCGCAGGGAACCGGCGGCTGCGTTCCGGGGATTGGCCATCAGAGGCTTGCCCTCCAGCTCCCGCTTGGCGTTGATGGCCTCAAATACGGAGCGGGCCATATAGACCTCCCCCCGGACAATCAACCGGGGCAGCTTTTCCGGCAGGCTCATGGGGATGGAGCGGATGGTGCGGAGATTCTCCGTCACATCCTCCCCCACCCGGCCGTCGCCGCGGGTAGCGCCCCGGATGAACACGCCGTCCCGGTATTCCAGCGCCACGGACAAACCGTCCACCTTGGGCTCCACAGAATATTCCGCCATAGGGCCGAGGGTCTCCTCCATTTTCTCGCAGAAAGCGGCCACCTCGTCCTCGTTGAACACATCCTGAAGGCTTTCCAGCGGCACCTCATGGGTGTATGGCTGGAAGGAATCCAGAATTTTGCCGCCGACCCGCTGGGTGGGAGAATCCGGGGTGATTTCTTCCGGATGCTCCGCCTCCAGCTCCTCCAGACGGCGGTTCAGCCGGTCATATTCATAGTCCGGGATCACCGGCGCATCCAGCACATAATAAAGATAGCCCTGCTCTGTGAGATATTCCCGCAGGAAAGCCAGTTCATCCTTATAATCCCGAAACTCCGTGCGTAATTCCATGGAGCATCCTCCTTAGTCTTTGTTCAGTATGTAGTCCTTTGCGTCTGCGTCATACTCCGCAGGCACCGTGGAAAAATAGGTGTAGGTATCCGGCACCTCGCCCACGATCACCGTTTCCGCCACGGTAATCTCATTGCTCACCTGCGTCACGGCGGAATACCCCGGCAGCAGAATGCTGACATACACATCGATCCGCAGGACAATGCGGTGCTTCGTCTGATTGATCCCGGCGGATTCAAACTGGTTTTCAAACCGGGCTGAGGAGGAGCCTACCGACTCCATCCGCACGGAAATCCGGGGACCGCGTCCCGCCAGCAGGGGCGAGCCGGTAAGGCTCCCGACAGGAATGGACAGCTCCCGTGCAGACACCTGATCGATCCGGCTGAGGATCAGATCCAGAATCTGGGATTGCAGCCGGTTCACCGCCGCCATGTTGCTGCGGACCATGGTGATGCGGCCCTCGTTGTCCTTTTCGTAGCTCACCAGCTGCTCATAGGCAATCTGGCCGCTGTCGATGGCCTCGTTCACCGCCTGATAGACGATGCGGTTCACCGCGTTGGAAACCCGCGTAGACGCCAGACTGCCCAGCAGCGGCCGCATTTGCGCGCCTGCGTGCAGGAGGAACGCCAGCACCGCAGATACCGCAAAAAACAGCAGCACCCGCCGCACCTGACGGCCATCCGGCCACCGATGGTAATAGAAAAATCCGGGGGTCACGCACTCACCTCCTCTGCTGCGGCTCCTTTCAGCCTATGCAGGAAGGCTTATTCATTATTTCAGTTCGTTGACGATGGCCTTGAACACCTGCCCCCGCTCCATGAAATTGGCAAAGCGGTCGAAGGAGGTGCTGGCCGGGGACAGGATCACCACATCCCCCGGCCGGGAGGCTTCATCGGCAATGGCTACCGCCTCATGGTAGTCCGCCACGTCCCGGATCTCCAGACCGCGGTAGTTCTCCGCCTGTTCCACAGCCTCCCGGATGACGCCGGCAGTCTTGCCGCACAGCAGCAGCAGCTTCACACGGTCGTTTACCACTGGGCCAAGGGGGGCATAGCTGATGCCCTTGTCCTTGCCCCCGGCGATGAGGATCACCTTTTCCGGGAAGGAATTCAGCCCCGCAATGGTACGGCTGGGGCTGGACGCGATGGAGTCGTTGTACCACCGAACGCCGTTCCGGGTGCGGATCAGCTCAATGCGGTGCTCCACACCGCCGAAGGTCCGGGCGATCTTCCGCATGGTCTCGTAGGACACCAGTCCCCGCACGGCGGCAAAGGCCGCCATATAGTTTTCAATATTGTGAACACCTGGGAGCAGAATGTCCTTTGTCTCCATAATGGGCGTCACGCTGCCGCCCGCAGCCTCATAGATCACGCCGTCCTCGCAGAATACGCCGTTGTCTACCCGCTGCTTCCGGGAAAACCAGCGCACCTCCCCCACAGCTTTGGCCGCCTGCTTCACCGTGTCCGCATTGTCGGCATTGAATACCGCAATGTCACTGGCAGACTGGTGTGTAAAGATGTTTGCCTTTGCATCCACGTACTCCTGATAATCCTTGTGGACATCCAGATGGTTGGGCGCCAGATTGGTGGTCACGGCAATATGAGGGCTTTTCTGCATGGTCATCAGTTGGAAGGAGCTGAGTTCCAGCACCGCCATATCCTCCGGCGCGATCTCCGGGGTATCGCACAGCAGCGGATGGCCGATGTTGCCGCCCACATGGACAATCTTCCCCTCCGCTGCCAGCAGCTTGGAGATGATGGTGGTCGTGGTGGTCTTTCCGTCAGAGCCGGTCACCGCCAGAATGGGGCAGGGGCAGACCTCAAAAAAAGCCTCCATCTCCGAAGTGATCACGCTGCCGCCGGCCACGGCCGCCGCCAGCTCCGGCACATCCGGCCGCAGGCCGGGGGTGCGGAAGATCACATCCTCATGGAGATCCGCCAGATAACCGCTGCCCAGCCGCAGCTTACAGCCCTGCGCCGTCAGCGCCTGTCCCAGCTCGCCCAGATTTTCCTTTTTGTCCCGTGCGGTGACGTCAATGCCCCGCTCCAGCAATTTTTCAATCAGCGGCCGGTTGGAAACCCCCACACCGATGACGCCGACTGTTTTTCCCTGAAGAGATGTCAGATATTCTTCAAAGCTCATAGAATCGCTCCTTAATCGTTCCGTCTGACTGCCGCCTCCCATGTTCCGCCGGAAGGCGAAGCATGGCCGCAGTCTTACTTAAATATCATATCACAGACTGCGAAAAAATACAACGCAGACCTCTTTTTTTCCATGGTTCGCAGGATCTCTCCGCTTTTCGACGATCTCTGACGTTCTGGTACTTGACAAGCGTATCTTTTGCGAATACAATGTCATGTAGTATTAAAAACTATTTTCTGCCGTTCAGCAAGGCATTTTTGCCTGCTGCGCGGAAGTAGGAGTGTGTCATCATGTTGAATCTTGTCAGCGACAGCAGCTGTGATCTGATCTCCGGGGAGCTGAATTCCCCTTACGCCCGTCTGACGGTAGCACCCATGTGTCTGCACGTCGGCGGTCAGGACTATCCGGATACGCCGGAGCTTGACATTCCGGCATTGTTGGGTATGCTGGCCCATCACAGTTCCTCTTCCGCCTGCCCCTCCCCCGCTGCCTATGCCGAGGCCTTCGAGCAGGGCGAGGAAACGGTCTGTGTGACCATCTCCTCCCAGCTGTCCGGTTCCTATAACGCCGCCATGGCCGCCCGTGATCTGGTTCTGGCGGAGCATCCGGAGAAAAAAATCTTTGTTCTGGACTCGCTGGCCACCTCCGGCGTTATGATCCTGCTGCTCCGCAAAGCGGCAGAACTGGCGCAGCAGGATCTTCCCTTTGAAGAACTCTGCGAAAAGCTGCTGGAATACCGCAGCAGCACCAAAATCTGCTTTACGCTGGAGCATTTCGACAATCTGGTGAAAAACGGCCGGATGCCGCCGCTGGCCGGAACTCTGCTCCAGACGCTGGGCATCCGCATCATCGCCGACGCCACGCCGCAAGGTACCATCCATATCGCCAAAAAAGCGCGTGGCGAAGCCCATACCGCCAGAGCCATCGCCCAGCTGATGAACGACGCCAAGGACTGCACCGACAGCCATGTGATCATCACCCACTGCCAGAATCCGGCGGGGGCGGAACGGCTCCGCTCCGTGATCGAAGCCCAGACCGCCGCGGCCTCCGTGGAAATTCTGGACTGCCACGGACTGACCAGCTTCTACGCCATGGATCAGGGGCTGATTATCTCTTATTGACTTTTCACCGTTTTTCCGCTAAAATGTTTTCCGCGAGGAAAACAGACAGTCGCGCGGAAGGGGCGAAAGGCCCTTCCGTGAGGAAAGTCCGGGCTCCACAGGGCAAG
>ENA-ORCM01000849-ORCM01000849.1-human-gut-metagenome-genome-assembly--contig:-NODE-849-length-27608-cov-5.967636_pt1 | contig 27608 bp, 37 predicted proteins | sample MGYA00242906_ERZ507928 | MGnify/ENA primary metagenome ERZ507928 (study PRJEB26167, sample SAMN06115497) | human gut metagenome | host: Homo sapiens | place: China:Shanxi | collected 2015-05-07...
ATACAAATTTTAATCATTCACAAGCAAAAACGCCAATTCGTTATGAATCAGCGTTTTAAGTTTTCTAGTGTGAAAGATGAAAGGGCATTTGTCAAAGTTGAAAGGCGTTATTTGTCGAATTCCGCCGAAAATTCTACATGTATTTTAGATTTTGGATTTTTGTTCGATACGGTTATGGTTTGTTTCGGTTTTCCGATCCGGAAGAATAAAAAACGCTTTTGCTTGACCGATCCGATCACGTCGATCGTGTCGATACTGCTAGATTTTATAATTGTGGTGTCCGGTTTAGACTCAACTTGTATATCATTCCACCCGTCGAAATAGTGGGCTAACCGGTTTTCTTTGTCCCCGTCCCGGTATTCTGTCTTAACCACGGTGTCCACCTTGGTAACTGTCTCGGCGCGCGTCGCGTTCTTAAGCTCCCTGATCTTTATTCCCGCCTCGTGTACCTTATTATATAGATCGGCATTATATAGTTCTAGCTCATCCTTCTCTAGCTTTAACTGCCGGGCCTGTTCCGCATAATCGCCTGCCGTAGTCTTGAACGCTACGGCCTCGGAGTTAAGCGCGGTGACGTTGTTTTCCTGCCTTTCTAGCTCTTTTCTTTGTTTCTGTACTGTCTTATACGATGCGTACAATAAAATGGCTAGAAGGACAAGCAAACACACCAATATCTTATTAAGAGTTATTTTCATAGGTGGAGTATTTGACGTTTCACATTTTTCGGATCATATGAGATATGCACCCATGAAAAATTCTTCTCATCGATAAGCTGGCAAAACGGTAGATTGAGTTTTTGCGCCAGATCGAAGAGTTTCTTATTCTCCTGTTTGCTTCCCGCCGTTATGTCCGCCGCTTGTCCCTTCATGTGCTGCGACGTTTTAGAGCCCTTCACCGCCGCATTTAGGGCGGGTGATCTATATCCACTATTAACACGGATCGGTTTGCCGTACGCGTCCCTAAGAGGGTCTAGTACGTTATTGATTAGCTGTTTCAGATTCTCCGCTGCTTCCGGTGTCGGATCGTTGTTGATCTTCTTCGCCGCCGCTGTCGTTGACGCGGTTAGCTCTTGAATTGTGAAGTTTCGCATTTTTTAACTGTTTTATAAAGTCCAAATATTTAGTATTAATCAGTATATCCAGTACCGCTATAAATTCGTTATCCGGTTGGATCTTCTTAAAGTTACGGATAATATTCTTCGAATACACCAGCGCGAAAAGCGTAGTTAGTAATCGTAATAAGTCCGTATAATTCCCTTCCGGCTCTATAAGCCGCGCGCCTGCCGCCGTGAATAGAATCACGATCGCCGCGATAGCATACTCGAAAAAAGCGTGGAAAGCCTTTTTATGGCTGTATTTTTCGCCAGCCCGTAAACCCGCGATAAGTCCTACTATAAAATTTAATGCGCCGAATAAGATTATCAGGACAAAGAAAGTCATCACATCGTTAGTAACGGTTAGTAGGAAAGCTAGAGACGCTACACGCGCCGTATCGAAAACTCCATCCATTATTTTATCAAACATATCCTAGATTGTACCCTGTGTGAACATTCCTCCTCAATCAGTTTAGCGTCTTTAAACGCCTTGATTAATGGGACTATAAATAAATCAGCCTTGCCGCGTTCCGCCTCAAAACGCCTCGCCTTGTTATCATCGGCTAGAACGTAGCTGCCATTATAGTTTTGTATTTTTATGCCGCTCGCCGTGCTCTGCTGCTCGCTGGTCTGCAAATAGCGCGCAAAGGCATAGTAGCATAATACTTTATTAGCTCCTGTACGCGCCGGTGTATCACCTAGGTATTCCGGCGGTATCTCTTCATACGATCGTTTGAGTTGCGGCGACATGTCGAGCATATCGGCTTCGTAAAAAGCCTTCTCGATGTCGCTGTCTTTAACGTCCTTTGCGATCGTAAACAAATCTCGTAGTAATTGGATCGGGTATGCCATATTAATCTGTTATTACTTGGTCGGCGGGTACAATATCCACATCGCCTTCCAAATCGTTTTCAATTTTAGTTAGTTCCGGGTCTAGGTCGAATATATAGGCCAGGTCTCGGGAAATCTTATCACGGACACGCGACAATGAACGGCGGTAAACGCGCTGCATCTCCTTAACCACTTCGCCCGACGCGTTCGAAAAGCTGATCAATGATGAATCGATAAGCGGGATCGGAATAGTAAAGCAAGAAATAGCAATGTCTTTCCGCAATGGCTCGCAATATGATTTATACAGGTCGGAATCAATCGGCGTACCGATTTGATCCACCCGGATAAATGGCTTCTCCGTAATACCTACGTTTTCGTCTCTTACTGTGAGTACCGCGCCGGTTCCTTCAACGCCCATCATTTCGGTAATAGCGTCGCGGAACTCGTTTTGCTCCTGGTCGCTCTGGAACATCCCGTGCGATACGACGCTACAGGCGTGGAATCCACGTGCTAGAACGTTCTCAACATACAAGGCGTTCCCGTGTTCCGCTCCCATTTCCGGCTGTACTGCGTGAAACGGACTGATCGGATAAGGGCGACGGTTTGAGAAGTTGGCATAATAGAGTTGTCCCGGATGGTTTTCAATGCCTCCGTACTCTTCGCACTCCTTCCAAAAGTTTTTCGGGTTGAAGTTAGGATAAACCACACCTGTTTTAACATTCGTGTCCTTCAACATCTCGCGTTCCCAGTTATCGAATACGCGCCATTTGCGCACGATCGAATCACGTTTGTAGTCCTCGTTAAGAACGGCACGAACGTAACCGAACGGCACGGGATAACAGTACAAAGGGCGACCATCGCCACCGTATTGTACTATTAACGCGTAACCTCTGTATCTCGGTATCTCGTCCGCTACGAACTCTAAAACGTCGTTCATGTCCTGTCCGTGCTCGTTGGTTCTCGCCGCAAATTCTTCGTTAACGAACCCTTCGCAAATGATGTTTTCTTTCGCCTTGTCACAACACGCCGTAGCGGTTTTGCTAGCGTCGATAAGGTTTGCGATACGTTGCGGGTATAGATTATCTACATCGTAACTAACCACCCCTTCAGAAGTACGGGGCACTAAATTCAGTGCCCTACGTACTATTAACTCTATTTTCTTTGCTGCGATCATTGATTTACATTTTTATATTATTCTTCGAACTCCTTAAGACCCTCGGCGGCTTCCGCTTCTGCTTCTGCTTTTTTCGCTGCCCTAGTAGCCGCCGCCTTTTTAGCCGCTTCGCTACGCTTTGCCGCGGCGATCTCTTCCTCCGTTAGTTCCGGGTCGTCTCCTGTTTCGGGAATTGTAACCGCTTCCGCTTGCAGGTCTATAAAATAGTCCTTGTATTCCTCGGCGGCTTCCATGAACTCCGCGGCCTTCTCGTCGCTTGTGTTAAATGCGCGGTATACTCTTCCATCCTCGATCGAGTTGATGAATAGTCCCGGCTTCATCACGTAGCGGGTGTGCTGTCCTGTCAAATAACGTTCTTCATACCAACGTTGTGCAAACAGGCGATCCGCCCCGCACACGATATCCAATTTTAGGTTAGTCATTGTTTGGCACAATGCCACAATTTGCCCTATATCTGTAATTTTTTCCATTTTTTAAACTGTTTTAATTTATTAAACTTTCGGTATTTTTAGACCGTCATACGCCGCTTTGGTGAGCGTTACCAGCATATCACCCGTTGACGCTTCCGGTGTTTTAAGTGTCACCGTTGAAATGCCGCCAGTGCTTGAATCAGTTGCAAGGTCGGAGGCTTCCAAACCGCAAAATGCGCCTGCCAAATAATAGTTACCCGATTTAGACTTCAACGCCACCCGGAAATTACCCTTTAGAAGGCTCGTTAATGCCAAACGATATGCGGTGCTATCCATAGAGGACATAACCTTAATAACAACGCTTTGATCCTCTGCTGCGGGTACTGTATCGTTTGCTTTGATTGCCTCCTGGTACATCACGGAGTTGTTAATAGAGTTAACTACGTACCCCTTTTTTCCGGTTAGCATAGTTATTGTCCCCACCCCGGCGGCTTCCGAAATCGTGGAGATGTCCGAAGAGTTGATAATAACAGCTTCATCTATTTCACCCGTTCCGCCGGTCAATACAAAATTAGCGCAATCAAACGTAATATCACTATCTAGTTTTTTTAAACATGCCATATAATATCCTCCTTTATGATTCTGTTATGATCGCCTCGGCTCTCAATACGTTATACTTAACGTCTGCGAAGCTTAGACGGGTCTCACCGATAACGTTTTCGGGCGTTGATAATGTGATGGTAGTAAAACCGCCGTTCGCATTCAAGTCCTCCGAAATAGCAGTAGCGTTCAAACCGTAGTTATATCCGTAAGCGCGGAATCTCCCGGCTTTAGTCTTAACAAGCGCTAAAAACTTACCGTTTAGAATCTGATTTACTATTTGCGTTCCGTTTACGTCACCCTGATACACCGTGAACGTAACCGCCTGCGTCAACGCTGTTGGCGCGTTGTCGTTTTCCTTGATCTCTTCCGTAGCGTTTACACCCTTCTTGTTACTCTCAACCAACACGGCCTTAGCGCCGGATGCTAGATTCACAAATGCTACGCCATCCGCTACGTTCTTTGACGCGATATCCGCAAAGTTTACAAGAAGCATTTCGGCTACGCCTGTTGCCCCTCCGTCGCAATCAACTAAGATCGCCTTATTTAATTTATTTAAGCATCCCATATTATACAAGTTTTGCGGCGGTGATTGTTGTCCACGCTGCCGAAGCGATTGTTATTCTATTTTCTCCTCTAGCATCGTCCGGCGTCTTAATCGTGATCGTAGTAAAACCGCCTGCCGCGCTAGAATCCGTATCAGCTTGAGAAATCTCAAGCCCACATTTTAGACCCGCAATTACCGGAGTAGCATTTATATCATTAAACTTGATAGCCGCCATAAATCGCCCTGATAACAGCGCTGACAAAATAACGGGTGCTATGGTAACTTGTTTATTATATAAGGTAAACATAACGGACTGATCCAAACCTGCTGAAACGTCTGATGACTTCAAAGCCTCCGTAAACTTCGCACCGTTCTTATAACATTCTACAGGGACGGTTTTTGCCCCTGATTTTAGCGTTATAGCCGTTATATGGTTAGCCCCGTCTACGGTTGCGCCTGTTACGTCGTCAAAGTTAATAAGATACATTTCAGCGATACCTACGCTACCAGGTTGGCAGTCGTAGGTAATTGCTTTATTTAATGTCTTTATACAAGCCATTTAAACTTTGTTTTAGTTATTAAACACCTGCTGCGGTGCACAATTTCATATATTGAGGAACTGCAAGCATTGCATCAGCCGCAAATACGGTCGTACTGTAATACTTACGGTCCTTAGCATCGCGGATGAACGGATCAATATTCAGACTTGAATCTTCCAAAGCCAACTGAATGTTAGTTTTCGGTGAGAAAGCAATGAAAGACTGAACTGTCAAAGCGTCGCCCTTAGCACTGTTAGACACGTGGCGCAACTCGTTCAACTTGTAACCTTCGAAGAAGTACGCGGGTTTGCCATTCTCCATGTTAGCCTGTGCCAAATGGTTGTCCTTGGCTTCTACCAAGTCCTTGTAAGCGCGCATAATGTTACTAGATACATAGAACTCTGATTCGTCAAGTTGATCGGCACGCTGGTTGTCGATACACCATTTCAGGCATTCCAAAACGTTTGCGCCTGCGCCTGATGGAACAAGAGCTTTAATTGATTCGGTTGAAGCCTGCATTTGCTTGATGATACCGCCGTTTTTGAATACTGTGTATACACCCGCTGTATCAGTTGTTTTCAGACCGTCCAGCCATACGAGACGTAACATGTCAGCTTCCAATACTTTCAGAATTTCATTCTGCATGAACGCGGCCAACTGTGTTTGGTCGAAATCAGCTGAAAGGTGAACACCTTTTGCAACCATTTTACCCCACAGGTCTTGCAGACAAACCACGATAGGCAACTCAATCTGTGCGTGATCGTAGTATTTAACGCTATCGTTAAGAGAACTATACTTGTATTCGCTATCGCAACCCGCGGAACGTCTTACCGCTTTGTCTGTTGCGGTGAATGTCAAGACAGGTTTGCCCTTCTCAATGCCCGCTAACACGGTTACGCCGTTGGACAATTCGCCCTCCAGCCCAAGAGACAGGGAAATAACATCGGCTAGGCTGTCGATATTCAATTTGTTTAAATCGCTAAATGTAAATGCCATAATTTTAATGTTTTAGTAGATTAATATTTGAATTTTTTACGCTGTTCATCCGCTGCCTTCTGAACGGCTTCGCGGCTCAACTTAGTTTCGGTCTTAGTTTCTGTTTTGACCTCTGTTTTAGCCGCTGCCGGTGCGCCTGTACGTTTGCTTAACTGCGTTTTGAGTTCAGTTACGGTTTTCTTCAACTCAGTAACTTCTTTGCGGATCGCTGCAAGTTCTTCCGGTGTAGGGGTTTTCTTCTCTTCCTCTTCCGGCTTTTCTTCCTCGGTTGCAAGCTCTTCCTGTCCCTCTTCTTCGCGTTTAGCTTCGCTTTCCACTTCTTTAACGTCGGAAATCTTCCCGGCTACGACTGATACGATCATATCCTCGCCTTCGCCAATCGAAATGTAATAATCGCCATCCTCTACGGGTTTACCCTCGGCGTCCTGTACTTCGTCACCTAGAGCCGCCTGTTCGCCTTGTGCGATAATAACAAGCTCTTTTCCCTCTTTGGTTGTGACGGTTTCCCTAGCCAGCTTAGTAGACTTAACCAGCTCGGCTAATTTTGTCCAAAATTTACTCATTGATAATTTGTTTAAATTGTTATTAAATAAAGAACTAGTAGCCGCGGGAAGTCCCACCAAATCGGCACTAAATAATTCTCTTACCTCTGTTACGGTTGCGGTTTGCGCTTCTTCATCCAACTGCTTAACGTCAGACTGATTAACCGATACGCCTAATAATTCCGGCTCCTTCTCGATCATAGCAACCATAAAATTATATTCGCTAGGATACGCGCTTTCCAAAGCTTCCGACATGACCAGATCGGCGTAAACGGCGTTTTCGTCGTGCGTGAAGTTGGCGAAATGTCCTATGTACCCGTCCAGCAAGTCCGTACCGTTGTGAGTGCGGCGTGCATGAATAGGCCGGGAATTACCTAAAGCCACTAGAGACGGGAAAGCACTGGCAGAGATGACTAATTTATAAGCCTTTCCTCCTTCTTCATAGTAGTTTGCGGTTTCCCCGGCTTCTATAATGCGTAACTTTTCAAATATTTTCATATATTACTGTATTATTGGTACAAAGATATATTATTTAACGGCACGAGGCCGCGGTTTTACCTATGACTTATAGGCTAGCCGCTACCTGTACACTATTATATTGTTGTTGACCTTCGTCTATGTCGGTAACTGCCACCTGTGGAGCGGGAACGCTAGCCACTGAATCATACATAATTGCCGCTAATTTCTGCAAACTGTCATTTGACAGGCTAAAATTACTAGGTAACTGCATAGTTGATCCGCCGCCTACGTTGATTTTGCCGCCATTGGCGTACCGATACACACCGGACGAACCGAACGAACGCCCGCCGTACTCCATGTTAAGGGCTGATAACGCGTTGATCGCGCCGGATGCCTTCCGGTTCAAAATGTACATATTCTCACCGCCTTCGGCTTCGAACTGTTGCCCGTTCGATCCGGTGAACGTCACGCCGCCCGCTGCATGGCTGGCTCCATAAATCTGTCCGCCCTTCGCGTATTTCTTAACGCTCGTGTTGATCTTGGTGTCCGGCTCTTTGGTTTTGCTAATGCTCATAACCTGTTTCATACCAAAAGCGATAACCATAGCCGCCTGTGCTATCCCCCAGATACCGCCCTGCGCGATTGCTTTAGACGCGCCTAGATATGTGTTTATAGTCGCCTGCGCCAGAGCAAAGGCTTTTCCCGCCGCGCTCTCTTCCCCCAGTAAGCTAGAGAGTTGTCCGGCTGTGCCTGCTGCCATTTCTAACTGCGCATTATAGTATTCCTGTTTCCGCTTTTTCTTCAGGATCTCGTACTTCTCCTCTATCGCGGTTGTTTCCGCCCCGATCGCTTCCGCGTTAGCGATCTCTAGAGCCTTTTGCGCTTCTAAATACTCTAATTGGCTTTCCAAGTCATTGCCCATTTTCATACCGGCCAGCGCGCGGTCGTTCTCCATGTTGAGAGCTTGACGGTCTCGCTCCTGCTGGTCTTCCTCGTCCTTCCTGGCTTTAACCTCTGCGGCGTATTCTAGTTCGAGTTGGCGGACGTTGTTTATATACTCCTGTTCTCCGATCAAGCCTTGTGCGCGTCTGTACGTCTCGATCTCTATCTTTTGATCGTTGACCGCCTGCAGTTCTTGCAATGAGACTTGGGCACCTTCTATTTCGCGCTGTGCAATATCTAGCTGCATCGCGGTAACGGCTTCCGAATACTTCTTAAGTTGCGCGTCCTGCGCCGCCTTGATAGCGTCCTGCGCTTTCTTTTGCGCTTCTGCCTCTCTCTTCGCCGCGTCCTCGGCTGCCTTCGCTGACTTCGCCGCCGCGGCTTGTGCCGCCTGTGCCTGCTTGTCACGCTCCTGTTTGATGAAGCCGGACACCTGCCCCGCCATTTCTTTCTCCTGTGTAGCGTAACTTGCTCTAGCCGCTTCGAGTGCTGCCAGGGCTTCCTGTTCTTTCCGTGCGTCCTCGTCGCTAGTATATCCTAGTTGGTTCTCGGCTTTGATCTGCTTGTATTTGGCTTCCAGTACGGACAACTCCATATCACGGATCGCGTGCAGCTTCTCCCTAGCTTGTTCTAGCAACTTAGTACGTTCCGCCGCTGACTTGTTTTGATCCGCCGCCAGCGTCTTAAGCTCTTCCATCTCGCGCCGCATCTGTGCCATAGGTACGAGTGCCGCCGTTTCAGCCTGGTAGATCTTCTGCGTTTGGGCTGCTAGCCGTGCGCCTTCCGCCGCCGCCCTCTTCGTCTCTTCACTGATAAGCCCTAGTTTGTCTAGAAGCCATGTAACGGCTTTAGCGAGGTTCTCAAGCAAGAACGCCACACCTTCAAACAATCCGGTTATCCAGTCCAGCAAACGCCCGAAAATCACCTTAAAAGGCGCAAATGCAGCGTTAAGGCTAGTTGCTAGCTCGCTGTTACGTTTCATCATCTTCTCGATGATAGCGATAAGCGATAAGACGAGCGACACGACAAATATAATAGGGTTCGCCTTTAGAGCCGCGTTGAACGCCTGTACCCCGGCAATGCCGCTTTTCATCTGTCCCACCAGCGCGCCAGTACCCCCGGTTAGCCCTTGTGTTTGAAGTATGCCGTCCTTGACGCTCTCGGCGTAATTACCGACATTACGGCGGTTGTCGCCTACTGCCTTCTCCATCTCCTTCAGCTTGTCCGATAACGCTTTGGTTTGCTCGGTTAGGTCTTGCCCCTCCTTGCTGGTAGTCCGTTGCGCCTCGCTCATCTTGTTCAGCTCCGTGGTGTTTTGCGCCAGTTGGGCGCGCAAAGCGTTGACGCTCGTAGCCTCGTTGTCCAGGAGCGTTTTTGTAGACTTGATCTCGGCGTTATTCTTTTTGTTCGCCTCGGTATTGTCCAGTATCGCCTTTTGCGTCTCGATCAGAGACTTGTTAAGCTTCTTAACAGTCGCGTCGTACTTGTCTTGTTGTACCAGTCCGTCCGCGTAGTTCTGGTTTAGCGTGTCTAGCTCCTTCTTCTCGGAGGCGTACGCCGCCTGCAAATCCTTCTTAGTCTTTGCAAGCGCCATACTTTTGGCTATTAACGCGTCCAGCCCCTTCTCGGCTTCCGACGTGCCGAAATTAAGGTCTAATAATGTTACTTGATCCGCCATTTTTACGTTATTTTAAATCCATTTTGTACAAAGATAGCTTACAATTCCCGGTTGCTACGTCATATTCGCCTAGAGATTTGATATAGAAGTAGCTGTTTAGCTGCGAAAAGTAATAAGCATCCCCTAATTTCAGGTTCTCAACGTCCGCATATTCTAGTTGCGCCTTGATTTTCACCTGTACGCGTGACCTGAACATCTTGAAATGCCGGTTTATATACGGGTAATAGATGAAGTGCGGGTAGACGATGTACGGGCTAGGTGATGGCGCGGTGAATATACTGGTAAGCGCCATATTCGGAAACACCATCCGGTCATACGTGTATTTAACGCCAGACTTGTACGCCTCTTTAACGGGTGTTACCGTTCCGGGCCCGTTGCTGTAACTGAATTTTTCCGAACCGACCGTGCACACGTATTGGTCCGCGAATTCGTCCGGCACGTCTACCGTCTCTACGCTGCGTAGTTTGTTGCTCCAATCGTGTACGCGGGTCCATGCCGCCGACGTACCGTCCCGTAGATCAGCGTCTACTATCGGCTCTATACGTAACGTACCGTTGCGGTAAATCTTCCTCCAATGCCAGGCCGTGCACATGTCGTCCACTAGCTTTTTCACGTCGTTATACGGGAAGTCCGCGGGTTGGGAGTAAGCAGTTTGAGACGCGGGTGCAATCGCCGCATCATAGACTATTTTACCCTCTCCGCACTTAATAACTTCTTCCGGCGCGTAACCGTCGGGAAACTTAAAGTAGTCGTTACGGGTCACTCCTCCGATAGTAGCGGCTAACTGTATGTACGAATCTTGTTTGGGGTACACTGTCATTTGTTGATTGACAACCGAGCGATAAATCCAAATGCGATCCGTCAACGTCCCGTAGAATGAAACAGAGCGACCGATACCCGATAGGTTGCCCTGCAATTGGATCGTGCCCGGCCTAGTGCTCGGGATAGTTGTGCCGGTGTATTCCACGATCAAGTAGAACGCTTGGCCCTCCCCGGATGCGATGAAGAAGCCCGCGGGTGCGCCGCCTGATCTAGCCCCGAAGAAACTAGCGTTCGCGTATATACTAGCGTTATCCATCACAATAGTAGCTTTTTGGGGGTATATGTACCCTCCGCGCCCCTTCGTGTAGTTCTGCGGTACTAGCTTTGTCGATCCTGTTGCTACGTCTCCTTGCCATGTGAGATCACGCCGTTTCACCATAATAGAGGCCTGTTGCGATAGGGCGTCCGGCACAGGCGTTCCGTCGTTCGTCTCCGGGTGTATCGCCGGGAACGTGATTTGTGGAAACGTGACGTATCGTCTTACTAGCTCGGAAAGGTTAGCCGCGCTGATGGCTACCTCTCCACCCTGTACAGCCCCGTAAACGGGTGGCTCGGATATGGGTAAACTAACGTCGGACCACTTGTCCGTACTCTCAATAAGGTTTATAGTGTACTCCGTTTCAGTCGCCGACACTTTCGCATAAAATTGCGTAGGCTCGTCGGACACATAAGCGTAATATTTGAACGGGATGGACGCTATCAAAACCTCGGCTACGTAATACTCACAGTTAAGCAAGCCTTTGTTTAGCCCTATGAACGTCCGGTCATTGTCCGGCGTTCTCGGCACTTTTATCGACGCGCTAAACGCGACGCTATCCCCGGTCATAGTAACCGGGGAAATGTTGTTTAATGTGATCTTGACCGTTGCGTTATCTAGTCCGTCTATGTCGTAACCGTTAACTCTTAATGATACTATTTTCATTTTATCCTTCTTGTATGATTAAACAAACCGCGTTCTCGCTAGTAACTGTATTTTCGATTCTTAACTGTCCTGTACGTGCTGCTCCTGGATTCGGCGTATTGAACGTTACTTTTATTATGCCCGATCCGGCTGTGCCCGAAGCAGGTGAAACAGATACCCAGCTAGGCGCGTCTACTAGGGTCCAGCTATCAACCGATTGATACACAACGGATCTCACTTCTCCCCCAGCCTTGCTGCCCGAAATACGGAACGGGGATAAACCGATTGAAGCTGGCGTGCCATCCTGATTAACGGTAACTACCGCTATCTCCTCGGTTTGGTCATTATAGAACGTTATTGTTCCGGTTCTAGCCGCGCCGCCCTCGGTGTTATCGCCGATCGTTAACGTTACGGCGGTTGTTCCGTTGGCTCCTGTGGATACGCTTGGTGTGATCCACGTATCCCGCTGCGACACAGACCACGCGCCAACCGATGTAACGTCCACGGTTACCGGATGCGTTAGGTAGTCTACGTTAAGTGTACCGGGGCTAACGGATATATTGCCCGAAATCCCTGCCTGTGTAACGGCTACACTGTACGTTGTAGACCCCGCCAAACTCTTCAGGACTATGTTACCCGTTCTAGCCTCGCCAGTGTTGGCGGCTACCGTTACGGTGAGATTAGACGAACCTGCCGGGAATTGGTGATAACGTTTACCGTATCGAAAATCCATGTCGCTAACATCGGCGGGGGTTATCGGGGCTACCGGCGATTTTACCAATCTCAACATAAATCCGGCTTTGCCCGCCGGGAAATTATGCCTGCCTATTATAGGAGTGTATGGTGACCCGGCATTATCAGTGGCGTTTCCCGCCTCGTCTACAAACAAAACTTGGAAGTCGTAGCCCGAAATCCCGCCTATGATACTGTAAATTTCCCCCAAAGTATAAACAGGGTCTTTAAGACGTATCTGCGTAGAACTGGGTGTTTTCCACGTTGAATAGTGGCTACCGTTAGACCATAAGTCAAGGCCCCCCTGTTCGAACGTGTCGGGATTAAATAGCGTCGTGCCGTTAGTCACAGTAAGCCAACTTGGTTCGCTCTGTATTTCCCATGCCGCGTTACTGTATATGCTGTTAGTAAGCCCTTCCGCATACGCCGCACCGATCGTCCATGGGTTGCGCTGCGCGCTAAACGCGATCGACGGCGTAGGTGGGTTGTCCGGTGCAATTGGGAACATGTAGTTGTCTTGCAACTCGGTTGTCTTGAACCGTACTTGCTGTCTGTACGTCTTGGTACTGTTTGACCAGCGCGCCCCCGCGTCTCCAGAAACTTCTGCCCTGAAGCGTTTCGATTGGTATTGGTTTATACCCGGTATGTTCAACTCGAACACGACATTAGACGATACCAACAACTCTTGGTAGACGTTGTACCACTCTTCACCGTACTCTAGGTTTATAGTGATCTCCGCTTGTTCCGTCACGCCTCCGCGTCCTCGGATAGCCGTAAACTTATTAGACCAAAAGTAATCCTTAAATGCAGCCCAAAACCATTGACCGTTGCGCATGTTCCATCTAGCGCGCAAAGCGCATTGCAGGCTCTCATCATAAACAGCGTCAGACATCAGGCGGTCTTCATAGTTAATCACTTGATCCAGCCCGGACCCCCAAACGTTTTTAATCGTCAACTTCTTAATGTACGTTATATCGATAGTATTTCCCAGCACATAGGTAGTGGGGAATATAACATTACTAGGCGCACCTGTCACGGGTTCGACCTCAACAGAGAACGCGTCCAACGGGTGTATGCGGTACGGGAAATAAATGTCTAGCGTCTGACCCGGTATGCGCGGTTTGGGCGGTTGCGGAAGCGCGCTGTCAACGCCTAGAGTGTCCCAGTACGTCTCATCACAATGGAACACGGGAAGCGTTATTTTATTAGCGATGTTTGAACTCCAAATTTCTACTTCTTGCTGTGGGAAAGCCGGGTCGCCTTCGGATTTGTTACGGTCTGCTCGCCTCAACAGTGGGGCGGCAAATGACAGGTCTACGTCCAACTCCTCCTGATAAGGAAAAACTATTTCCTTCTTGACCGCGCCACCGTTCGACACACGGATATAAACCGGGTACTCGTTTCCGCTTATGAAGTCCGGCTTTATGCGGATCATCAGGGGGCGCGTAGCCCACACGGGTAACTGTCCGTCGTACGTCTGATTGTCTGTTAGCGTTATGCCCGCTATCGGTATATATATGTTCATTATTTAATATTTAAAGTGTCAATAATAGCGTATCTAATTATAGTTACTATCTCGTTTTGTAACTTCAATACCCTTGCAGGGTTGAGAACGTCCGACACCACGCCGCCGGGGTTGTGGCTGTTCGGTACTTTAATCCCTTCTTCACCGATTAGTTTTGCGATCGGATACGCCGCGCTTAACGGTATGGTTGCTCCCTGCTTGTTCTTGTCCTCGATCCATTTACGTATGATCCACAACGGCGGGCGTTTACCCACAGCGCGTCCGCCTTCCATCGCACCTACATAGCGCGGTGCGGTTATCTTAGCATTGTTGCCGCTTACAACCAACTTTAGCTCCTTGGCGAAGTTACCCGAAGCCATCAGCCCTTTAGCCTTGTAAGACGCTTCTATGTCGTCCCGTAGCTTGGTTAGCAGCACCTCTATTTCCAACATCGCGTTTCTTGCCATTATTCAGATAGATTAAGAGTTATTTCCCAGCCTGATTTGGGGCTGTCATAAATGTTTTGGCGCTTGGTTACCGCTGCGCCTTCCGCCACGTATAGGCAAACCGCCTTCTTCGCTATGTCTGTTATAACGGTGAACGTCCTATCTAGTACATCGATCTCGGACACGTCGTCACGCTCGTAGAACGACGTGCCTAATACCTGTATAAGCACGGAGATCGAGAACGCCTCGGCGGCGTAGTCGTTATAGTCCTGCCTACCGCCCGGAACGTCAACAAAGATAAAATCACCCGTTATATCGTTTGCCAGTCGATTGCGTGTAGATTCATCTCCGAAGAATACGGGAAGCGCGTGCTGCGCTCCCCATGTTCCAACCTGGTCTAATATTCCTTTAAAGGTCATATTTTGATTTTACGTTATTATCATATTCCGGCTCGTTTACATCTGTAATGGTCCGTTTGCCTATCCACGTTTTTATTACGTTACCCTTGTAATTACCCGCTAGCGTAATAGCCCCGATAACGGTTGTGTGCGCCTCAATGCTAGCGTTATCCGTCATAACGAGAACGCCGCAACAACCTGACGCTATTTGCCCGGTGGCTGTGACCTTAGAGTTACCGTACATAACCACACCCGAACGTGTATTAGAGATCCCCTCAATAATAGCGTTGTTCGCCATGATGAACGAAAGGCCCGTACTAGGTCTAGTAACCGATCCGATAAACTTCGCGTTGTCCTGCATGTGAACAAGCGCACACGCCCCGGTTATTGCTGTTGGCGCGAATACCGCGTTGTCCTTCATGTGCGCCGTGCCGGTTAAGTCCAATGACGCCCATACTGCCGGGTTATAGTACACTACGGAGTTTTCGCCAAAGTAGCCTGTTCCGGTAACGCTAGCGTTAACGAGTATAGCGTTATCCTCTACGCGGATATTGCCTTTCATGCTAACTGCCGTTGCTCCTGTATTCACGATCTTACAACCGTTGTACGTCGTCACGGTTACGCCTTTAAATTCATCCGTGGACAATATGTCAGACCCGTCGGTTTTCTTCACGGCTACATACGCATAAACAGCTGGAAGGGCTGGTACGATGGGGGCGCTAGTGCCGGATACGTACCCGGTGTTTACTAGTATCTTATTTGTCGCATCAGTTAGATATATGTTACATTCCACTCCTGCGGGGGATGATACCGATACGCCCCCAGCCCCGGAAACCCTAAACGGTTGCGACACAACGGCCCTTGCATTATTAGCCACTACCCCCGATATAGTGCTACCGTTAGTAGTCGCGTTGAATAGGCCCTTCGCCAGCACGCCGCTTACATCTTGCGCATTGCTCGTATCGTGCTTCTTAGTGTTACCGAACACGTTCGTACCTGCTATGTCAAAGATACCGTTTAAATAAGCATCGGCGTATATGGTCGTGCCATAAGAGCCTGCAGTGCCCGCCATGTTTAGGGACTTGACACTATCGTAACCTTCAACTAGACCGCCGAACAACGACCCGGTTGTAGAATACAAACGGTACATCCCTTCAACTTCTGAACTAGCAAGTATTTCACCGGATGCGATAGCTTTACCCAAATCAGATTGAGCCAGCGCAAAATCAATGTTCTTGTAAGTGTTGGCTATCTGCGCGTGGTGATAGAACCTACCGCCAGGAACGTTACAACCTTGGAAGATGAAAGGTTGGCTAGCTATTTGCGATGCTGCGAAGCCCGGGAATATCGTAGGCGATACGGCGAAGTTATCGCAGTCCGTAACTTGAATAGAATCATGAACAGAACGACTTAAACCCGTAGATAAAACTCCGGATGCCGCTATATTCTTGACGTTACTATAAATACCCACTAGTTGCGCGTCTCCTCCTGTAGCGTCAATGGCTGCGTTCGATCCTATAATCCGGCCCATAATGCGAATATCCCGGTTAGCGGCGGGAATGTTTATAGACACTCTAGCGTTTCTAATAATTGACTCCGGGTACGGAGCTCCCGGGATCGTTCCACCGGGTCTGACAGTAGCCACCCCAGTGCTAGTCGCCGGGTTAATCTCCACACGTGAATCAATGACGGAAAGTTTAGTCTCATAGGTACCTGTAAACGTGATTTTAGCGGCTGTCGCGCCTGCCGGGACGATCGTACCCGTCGGTTCCTTTCGCAGGCGAATAAAGAAGTATTGCCCCGCGGGTACCGTAAACGAGACACCCGCACCCGTTACGATCTGTGACGCTGCCGCGCCTGTCGTAATTCCGTCCGCGTCCGTCGTGTACCATGTCACCGCGTACCCCCCTACGGCGCATTTCACCGTTACAGGAGTTCCGCCCGAAAACATAAGGGCTTTAGATCGTATGTAACTATCGCTGGTAGCCTTCATAGTTTCCCAGTTGACACCCGCGGCATAATTAAAGCCGCCTTGCTCGAAGTCCGCCGCCGTCAGTACTACGGCGTCCGCCGCCGTTAAACCCGACACGAAGCGTAACATGCCACCCACCACGACGCTAGACCCTAGAATGTCTACAGCAGGCGTACCCGCGGTGCTTAGTGTAGCTTCGCCTACGTCCACGATCGAATCCCCGCCGATGCGCGCACCGGGAAAACCGAAGTTGCCCCTGAACAGCCAGCAAGCCCCGTCCTGCGATAATGTTTTTTCGTCGTACACGATACCGCCTACGTCGCCAATATTGACGTAACGGTCTCCCACCTGCCACGAACGAAGGGCACGTACTCTCCTGTCGCTCCCTACTGTAATAATCTCATACTTTTTTAAACCCATAACGTTATGATTTATAATGTTTCTTCATCTCTGCCTTTTGTTTCTCGTTCTCCTCGTGCCGTTTGGACAATGCTAACATAGCGTCCAGATAGTTGATCCGCTTCGCGTCCTCGAACGAACAAGCGAACAATTCCGCCGTAGCCTGTACGAGTGTCAGCACGTTCTTTGCCTCCTTGATCGGATCGTCTTCCGGCGTGCTCCCCGCATCGAATGGGAACAACCGTTTCTCTAGTCCGTCCGCCGTCTCTATCTGCTCCTTAATGTACTTCGTCGCACAAAGAAGGTGATACACATTGTCCGGCGCATACTCGGCGGGTTTGTGCTCGATAGGCGTGCACCACTTCGTAACCTTCTCCGTTGCCGTCTCGCTCCTTCTCGCCTCGATAACCTGCCACAGTGTTACGTCCTCGATGCGCGGTATACGGTACACGAGCTTCCTGTCTTTTATAATAAAAGGGTCGGCCTTCGCGTACCCTGCCACCGCGTTTAATGTCGCTGCTTGGTCAGAAGTTAGGCCGCCCTTGTAATTCGGATGCAAGTTACAAATATATTCCAATTGTTTGCGGTTGTAATACCCACAAATTTTCCACCACAAGCGGCGGAAGACGTTTTTAATCTTTCCTCTCCATCCGGTCGGTGCTTGCAGCATAAGCCGCTCCGCGCCATAAAACTTTATCTTACTCATATTCAACTAATGCTAGTTCTTCGTAATAATACCACTCTTCAACGTTCGATCCGTCCCACTGTACGACCACGCCCAACACGTCGGTCTCTGTAATCGTTCCCGTGTCCCCGGCGTAATCGTATTTAATGCGTACTCTATCGTCTACTTCCATGCTGCAAATCTAATCATTATTCGCGTATCTCGGGCGGTATTTACGTATAAGATAATCAACACCGTAACGCACAGCGTCCAATGCATGGTTGTAAGCGTCTACCGGCTCGTTGGTGTACGTGTCGGTTAGGTTGTCCTTGACGTAGGTGTAATTGTCTGCCTCGTCCAGTACGTTAGTACTCCGCTTCGTTACGAACAGGTTGAACTGCTTCACCTGCTGGATGCCCGCCCGGATAGATCCTTTTCCCTTGATGCAGGGGATCGTGTTACAGCCTAGGCCGCGTAGCTCTATGATACTCTTTTGCTCGGCGTTGTCGCATACCGTAATGGTACGGTCCAGCCTTTCCGCCTTAAGCCGCTCGGCGATCGTGCGGTTTAGCATCTTAGTCTCGTAGCACACCTCGTCTATATACAGGTTCATGCCCCGCATGTAAATTTTGACAATAGCGGTCGGGTCGTTCTGAAAGCCGAAATCAAGCCCCGTAACGAACTTAACGTCCTCGCCCGTTAAATCCTCCGGCAAAGCGTCGATCGTCTCAATTTGGGGATATACGAGCCCTTCCAGCCCGCCAGTCAGCCCTTCACCGTATACGCGCCACCAATTAGCGTCCTTGGCGTTCCGTTCGATCGCCTCAACCTGCTGCCTGGACAAGTACGGGTTGTCCTTGTAGGTTGAGTGGATCGTTACGTACTTGTCGCCCGTGAAGTCCGTCTCACCCCAGAAGCGCCGCACCGGGTTAAAGTCAATGATAACCTTGATCGTGGTACGCACGTCCAACTGTCGGAATATCTCGCGGGGCACACGCTGCGCCTCGTTGATGAAAAGGATGTCACGCGCCGGGCCGTGGACCTTCGACGCGTTGTCACACCCGAAGAACTCGATGCAGACCCCCGGCTTCACCGTGTATATCAGATCGGACTTGTTGAGGGCGTTGTCGTCCCATACCCCCTCGTCCAGCAGCATGTTCTGGAAGTCACGGAACATACCGCGCTTCACGGCTGGCAGCGTGTCGGTCACGCAAGAGATCATCAGAGGCTCGGTACTTTCGTTAGCGACCAAATAGAGGAGCTGTAACACACTCCACGTCTTGGATGAACGCGTACCGCCTTTACTCGCTATACCTCTTATATAGGGGTCGCAAAACGGTCCTATCATCTTGTTGAATACATATGTGCAATTCATTATTTGTCATCCTCCTTGTGATCCTTTTTAAAGTTCTTGATTGAGCTAACCTTTGCACGCACTTTCGGGTCGGTCACGTTGACCGTCAAGCCGCCCTTGATGGCTTCGCCGTTAGACGTGTAATCCATTTGCGTTTTAATGCCCCGTAGCGCCCGAACGTAGTTGGCGTCGAACTGTCCCACCGTCGCGCCCTGATCGAGGTCCTGCGCGATCGCTTCGCGTATCCTGTCGATCACCGCTATGAAGTCCGCGCATATCGTCAGATCGAACTCCTTGAGGTTCTCGGCGTACGTGGAGCGTCTAGTGCTTAAGTACGTGGGATTCGCCCCGAGAAACATGCAGAACTCGCCCTCCGACTGAAGGTGCTTCTTTGGCACTTCATAGAGCGTCCCAGCCATGTTTCCGGACTTTACAGCCTCTTGTGTTATAACGGGCGTAGCCTCGCACCAAGCCGAGTAAATCGCGTATGCCTCCCACAGTTCTTCCGGCTCCTGCCAAACAGGCGTTCTGCCGAAGTGCGCCGTAGCGATCTGGTAGCACTTGGTGTAGTTGAACGAATCCGCCAAATACTTGGTAGTCGCGTATGTGGGAGCTAGTTTAAAGTGCGCGTAATCCGGCCTAACCTTCTCGGCTTTCGGCAGCTGTACCGCTTCCTTCGTTTCTATTATTTCTTTCTTCTTTATAGCCATATAATTTTTATTTACAACTCTACAAAATTACTCTTTTTCCGCCCAAATCGCCATCTTTTCACCTACCAAAACCATCATTACACCCCGAAAACCCGATGAACAGGGCGTTTCAGACCCATTGTCAACGATGGAATGATGAAAACATGTTTTCCCTATAGATATATTTTAAAAAATACCATAATTTCATTATACTTTAATAACAATAGTATAATATAGTTAACTATATATTATTCTTTTAATAGTTACTAACTAGTATATATCTTTCTATCTATGACAAATACACTATATTACAGTATAAAGTACTATAAATAAGCGATTTAGGTGTAAAAGATACAAATTTTAATCATTCACATCAAAAACTTGAAAAGTGCGTTCTGCGTCCTGTGAGTGCGGTCAGCCGTCAAACATGAAATAGCAGGGTAAAAGATGGTTTTCACTATTTTTTTGTCAAAAACAGGCTTTTTAGTTAAAATACCGTTAAAATCAAGCTTTCTCTCTAAAAAGTTTTCTCTCACAAAGTTTTTTGCGAAGTGCTCCAAAAATGTGTTAACGGTTTTAACACAAAAAGGGGTTAACATTTTTACACATTAACCCCTCAATCCTTATATAACCAACCCGTATAGGACCTTCCAATCGTCTAAAATATCTTTACATTTCCACCTCTCCGCCCTTTCTATGTTTTCCCATCTCAAAGTACGGTGGTTCAACTTGTCTAGCGTACGGCTGCCGTCGCAGTACATATTGACCCGGTACAGCATTGAAACCTCTATGCCATATTTGTTCGTCTCGGTGTCCTGGCTCGCATAGATCGGGCGTTCTATATCGTCGTTCTCGTAAGGCCCTACGCGCTTCTTGTCCTTGTCACGGTACAGCATATTCTCTATTGTCGGTATGCGTTCCGGTTCGATCCGTGTGTTCCTGTCGTCCCGTACCTTGCTAGCCGCGTACATTATGTCCCGGATCGCCTCGCAGAATATCTCGGCATTTACGGCGTGGAACGGTTTGCCCTTCACCTTGGCGTACTTCACACCGTTCGCTTCAAGCCAGTTGAATATGAAGAACGCATGGATATTATAAACTCGTGCCATATCTTCGATAAGCAGCACTTTTCTTTGTTTTTTCTTATTATATGGTGTCGGCATATTATAAATTATTTAAGATACATACTAAAATACAACCAAGCGCGATTCCCGCCGCGATTGCCAGGACCATTTGTCCCAGCATTTTCATCACCACCTTCATAGCTTCAACGCCTCCTTTAGTTCACCGATCAGGCGCAACGCCTCAACCCTTGACAAGTCCACCCGGCGTTCCGGTTCGCTCTTCCTTTAAATCGTAATGGTTGTAATCTCTTTAGCGCTACGTGGTATGCGCTCGGCGTAAACCATCACACGCTCGGCTTCCGCCTTGTCTATCTTAACGCGCATATTATATTGCGCCTTCTCCGCACGATCCAGCGCGGTTTTAAAACGTCCGGTTCTAATGCCCGCTACTTCTTGTTCCTTCATCTCTTGCTCTCTGAATAAATGTTCCATACTTTCCATAACTTAAAATATTAAATATAATACACCCGCCAAAACTGAAACTACGTAAAACGATACGAAAAGCACTTGAAATATATCCGCCGCGCCTTTATCGCTTTTCCAAAATAACAGGAACGCCAGCATACACACAAAACCGATCACCGCCGTCCAAATACAAATCCTAAGAAATTCCATACTTTCCATAACTTTTATTGTTTAATAAACATATATACTAATGATAATAACGCTGCGAATATAGAAACGTTGAACCCGATCAAGCATCTACCCAACCATTTTCCGCTTCCGTATATAAACGCGATCAGTGTACACGTTATAAATATTATAGCTAATAACACTAGTGAAATTACAAATACTATCATACTTTAAAAAATTAAATTGATTAAAAACATTATAAGATAATTCAGTCCAAACACCAGCATAACGCCATGCCCGATCACCCCGCCAACCGCGGTGAGAAGGAAGTCTACGAAATCAGCCCTTCCGCCATACAAATGATCCTTGATCTCCATACCCAAGCCTACGCCTGTGGTGAACGGAGCGCCACACACCGCACCAAGCGGGATTGCAAATAAGAAATGCTTCCAGCGGTTCGACGCTTTCCACCAATTGATTAACTTTTTCATACGAATAAATTTTTTAATATATGTTCAATAACCCTGACCGTCCAACCGTTTCCGCACATCCGGTATATCTGCGTGTCCGACACTACCCACTCGTACCAATCTGGTACGGTCTGCAAGCGCGCGCACTCCACAGGCGTCAACCGTCTTATCTTATATCCACAGTCTAGTATTAATGGTTTGGAACTTGTCAGGAGCGTGTCCGCTTTAGAAGATTCAAACCGGATAGTTCCCAGTTCTCCGATACCGGACTTCCGCGCGTCCCCCCTGTGGGGTCTTATTCCGTTCTCGCTGATCGACACGTCGGCCACCCGCGGGCTTATTTCTTTAAGTACGGCTATTATTAAATTGCGTTCCCAACTTTGGGGACTGACAAGCAACGTGTTTGCTTTTCCGTCGGGGGAAACTACGTGCGCACCGAAACCGTTTCCTTTCTCGGCGTAAACCCTCGCGCGATTAATCATGCCATCAAGGGCTTTATCCGATACATAATATTTTTCGTCTACGTCGTCCTCGAGAATGTCGCGGATAAATATACCCTCGTCTTCCGGCTGCGCGATCTGCGCAATGTTCGTCCAGTACAACCGCTTCCGGTTCTGTGCTGATAATAAGTTGCTGTTAATCTTAACGGGTTCAACCCCGATTGCGTTAGTTAACACGGCTTCCCATTTCTTCGACATAACCACATTCTCTAGCAGGAACTTCACGTCCGGGTTGTACTTCCGTACTTCCGTCAGTATCCGCATGTACTCCCAAAACAGGTACGACTGTCCGGTAAACTCGAACCCCATTATTTTAAGATCGAGATATTGATCCAGGTCGGTTATCTCTATGTTCTCCGTTGTAGCCATCCCCGCCTGTTTCCCCGCAAAGGAAAATGACTGGCACGGGCTTCCGCCTATAATCAGATCTATCTTATCCAGCTTCGACACGTCTACCTGTGTAACGTCCCCTATGTGTATCGTGTCGGGGAACACGTGGTGCGTCTGCTGTATGGCGAACTTGTCCACCTCGGACGCGTAGTATTTATCCGGGAAGCATCCTAGATTGGTCAGGGCTATCTGCCCGCATGATAAGCCATCGAATAAACTCAATACATTCATATTCTATATTTTTTAATTAATTCCTTAACCATATCCATTAAACCGTTTTGCGTATCGGCTTTCCCGGTCAACGCTCCAATAACCCTTTCGTCAATTGTACCCCGTGTAATGATGTGGTGTACAAACACGCTGTTCTTTTGTCCCTGTCTCCATAAGCGGGCGTTGAACTGCTGGTATAGTTCCAGGCTCCAGGTAGTACCGTACCATATTATACGGTTGCCTCCCTTCTGCATGTTCAGACCGTGCCCCGCGCTTGCCGGGTGTGTCACTAAGACGGGTATTTTTCCCTCGTTCCACCTGCGTACGCTCTCCACGCCTTCCAGCGCTTCCGCTCCGAAACTCTTTAGGGCTTCCAGTATGCGCGCCTTCTCGTGCTGGAAGTTGTACGCCACCAGTACGGGCGACCCGTTCGCGGCTTCTATCATCTCTACTAACGTCTCTAGCTTCTCGTCGTGCACGGTATGTACGTTTCGGTCCGCATCATAGATCGCACCGCCTGCGAACTGTAAGAGCTTGTTTGATAAGGCTGCGGCGCTTAACGCTGTGATCTCTTCCTCCTGCATAAGCTCCAGCACTTGGTCCTCTTCAAACTTATCGTACTGCTTCTTCACCTTTGGCGACAACTCTACGTAGTTGTTGATGTATGTAAGTTCCGGCATATCCAGGAAGTCCAGGGCTTTCATTGATAATGTGATGTCGGCTATCTTCTCGCCTAATACCGCCTCGGTCGTTGCAAGCGGTTTGTACTCATAAACGATCCCGCCATTCTGTGCTCCGGGTCTGAAGTAGTTTGCCCGGTAATCGGTGATTGTCTTCCCCAAACGCTGCCCGCCATCGACTAAATACATTTGCGCCCACAGGTCAATAAGTCCGTTCGGCGCGGGCGTACCCGTCAGACCCACCACACGGCTGACACTCCGGCGTATTATCTTTGCAGCCTTGAAGCGTTTAGATTGGTGGTTTTTGAAGCTGCTTAACTCATCCAGTACTAACATGTCGTAGGGAACTTTAGACCCGCCCCACATTTGCAGAAGCCAAACAAGATTGTCCCGGCTCACTGTGTAAACGTCCGCGTCAGCCCTTGCCGCTATCTCGCGTTGTTTGGCGGTGCCCTTAATGACTGACAAACGTAAATGCGAGATGTGCGCCCAGTTCTCAATCTCATCGCCCCATGTCATTTCGGCTACGCGCTTGGGGGCTACTATAAGCACCTTGGTTACTTCGAACTCGTTTATTAGATCGGCTACGGCTGTTAGCGTACTCACCGTCTTTCCCAGTCCCATATCAAGGAATAGAGCCGCGTCCGGGTGTTCCTTGATGTGCTGGACGGCAGTACGCTGATAGCCGTGTAAATTACTCCTCTGTAACATCGTTAGCCATTAATTTAAATATCACGTTCTTCTCCTCATTTCCCACTACTGAAACACATTGAAACTCCGGAATATTAATCGCTGTACACTGTGGCGTGTTCAAGTCCCAACCAACGGTATAAAATATGCAGCCTTTGCACGCTACGTTCTTGTCTACTTCCACAGCGGTTATTGTACGTCCGTCTATTCTTATTGTTTTCATAATCTTATAAATTTCCCTTTTAGTTCATTACATTCTAATATATTCGCGTCCTCTTCACCATACGCGATTAACACGCTACCGCATCCGGGTGTCCCGGCTTCCGTACCGTCAGGCCTTAGAAACTTAATTCTACCTTTCAAAAACTTAACAGCGGTTGCCTTGTTGAACACTTCCGTGTGAAATAGTTCCGTGTCGGTCCTTGAAAATATTAGGGCCGTCCCCCGGTTGTGCTCTGTCATCCGGCGCATAAACTTATTTATCAGCGGGCGGGAATATGGCGGGTTAAGCCACACGCGCCCCTCCCAATTTTGCACTAGTCCGTCGTCGAATTCGTTATACATTACCTTGGCGGTCTTGAATAGCGGTACGCTCGGTGCGCACGGGTCTAAATCAAATTTGCCTAAACTGTCTATAATGAATTTTGGCGTGTACCACTCATCAGAGTATGAACTAGATTTTTTGAATCCTTCACTCATAGCCCTAGATCCTTTCTATACAGCATATCATAGATATCTTCTATCGTGTACCGCTCGGGAAAACACTTCAGTACTTCTTCGATCACGTCCAGCACATCAGGAAATTTTGATTTGATGCCTAACAAGTCTTTCAAGGCTTCCGCCTTATTGGCGTTAAACACTTCTTCTTTGTAAACCTCGGCTATTGTGTCAGCCCCCTCGAACGCTACGTTGTCACCCTTGTGTAGTTCCCGGCGGCTGTACTCTCTTCTTAGTATCGTGTCGGGTACTTCTGATATTAAATATTGTTGCAGGTTCTCCGGTAATTGTTTAATAGCGTCCCCAATCGCGTAGCCCTCGGCGGGCGTTCCGTTCGCCATCTTCGTAACCACATCGCAAAATAGATTGATGCGGTCTACCTTTAGTTTCTTGTTGAAGTCTACCATTATTATATATCCCCTTTAATTATAATCAGTTCGTCAATTCTAACCGTTACGGCTTTATATCCTAGTTCGTTGGTGTACGAGAAATCCGTATTGCTCTTTAGTTCTACGAACCCGTCCGGCTTGAACCCTATAAACCACCCGGTGTATATATCGCCGTCCTTTCTATATGCTAGCTCGTTATTGGGAAGAAGGTTTTTAAGTTCTTCCATTTCTCCGGCTTCTATAAAGTTGTGCGCAAACTGTCTGCTTCTGTCAGTCATAGCAAGGTGAAAACCTTTGTTGTACAGGTGTACTGCGAACTGCTTGTAATTCTCGAAACTCTTCGTTTCGCCGTTGCTCTTACTCATTAGTCTACCGTTTTGTAGCTTTTCCACCCGTAGTAGATCGTGATTTGATTTTCTATATATTTCCATGATGATCTTATTTATTATTGGTTATTGCTTCTGCCATTTTCTTAAGTTCGCCCCTAAAGACTTGAAGGTCGAATTGCCCTCCCGTACTGTGGATCATCCAAACCATCATAGATTTTACATATTGCGCGGTGTTATCTCCGGGGTTGTTGAGGTTTACAACTTCTCTAGAGCTGGATGGCTTGTACTCTGCCAGGCTTAAGAGTGTCTTAACCGCCTTGTCCGCGTCTCCTAAAAATACATTCATTTCTATGGAATTTGTTCCGGCCGCTCGTCCGGTGATCTGATAGGTTACCGCGTCGCCCTTCGTGGCTTCTACGATCTTACAAGTTCCCAGGCGGAAAGACTTAAGGGTTTTTAAACTGCCTGATGCGGATGATACTTGCGCCATTGCGCTAACTGATAACAAAACTACTGCTAAAATACTGATTAACTTTTTCATATCTTTTGGGTGTTGTGGCGGGTGTTACCCCGCCGGGTTATTAAATTCTTCCGTTTCTTAATTGGTTTAATTCATTCATCTTATTTATAGCGGCTTCTTCTGATATTTCCAAAGAGGCCATACTTTTATCGTAACCGTCTATAACGGCGTAATATCCTTTTCTCAACGGTTTAATGTAAAACTCGTTTTTGCTGTGGTTCTTTAAATAGGCTTGTACTTTCATATCTTTAATTTTTAAGTGGTTATTTCCTTTTGACATTTCAAAGATACGGGTTCTTTTCATACTACCAAAATATAGGGTAAACTCTTAACTTTGATTTGCATTAAACGTTCTTAGTTAACGTCCGTTAACATAGAAGTCTATTAACTCCTTCAGATCGTTGTACTCGTCAGGGTTCGATACTACATGTACATTAAAGTCAAGCGCGGCGATCCGATCGAGTATAACACGCTGTATCGGTCTAGGCTTGCAGCCCGTAGACTTGAATTCAACAAAGATAACCGTTCCACCTGGTAACAGGTACATCCGATCCGGGAGCCCGTTAATAAATTGGGATAGCAATTTGATTGCCATCCCTCCTTTACTCTCGACGTACTTAGACATAGTACGCTCGAATACCTTTTCGCTAGTTTCCGTTGCCTTCATCCGTTGGTACATTAATGCGCATGCTCGCGCCGTTTGCCACTTTGCACGCTTTCCGCAGTGCTACGAAATTTTTCCGGACTGTTGTTGCTTCCGCCCATGTCAGACGGTCACACCCTTCTAAATCGCTCCATGATAGCGTGTCCGCATCATACACTTGTAGTTTGTACACTCCCGTAGGCAAGCCATAAAAAGACTTACTCGGCGTTATCCGGGTTGCGCCATCGTGCGATTTTAATTTTTTCTTGTTACTCATTGCTAAATTCTTTTAATAAAATTTCCGTAACTTCTGTGGCTGATACTAATCTAAAACCATTCTCTAAGGGAAGTATGCACTTTTCGCCCGCGGGTTGTTTGATAAAAGGATATAATAGCCTAATCGCCGTAGCTTTTTCTTCGATCATGTCTACAGATTCGACTATATAGAGGGAAATCCCGCTCTTTAAATATGATCCGCGCACAATGTTGCCGTACTTGTTTTGGAACTCGATCCGCGCGGCTTCTTGTGACTGTTTGCGCTTCTTGCTCTTCCATTCCTCCTTTTGCCGGGATAGTTCCTTTATCGCTGATTCTGGGCTAATAGCTGTGAGTTCCATTTTGACTGCATAACAACTATTTATTATGTTCTCCTTTTCCGTCGCTTTTTTCGTCACTTTTTTA
>ENA-ORCM01000851-ORCM01000851.1-human-gut-metagenome-genome-assembly--contig:-NODE-851-length-27579-cov-5.231910_pt1 | contig 27579 bp, 24 predicted proteins | sample MGYA00242906_ERZ507928 | MGnify/ENA primary metagenome ERZ507928 (study PRJEB26167, sample SAMN06115497) | human gut metagenome | host: Homo sapiens | place: China:Shanxi | collected 2015-05-07...
CACGATATCGTTGAGGAATTCGGGATCAGGAACGATGGTAATGCAGCCCACTGTTTCGCCGTCGGTAATGCCGTTTTTCCAGATAGGAGCCGCGATTATGATCATCAGTTCGCCGGTCACTCTGGAAACGATAGGCTCGGTTACGGTGACATTTCCTTTCATCGCGTTCTGGAAGTACTCGCGGTCGGAATAGTTGTTGCCGTCGAAGCTTTCCCCGTTAGGCTTGATGATGTTGCATTTCTGCAGTTCGTGACGCTCAATGATCTGCTGAACTATTTCGCTGAGTTCGCTGTCGCTGGTCGACGAGTCTGAGAGCTGGGACATTGTGCCAAGCTCCCTTGCAATGTTGGTATAGGAACGCATCTCCCAGTATGCGCGCTCCGCCGCGACCTGCGCCGAAGCGGTCATGCTGCTGTTTACCAGACTTACGGTACTGTTGTAGGTCATGATGCAGGCAAATCCGCCAAGCGTGAACAGCGATATCGCGACTGTAAGGATACAGCTTACCAGTATCCTCATACCGATAGATTTCATAGAAAACCCTCCCTTTTTTTGCGGCGCCGCGCAGGTACAATCCGGATCGTACGGCGCTGCATATCACACCGCGAGCCGAACATTTATAGAAAATGCCCTGCCGTGATGTAATTTTCTTTAATTAATAATACCACAAAAGTCATGATAAATCAAGCGGTTTTCCACACATTTTCCGGTAATCTGGTGATTTTTTGTAGATACTATATAAATCTAGGCGCTTAAATTATACAAACACGAACTGCACCAACAGCATGTAGATAACCGTCCCGGCGGCGATGGACAGCAGCATGCTGCGCTTCCACAGGTGAATTCCGACCGTGGCGGCTCCTGCGATAAGCTCAGGAAGACCCCAGCTATACTCCGTCACGGAAACGCTGCGCAGGCAGTAGACGATGAGCATTCCGAAAATTGCGCCGGGGAGCACCTTCCCGAGGTACTGTATGTATTTCGGGGTAGGCTTGTCCTGCCGGAACACCAGGAACGGCAGGAAACGTATTGCCATCGTCCCGAGGGTGCACATCGCGATGGTGATTATCTGTTCGGCGATGGTCACTTTTCCTCACCTGCCTTCCGCCCGACGGGCTTCCTGAACGCGGTGAGAAGCAGCAGTATGCATATCATCGCGGGTATCATGAAGTTATCCTTGCCGAATATCAGCAGGCAGGCAGCGCTGCTCGCCAGACCCGCCCATTCGCTGAAATGGTGCTTCTCCTTGAGCCACTGCTCCAGGAATATCACGATGAACATTGCTGTCATCACGAAATCCAGACCCTTCGTGTCGAAGGTGATGAGATTCCCGAGCAGACCTCCCAGTGTGGCTCCGCCGACCCAGTAGAGCTGGTTGAGCAGCGTTACGAAGAAGTAGAACCAGCCGCGGTCGCAGTCCTCGGGGATCTCAGCGGTGCAGTTTATGCTGAACGTTTCGTCGCACATGCCGTAGATGAGGTAGAATTTCTTCCAGCCCATGTCCTTGAACTTGTCCAGCATGGAAATTCCGTAGAACAGGTGCCGCGCCTGTATCATCAGCGACACCATCAGCACCTGGAGCGGCGCGAACGGCGAAAGCAGCATCTGCGCCGCGAGGAACTCCAGACTGCCGCCGAAAATCACCGCCGCCATTATCATCGGGTAAACAAAGCTGAACCCGGAAACGTTCATGTAGATACCGTAAGCCATTCCCAGAAACAGGAACCCCGCAAGTATCGGTATAGTGCAGGGAAACGCCGCCCTGAACGACCTCGTTATAATGCCCTTGTTATTTTCCATGTCGTGTAGTGCCTCCATTCCGAACAGCTATGTATTATATCATATTACTGGGTATTTTGCAAGAGAAGATAAGGAATTCCCGCCAGTATATGTAAGTATTCCGGGTCGTTTATACCTGTGCGGCGCGGTAAATAGTACTTTACAATCCGCGCAGAATATGTTATAATAAGTTATATTATGTTCGGAAAAGGGGAACCATTTATGAAAAAGCTGACCCGCCTTAAATGTCTATCGAGCCTTATCCTGGCTCTGGCGGCGGCGCTGTCGCTGACGGCATGCTCCGCCGATACGGCTTCCGGCGTATTCCCGGAGCTGTCGCAGATAGTCGGCGAGATAATACAGACCGCAGAGGAAAGCTCCCCGGTAACGCGGGAGTTCTTCCAGACCCAGGAGCCGGAGGAGCAGTCCGCAGAGCCTGAGCGCCCTGACGTTCCGCAGACCCCCGGCGAGGGGCAGGTTGGCTTCCCGCAGACCGATGAGGAGTCCGTACAGCCTGACGCGCCGCCGGAAAGCTCCATCGCCGAGGACGGCAGCTACACCACCAAGGAGGACATCGCGCTGTATATCCACACCTACGGGAAGCTGCCGCAGAACTTCATCACGAAGAAGCAGGCGCGGGAGCTTGGCTGGGGCGGTGGTTCCCTGGAGCCATACGCGCCGGGCATGTGCATAGGCGGCGACCGGTTCGGAAATTACGAGGGTCTGCTGCCGGAGGGTCACAGCTATACCGAGTGCGACGTAAACACGCTGGGAGCCTCCAGCCGCGGCGCGGAGCGGATAGTATTCTCATCGGACGGGCTGATATACTACACCGGCGACCACTACGCGAGCTTCACATTATTATACGGAGAGGAATAAACCATGAAAACACTTATCATCGACGCTGCCTCCATCGACAGCATGTACACTATCCACGACAGATTCATTGCCGCGTTCGATTTCGCGGAGTGCTACGGCGAGACCCTGGATTCGCTGCACGATTACCTCTGTGAGATAAATAAGTTCGACGCCCACGTGAAAATACTGAATAATTCCAGGCTCGAGGAAGCAGTAGGCGCGAAGGAAGCCGCCGCGCTCCGCAGAGTGCTGACCGACACCGAGGCAGAGAATCCCAGGTTCACAGTTGAGTTCGTTGACTGAGCAGGAAATAAAAAACTAACTGCGCCTTTATGGGCGCAGTTTTCCTTTTTGACCGTGCTATAATATGTATCAGCAAATGCGCAGAATAAATCACGGGAACCTCTAAAAACCGGTTTGAAAAGGGAAAATGGGTAGAGTGCGCCGAATGCGATGAAAGCCGACGAAGTAAGGCTGTATGCCTTACGAGGAGGTTTGAAGAAGCAGTCGGTGTGCTATACACATTTTCACTCAAACAAGGTTTTTAGAGGTGACCTCACAAAGGAGCGTTATTAATGGCAGAGAAGGACACCAGCGCACAGCGGCTCAAGCTGCTTTATCTGCGGGATATTTTCCAGAAATTCACCAGCGAGACCGAAGCCCTGACCAGAAACCAGATAACCGACATCCTCTCGGACTACGGGATAACCGAGGGCCGCAAGGCGTTTTCCGAGGACGTGGAGGCGCTGCAAAAATACGGCATGGATATCCGCATGACGATGGGCAGGACGGCTTCCTACCAACTTATGACGAGGGATTTCGAGCTCGCCGAGCTGAAGCTCCTCGCTGACGCGGTAAGCTCCGCGAAGCTGCTTTCGGACAGCCAGTCGGCGGCGCTGCTCAAGAAGCTCTCCACGCTGTGCAGCGACAAGGAAGCCGCACAGATAAAGCGCACGGTGTACGTCTCCGGGAGGGTCCGGCAGAACTCCAACAAAGCGGTGCTTTACAACGTGGATACTATCCAGCGGGCGATATCGTCGGCTCCGAAGAAGAAAATATCCTTCCGGTACTTTGAGTACGACATGCGCAAGAACAAAAAATACCGCGACGAAGCGCGGGTGTGCACGCCCTACGCCCTGGTGTGGGACAACGACCACTACTACCTCGTGGCGTGGAACGACCACCGCGAGACCTACTCGAACTTCCGCGTAGACCGCATGGAGAAGGTCGAGATAATCGACGAACCCGCGCGCCGCGCCGACCCACATTTCGACCTTGAGGACTACATACTGACCCACGTTTCAATGTTCAGCGGCGAGGAATCCGACGTGGTGCTGCGCTGCGACAAATCCCTCGTCAATGCGGTTCTGGACAGGTTCGGCATGGGGGTGCGGATAGTTCCGGCGAATGACGGCGAGAGCTTCACGGTGTACGCCCCGGTGGTCGCTAAGGAGCCGTTTTTCGGGTGGGTGTTCCAGTTCGGCGGCAAGGCCGAGATAATCGAACCGGAGAGTATCCGCAGCGAGTACCTCGCAATGCTGGACAAAGTCCGCGCAGGCGCCGGGGAGGCTTGACGGAGTTCCGGGCGCACTCCTGATGGAATGCGCCCGGAAAATTATTTGGCTGACTGCTCCGGAGCGCGGCGGCAGTTCTCGAGAAGATCCCTTAGCTGCGCTATCGGAACGAAGAACGGCTTTTCGCTGTCGTTCTCCATCTCAATTACCATGAGCGCCTTCGTACCCCAGTCGTTGAGGGTTATCCGGCGTACCGTAGAGGCTTTGTCCGACTTGGTGTTGATCGACTTCAGCAGGTCATTCATGCGGACGAAGCCGTGTATCCTGCCGCTGCTGCTCGTCCTGAAGGACAGCTTCTTTGCAAAGGGTCTCTCAATGTCGATTATTACCTTTATCTCGGTTATGCCGCCGGGCAGGTCTGCCTCCGTGCGGTGCACCGTGCGGAACATCTTCACCGGAATGTAATCCTCCAGCTTCACCGTGGGAGCGTCTGCGTAGTGCTGTGAATTAGCCATGCTTCATCGATCCTTCCTTTTAAAGAGTTGCGTCTACCTCGGCGAGGACCTCGTCAAGCTTCACCATCTCCTCGCGGAGCTGCTCCGGAGTGATGATGAGCGGCGGGCATACAAGTATCATGTTCTCGTGGGAGTAGGTCATGAACTTCTTCGCCTTGAGCTTTCCGATGATGCCGCCCATTACTCCGAGCTTGTCGCCGCCGTAGGGCACCAGAGGCTCCCTTGTCGCCTTGTCCTTTACCAGCTCCACTGCGGAGAACAGACCGATGTAGCGCACGTCGCCGACGCACTTGTGCTTTGCCTTGAGTTCCTCAAGTATCTCGCCCAGCACCTTGCCGCTCTTATTTACGTTGCCCAGGATATCGTTGTCCTTGTAGTAGTTCAGGCAGGCAACGCCGGCTGCGCATGCGAGGGGGTGTCCGCTGTAGGTCAGGCCGCACTGCAATACGTTGTCGTCGAAGTAGTCCGCGATCTTCCTGCTGACCGCAACGCCGCCGAGCTGAACGTAGCCGCAGGTAACGCCCTTCGCGAAGCTTACGATATCGGGCTTTACGCCGAAATTCTCAAACGCGAACATCTTGCCGGTGCGCCCGAATCCCGCCATTACCTCGTCGCAGATCATCATGATTCCGAACTCGTCGCAGATCCTGCGTACGCCCGCAAGGTAGCCCTCCGGCGGGATAATGATGCCATTGGAGCCGGTGATGGTCTCCATTACGATCGCCGCTACGGTGTCGGGTCCCTCATAGATCACCTGCTCGCGGAGCTTGTTGACGTAGTACTCGCTGTACTCCTTCTCGCTTGCGAACGGGAGGTTGTCGCGGTACATGTACGGATCGAAGAACTTCACGAAGCCGGGGATACCAGGCTCCAGCGGATACCTTCTCGGCTCGCCGGTGAGGTTGCCCGCGCCGAATGTGGAGCCATGGTAGCTTCTGTAGCGGGAGAACACCTTTTTCCTTCCGGTGTACATTCTCGCCATCTTGATGGCGTTCTCGTTTGCGTCGGCGCCGCCGTTGGTGAAGAACACCTTCGCGATGTTGTCCGGCATGAGGTCAACGACCATCTCAGCGAGCTTCGAGCGGCTCTCGCAGGCGTAGCTCGGGCCGACGAAGCAGAACTTCTCCGCCTGCTCCTTGATGGCGTCGATGATGGGGCGGCAGCCGAAGCCCACGTTCAGGTTGACGAGCTGGCTGGACATATCGGTGTATCTGCTGCCGTCGTAGTCCCAGAAGTAGATACCCTCGCCCTTTTCCACGGCGATGGGGTTCAGCCCCTTCTGCTTTGACCATGACTGTAAATTGTACTTGGTGTGGTTGGTTTTGATCTCAGTTGCATTCATAAGAATCGTCCTCCATTATCAGCTTTGAGTTTTCCATGTTGAGCAGTTCCCTCGCCCGGAAAGCCAGAAGCAGATTCATTTTATCCTCGTCGCTGAAGCTGCTGCCCAGAAGTTCGCGGATCTGTTTGAGCTTGTAGTTCACCGTGTTCCGGTGAACGCCGAAGATATCCGCGACCTCCTTCACGCTGCAGTCGTTCTCGAAGTAGCAGCGCAGCAGATCGGCGCAGTCGGTGTTGTTCTTGGCGTCGTAGTCCAGCAGCTTGCCGATGGTGCTGTCCACGTAGTCCGAGAGGATACGGGAGCTTTCCACGCCGAAAAGCAGCTTGTAAACGCCGATGTCGCGATAGTGCATTACCGGAGCCTTCTTCATCACGGCGAGCCTCATCGCGGAGACCGCCTCGCGGTAGCAGGAATGTATCCCGTCGTACCCCAGCCCGTTGTCTGAAATGCCGATGTGAACTCCCGCAGGCTCGGAGCAGTTCTCGCTCACCGCGGCTGCAAGCTGTTCGGCGAGCCTCCCCGCCTCCTGCGGAGTTATATGCTGCCGCACTATCACAAGGTAGTTCTCCTGTATGAATATGCAGGAGGGATACTGCTGGCTTGCGCATATCTTCCGCACCAGGAACCGCATGCCGCGCCACTCGTCGCCGCTCCCCGGCTTGTCGGGGTGGGAGAGCTGCGCCGCAAGCAGCGTGTAGCTCACCATGTCGTGGAAGCCCCGGCGCTCCAGCACCGGCGCGTACTCGTCGCGGTTCCCCGGCGCGAAGAACAGGTTGCGGAACGCTCCGGCAAGGCTGGTCTCGCTCTCCTCGTTGGAAATGATCCGGTGGCAGAAATCGTAGGTCAGGTCGATGAGCCTCACCGACCACGGCACCACGAACAGCGGGAGCGCATTGCACTCGCAGTATTCCATGACGTCCTTCGGAACGGCGTTTATGTACGGTCCTATGTTCACGACTACGCCCGCCGCGTTCTTGCCCTTGAGCTGCCGCACGAAATCCAGCAGCCAGCCGCTGCCCTTGTGACCGATACCAGTAGTGAACACCAGCTCGTTTCCGTGCATGAAGTCCGGAACCTCGCTGTCCTCAACGATGTGTACCCAGCGGACGAAATTATCCATTCCCGCCCTGCCTGCGATGAGCTTCATGCCGTAGGTCTTTTCAGCGTTCGCGCATATTCTTGCAAGTGTGATCGCCATAAACGCCCTCCTCTCCGATCATCTTCCGGGCTTCTTCACCCGTTTGCTGTGGGTTATCGAGCCGGTCGGGCAGACCAGCGTACACAGCAGGCAGCCCACGCAGTTCCCGCCGGTGAGGTGCGGCTTTCTGTCCGCACCCATCGCGATCGCCTGGTGTCCGCCGTCCATGCAGGAGATGCAGCATCTTCCGCAGCCGACGCAGCTTTCCCGGCCGAACACCGGATAGACCACCGTGCTGCGGTCGAGGTCGTCCGCCGGAACTATGTTCGCGAGCGCCGAACCTGTAAGCTCGCTCAGCCGTGACATTCCGTGCGCCGCCAGATAAGCCCTCGTTCCCGAGATAAGGTCGTCGATTATCCGGTAGCCGTACTGCATTACCGCTGTGGTTATCTGGATATTCTCACAGCCCAGCGCGATGAACTCCAGCGCGTCATGCCAGCTCTCTATGCCGCCGATACCGCTCAGCGGCGTCCCGGAAAGCTCCGGACAGACCGCCATATCGTGAATGAACCGCAGCGCTATCGGCTTCACAGCCTTTCCGGAGTACCCCGAAACGGAGCACTTCCCGTTAACGCCCGGGCAGGAGACCATCGTATCCAGATCGACGCGCGTCAGGCTCTTTACCGTGTTTATCGCGGCTATGCCGTCCGCGCCGCCTTCCTTCGCGGCTGTCGCGGGGACTTCCATGTTGCCGATGTTCGGGGTCATCTTCGCCAGCACCGGGAGCTTCGTTCCGCGCTTTGCCGCGGCGGTGTAGGCTCTCACAAGCTCCGGATTCTGCCCGACGTCGCTGCCCAGCCCCTCGCCCACCATCTGCGGGCAGGAGAAGTTGCACTCGATGATGTCGCAGCCCGCCTCCTCGGATAGCCTTGCAAGCTCCGTCCATTCCTCCTCGGTGCTGCCCATTATGGAGGAAACTATCACCTTCGACGGGAACTCCCGCTTCAGCCGCCGTAGTATCTCAAGGTTCTCATTCAGCGGGTGGTCGGAGATCTGCTCCAGGTTCTTGAACCCAACGAACGGGGTGGATTCCTTGCCGATGGCGTCGAACCGGGGTGAAACCTCGTCCGGTCTGATGAAGCCTATCGTCTTGTAGACTATGCCGCCCCAGCCGGCTCTCAGCGCGTTGGCGCACATATCGTAGCCGCTCGCCACCACCGACGACGAGAGGAAGAACGGATTCTCGCACTTCACGCCGCAGAACTCCATCGAGAGGTCTGCGGTCAGTTTCTCAGCCTTCACCGGCTCCGGAGCCGCCTTTATCATCTCGCGTATCTTCACCGGAGACTCGTAGTGCAGGCAGGCGCTCTCGCATTCGCCGGAGCATTCCGCGCACCTGGCGGCTGAGACGTACCCGGCGCCGACCGCCGCGTTCTCAAACCTTGCCGCCCTGACGAACCGCGCCGGGTCGAAGCCCTCCGGACAAGCCGCCGTGCAGGGAGCCTCCGCGCACAGCATACACCGCGCCGATTCATTGTTTAGTATCTGTTCTGCGTATTTCATATCGTTACCTCCTGCACTGTAAGTTTTTATTTTGCCTTATGTTTTGCACATTTAATGAACCTGCCCCAGCCGCGTTCGCCGACGAACTCGCCGTTATCGAACACCAGCCTGCCCCTGGAGTAGGTCTGAACGGGATAGCCGTGTACCTTCACGCCCTCCCAGATGGTGTGGTCGCAGTCGGAGTGCATGTTCTCCTGATGTATCGTGAACTCCTTCGCGGGGTCGTAGATGACGATGTCCGCGTCCTTGCCGGGAGCTATCTCGCCCTTGTCGGTGCAGCCGAATATCTTCGCCGGGTTTGTGGAGCACAGCTCCACAGCCTTCTCGAAGCTGATAAAGCCGTCGTTCGCCTTGCCGAGCATGTAGGGGTACATGTTCTCGATCCCGGCGCAGCCGTTCGGAATCTTCCGGAAGTCGTTCAGACCCCAGTCCTTCTCGCTCTGCTGGAACGGGCAGTGGTCGGTGGCGATGGTGTCGATGTCGCCGCGCTTTATCGCTTCCCAGATGGCGTCCTGCGACTCCTGACCCTTCATAGGCGGCGAGCATACGAAGTTCCTGCCGTCTGCGCGCTTGTAAACGCCGCTGGTGAATTCAAGGTACTGCGGGCAGGTCTCGGCGTAGATCTCATAGCCCTCGTCCTTCGCCTTTGTCACCGCCTCAACGCCCTGCTTGTTCGCGAGGTGTACGATGTACAGCGGAGCGTTCGCAGCCTTCGCCAGATTGATGGCGCGCTCGTCCGCCTCGCCCTCCACGAACTCGGGACGGCTCATGTAGTGATACCACGCGTCGGTCTTGCCCTCGCTGATGTACTTCCCGGTGAGGGTGTTCACCAGCTCGTTGTTCTCGGCGTGCACCGCGATGAGCGCTCCGAACTCCTTGGACTTTGCAAGGAGCTGGTAGAACACGCCGTCCTTAACGCCGAAATCGTATACCATGAACACCTTGTAGGAGGTGATTCCGATGTCGCAGGCGTCCTTTATGCTGTCGAGGAGGTCTCCGTGGATATCCTTGACGCCGATGTGGAACGAATAGTCCACCGCCGCGTCCGGAGCCGCCAGGGCGTTCCTGCGGTTAAACGTATCGGTCATAGTCTCGTTGAAATCCTGGAGCGCGAAGTCGAACACCATTGTGGTGCCGCCGCACGCCGCGGCTCTTGTCCCCGCGAAGTAGTCGTCGGAGGAAACCGTGCCGCCGAACGGCATTGCAAGGTGCGTGTGGGCGTCTATAGCGCCCGGGAGCACCAGCTTGCCCGCTGCGTCCACCACCTTCGCTCCGGGGATATCCGGGATACTGCCGACTGCGGCGATCTTCCCGTCCTTTACCGCGACGTCAGCCTTGTAAGAGCCTGTCGCACTGACGACTGTGCCGTTTCTGATTATCATGTCCATATCGAAAGCCTCCTTATATTGTTCTGGCAAACTTGCATTTGTCGGAAAACCAGGTGGAGCTGCTCCCCGCCGGGCTTTCCGACAAACCCTCGCAGCAGCGGGGGTCTGCCGAAAATGAAACCTGTTTACTTACTTATGAAATCCCACATACCAGGGGTGGTGAGAAAGGTGCAGATCCTAGGAAGGCGTACAATGGCCAGGCTTTGTGCCTGCCATTGTATGCCTGACGACGGAGATGCGCCTTTATCGCCGCCCCGCCAGCCCGTCAGCCGCCGTAGTTGGAGTTCTTGTATACCAGCACCAGACCGGATCTCTGATATACCTGAGCTACTTCCAGCAGCTCCATGCCGCCCGCGTTGGCGTTGATGAGGTTTGACACCCATGTTACGCCGAAATCAACGGTGCCGTTGTAAACTGCGGTGGTCTCGGAGATGTCGCCGCCGCCGGAGATGATGTCCACGTCAAGGCCAACCTCGTCGTAGTAGCCCTTAGCCTTTGCAACGTAGTAGCCCATGAACTGAGCCTGCGGCAGCCACTTGAGCTGTACGGACACGGAGGTCTTTTCGGGAGCGCCGTCCGCTGCCGGGTCGTATGCGAGGTAATCCGCGCTGCGGATATCGTCCAGGGTCAGGGAAGCCAGCTTATCCTTTGCGGCGCTGTCCTCGAGAATGATGTACTGCTTTGCGAGGTCTAGGGTCTGCTGCATTGCCGCCTCGTCCATATTGCCCACGTCGGAAGCGGAAACGGTATTGCCGCTCATGTCGGTCGTTACCAGCTTAGCGACCTCGGAAGCCATGTACGCCTGGTGGTCTGCGGATACGGAGGAACCTGCCTCGAATACGATCTCCGCTGCCTCGTCCGGGTGCTCGCAGGCGTAAGCCCAGCCCTTCATCGAAGCGGATACGAACGCCTTTACGGTATTCGGATTAGCCTCTGCGAACGCCTTGGAGGTGAACAGGTTGTCCTCCAGCATCGCAACGCCTTCGTCGTTCATGTCGATGATGCTTACGGTGTCGCCGTAGCCGTAGCCGCCGTCGTAGTCGTTCTTTACAAGACCCAGCTCGTTATAGGTCATCGCGGAAGCCAGCTTGACGCTGTCGCTGTCGAACTGGTCCATTGTGAAGTCCTGTGTGATATAGTCGGCAGGGAGTCCGTACTTTGTCAGCAGAGCCTGGATCTCGTACTCGTTGCCGAGACCCCAGTTGCCGACAGTGCTTTCAGCCGCTGCGGACTTTATGATCTCCTCGTGGGTCATTGCTCCTGTGGAAGAGCCGGAGCTTTCCTCAGCCGCAGAGCTGTCTGCTGCGGAAACATCGTCTGCCTGAGCGCCTCCATCAGAACTGACGGAGGAAGTGCTTCCCGTGCTTGAAGATCCGCCGGAACATGCTGTAAACTGCATGCATGCGAGGATAGCCGCAGCTCCTGCAAGTAAAAATCTCTTTCTTTCTGCTTTCATAGTGTGTACCTGCCTTTCTTTAATACCTTTTGTTCTATACCAAACGGAAGCGTTACGCCTTTCTCCGTTTCAGCACCAATCTTTCAACCAGCATGAGGATTATGTACATTCCTATTCCTATCGCGCATGCCGTCGCGATATACGCCCACGCGGTGGGGTACTGTCCCTTGACGATGTTCTCGCGTATCTGCCTGCCGACGCCCACCGTGTCCTCCGCGAAATACTCCGTTACCAGCGCGCCTATGACGCTCGCCGGAACGCTGACCCTCAGCGCCGTGAAAGTTCGGAAGCCGCAGCTTCGTGAAAACCACGATCTTCGGCGCCGCGTAGGAGGTCATGAGATCCTCGGAAAAGGGCTTCAGCTCGGTAAGCCCGCGGAACGCGTTGACGCTCATCGCCGCCGTGCAGGATATCGTCACAACGATTATCTTTGCGAGCGTGCTTCTGATGGAAACGTCGCTGCTGACGTCGCGCGTCCAGTTGTTGATGACCGGAGCCAGAGCCACGATCGGGATCGCGTTGAACGCGGATACTATCGTAAGTCCGCCGGCGCCCCACTTGCGGAATATCGAAGCGATCACCGCGATGAGGTACCCCAGGATACTTCCTGCTACCAGTCCGCCCAGCGCGACCGTCAGGGTCATTTTGACCTGGCTGCCGACGCTGTCCTTGTTCTGCGAGATTATCTCGCCTATTCTGGTGGGAAGCGGAAGGGTTATCGTGTCAGTGCCGAGCCAGGAATGAAGCGCCTGAGTCTGCCACAGCACGAATACGATCACTCCGAAAAGAAGCGGAAGTCCCACGCTGGACATCATGCCCAGCCATTTTTTCGTTATCATGATATCCCTCCTTAGTCACCGGACCTGTTTCGCTTGTAGGGACAGAGCAGCCTTTCGATCAGCCCCATCAGCACGAAGCTGAGTATGCCGATCACCGCGCTTATCAGCACGATATCCCAGAAAACCAGACGGGTCATGCCGCCCTTGAGCGACTGTGAGAGCATACAGCCGAGTCCGTTGCCGCCCTGGAGCGTATCCACCAGTATCGAAGCGGTTATCGCCATCGGCGCCGAGATCTTCAGTCCCGTGAAGAAATACGGAATGCACGCCGGGATAAGCGTTTTCGTGTAGAGCTGGAACTTGTTCGCAGCGTAGCTGTACATCAGCTCGTGCTTCTCCTTCTCAACCGACCTGAACCCCGCCAGCACGTTCGTTGACACCGGGTAGAAGGTCAGTATCGCCGCAATGACTATTCTCGCGGAATTGATGTCGCCGGTTATCGAAAGGATTATCGGAGCCATTCCCAGAATAGGTATCATCTGAATTATCATCAGATACGGGAACGCTATCTTCTCGACCACCCTCGAGAGGTTCATCAGCAGCGCCAGTATGCAGCCCGCCGCGATTCCTGCCAGGAAGCCTATCCCCGCCCGGGAGAGCGTCTCGCCGCACGCCGTGCCGATAAGCTCTATCATCGTCATCTTGCCAGTGACCTTCTTGTCGCTGAAAAACGAGCCGATTATCTCGTAAAGGTGCGGCAGAACGTTCACCGGGGTGCGCTTTGTCGCCGCAACGATACAGGCGAATATCTCCCAGACGGCCACTATGCCGAGTATCCAGACCAGCGTCACCATGTGTTTTGAATGTACGAAGCGCTTCAGTGCCGGAAGCGGCCCGCCGCGCGCCTTTTTTACTGTTGTCATGCCGTTCCCTCCTCAGACGCCCTCGAAGCTGCCGCGCACCTTGGCGACCAGCTCGGTGAATTCCTGCGTGTCCGTCATATCCAGCGTGCGGGGTCTCGGCAGGTCGATGTCGACCACTGCGGAGAGCCGCCCGGGGTGCGGTGAGAGCACGCATACGCGGTCGGAAAGGAACACGCTCTCGGAAATGTTGTGCGTTACGAAAATTACGGTCTTGTTCGTCTTGCGCCAGATCTTCAGCAGGTCGATGTGGAGCTTCTCGCGGGTGAACTCGTCAAGCGCTGAGAACGGCTCGTCCATCAGCAGTATCTCCGGGCGTATCGCCAGCGCCCTCGCAATTCCGACCCTCTGCTGCATGCCGCCGGAAAGCTGGTTCGGATAGTGGTTCGCGAAGTTCGTAAGCCCTACCATCTCGAGCATTCCGTCTGCGATGTCCTCGCGCTCGCCCTTCGGGACGTGCATTATCTCCAGCGGGAGCATCACGTTCCTGCGGACTGTCCGCCAGTCGTAGAGCACCGGACTCTGGAATACGATTCCGTACCGCTGAGCCAGCCTCGCCTCCCGGGGAGTTACTCCGCCGACCGTGATCGTTCCGGAAGTCGGGTGGAGCAGGTCCGCGATTATTCTGAGGAGCGTCGTCTTGCCGCAGCCCGAGGGACCGAGCAGCGAGATGAACTCGCCCTTCTTGATGTCCAGCGTCACGTTGGTGAGCGCCGTGACATCGTTTCCGCCCTGATCCTTGTACACCATGCCGATGCTGTCCAGCATGATCTCTGTTTTCTCGTTTGCCATATCGATCACTCCTTAAAATAAAAATCAGGGCATTAGCGACATCTGCGGCGCCATTGCCCTGATCCTCTGATCTCTTTAATTTTGCAGGATTTGAAGATTTGTTATTCATTTCTTCGTTCCCTTGGTTTATGATACAAGTATACAGCATAATTTCTCTGTTGTCAATGTGCCGGAGAACATTTAGGAGATTTCCACAACAAAAAATATGCATTCATGGTTGAAATATAGGGAAAACATACACACTACTGCGAATTGTGCTGCCGCATAACCACGCGGTTTGTGCGCGGGCACAGCAAAAATGCTGCCGGAATATCTGTCCGGAGCCTCCATGCTCTGATCCTCCCGTGCAGGAACGCTCCGCCGGAAATTTCACCACGTGCGCCAGGACGTTCAGCCGGAACCGCCCGAGCCAAACGAGCCAAAAACGAATTTTCAACTTATAAATTATTCATTATGCGCAGAAAAGCTCCGGACAGCCGAAGCCGCCCGGAGCATTGTTATTCAGTTAAAACCCGCGGGATCGGATATCAGTCCTGATCCGCCTTGAGGACTGCGTTGAGCATTACGGTAGCGCCCTCGGTGCAGTGCTCCACGGAGCTGAACTCCTTCTCGCAGTGAGAGAGGCCGTCCTTGCTCTGAACGAACACCATCGTTGTGGGTATCATGTAAGCGCAGAACTGAGCGTCGTGACCCGCGCCGGAGTGGATATACTGATGCTTGATGCCGGTCTCCTCGGCGGCAGCCTTGACGTAGCTTACGAGCTTCTTATCATAATAAACGGTGTCGCGGTTCCATGCCTTGACTGCCTCGCAGGTACAGCCAGCCCAGGTCTTTTCGGCACAGCTTCTGACGATCTCCAGCACCTTTTCCAGCACCTTCGGATCCTCGTGGCGTGCGTCGAAAGAAAAGTCGAAGAAATCCGGAACGCAGGTGTGCACGCAGGGGTGACATACGACCTCGCCGGTGGTGTAAACCAGGTCGGAATATCCCAGCTTGTCTATCTCCTCGTGGAGGTAGCACAGCGCCTGCGAAGCCGCCAGGAATGCGTCCCTGCGCTTCGGCATGGGGAACGTTCCTGCATGGGTGGTCTGACCGTAGAACTTCAGGCGGTAGTTGAACATTCCGAGCACGCAGTCGACAACGCCGATATCGTTTCCGGCGTCCTCGAGGATAGGACCCTGCTCGATGTGGGTCTCGAACATATACATGTACTTCTCAGGAGAGATACGATACTTCCTGTCGCCCTTGAATCCGGACTTCTCCAGCGCCTCGCCGAACGTAGACTTGTTGTCGAGAATGCTCTTTGAAGCCATCATGTCCTCAAACTTGAACTTGCTGCGGATATCCTCTGGCAGGTAGTCGTAGCAGATAATGCCGGAGCACATCATTGCCGGCGGATACAGCGAGCCTTCCTCGTTTGTCCAGATCATCGCGGTCAGCGGGTGCTTGTGCGGTATCTTCTTTTCAGCGACTGTCTCGAGCACCTCCATCGCGCTCATCACGCCGAGGATACCGTCGTAGTTGCCGCCGTTCTTTACGCTGTCCACGTGGGAGCCCATTACGATGCGCTTTGCGTCCGGGTCGGAGCCGGGGAGCGTCGCATACATGCACGCAACGTCGTCCACTTCGATGACCGCGCCGATCGCCTCCATTCTGCGGCGGAACTCGTTTCTTGCCTGGATAGCTTCCGGCGAGAGGGAGTACCTGGTGATACCGCCGTGGCCTGCGTCGCCGAATTTGCTGAAAGTTTCGATCTTGTCCTTCATTCTGTCATAGCTGCATGTGTACATAAAAACTCTCCTTTGCTTCTGTATTTCTGTCTGATAAAAAACAAACGGCGCCTGAACCCGTAAGGGCTTCAAGCGCCGTTGCTTTATGTACTGATTATAGCGTGTTATTTGTGCTGTGTCAACCTTTTTTGCGAAATTCGCTCAAAAAACGCCTTTTTTGTGCCTCTGGCACAGTGGCTGACTATGCTGCGGCACACCGTTTAATTCCAAAGAGAGGCGTATATGTCAAGAATATCCTGCTTGGCGACCTCCCTGATGGTATTGGCGGGGCTTCCGCTGGCGAGGGCGTCGTCAGCCATCTTGTCCATTGCGGCGAAGAATTCCCCGCGGTCTATGCCGTACTCCGCGAGCGTGGATATCTCCACCGCCACGCACAGCTTCTCAAGCGCCGCGAGGAAGTCCTGCGCGGCGGCGCTGTCGTCACCGCTGCCGGATACGCCGACCGCCCGGGCAGCCTCTGCGAACTTCCCGGAAGCGCCCTGAGCCGCAAATCCCAGGCACTTTATATCCAGCATAGCGTTGGATATCCCGTGCGGAACATGGAACAGCGCGCCGATGGGGCGGCTCATTCCATGTACGATGGTGACGGAGGCGTTGTTGATACATACCCCCGCCTCGTATGCCGCAATGAGCATCTGTTCCCGGGCGGTTTCGTTTTCCGGCTCGCTGTACGCCGTGGGGAGGTTCGCGAAAATCCGCTTCAGCGCGGACAGCGCAAAGGTGTCGGTGATGGGATTCGCCTTCCTGGAGGTGTAGCTCTCGATGGCGTGGGTGAGGGCGTCCATGCCGGTGGCGGCGGTCACTGACTTCGGCGCGGACAGCGTGTAGGAATAGTCCAGCACGGCGAGATCCGGAAGCAGTTTGTCGCCCTTCAGCAGCATTTTGATATCTTTTTCGGTGTCGGTGACTATCGTGAACTTCGTAGCCTCGGAGCCTGTCCCTGCCGTGGTCGGGATAAGCACCATCGGCGGGAATTCTCCGTCGATCTCTTTTCCCATGTAGTCCGCGATGTTCCCGCCCAGCGCCGACATCGCGGCTATAGCCTTCGCGCTGTCGAGGGCGCTTCCGCCGCCGATGCCGATGACGTGGTCGCAGGAATTCTCATGATACGCCGCGACTCCCGCGTTTATCATTTCAACGGTAGGCTCGCCGGTTATGCCGTCGAAAACAACTCCCCCCGGCGCGTATTTCAGAAGTTCCGCCGCCGCCTGCGACTTCGCGGTATGTTTTCCGGTGACGATAAGCGGCTTCTTTCCGTATTTCTCAAGCCCTGCGCGGGATAAAGCGCCCTTGCCTGCGATGGTCTTTCCGGGCAGCACGATCTGAAAATCCATGATGATTCCTCCTTGTTGTTCTGCACATATGTTTGTTGCGGGTTTTTCCCTGCAACAATAACATACCACAAATCCCCGGGAATTTCAAGCCCTTTCCGGAAAACAGCCGCCAAAACGCGCTGTTAAGCCGATTGCGGCGATTGTTTCCCGGCACGGAACGCTCCGTGCTGGAGATCTCCGCCGTGCGCCCCGGAGTCTCTCACTGCCGCGCCGCGCCGCGCTTCACGGAGGAATTCCGCGCATGCGGCGCAAATATGCGGAGTTACGCCGCACCTGTTTTTTCATGCTCCGGCACAGTGCGCGCTTGACAATTCCCGCCTAAAGTGATATGATATCCTGGCGGGTAAAGGCAACGGTGCCTCCGCCGCGCTGGAAAACAATAATTCAATGATAATGATAAGGAAATAAAATGAATACAAAGACGTGTTCTATACAAATGACAACAGGCTCGCTGTGGAAGAACATACTTCTGTTCAGCCTGCCGCTTATGATGACCCAGGTTCTGGAGGTGCTCTTTAACCTCAGCGACGTAGCGATAGCCGGGAAATTCGCGGACTACATAGCCCTCGGCGCGGTAGGCTCCACTACCCTGCTGGTGTCGCTCTTCACCGGATTCCTCATCGGAATGGGCGCGGGCGTTAACGTCCGGGCGGCGCACAGACTGGGCGCAGGCGACGACGAGGGCGTCAGAATGACGGTGCACTCCTCGCTGCTGGTGTGCGGGATAATCGGGGTTATAGTCTGCCTGGTGTGCCTGTTCCTGGCAGAGCCTATGCTGACCCTCCTCAGGACGAAATCCGAACTTATAACCGAGGCAGTGACCTACCTGCGGATATACTCCCTGGGAATGCCGGCAATGGCGGTGTACAACTTCGGCAGCGGAATACTCAGCGCCTGCGGCGAGACCAAGCGCCCGCTGATATACCTCTCGATAGCCGGAGCGCTCAATGTTGCGCTGAACCTGTTCTTCGTCATCTGCTGCGGAATGGCGGCTTCCGGAGTCGCGGCGGCGAGCGTTATCTCGCAGTACCTTTCGGCGGGGCTGATAGTGGTACACCTCGTGCGCCGCAGGGACTGCTGCGCGCTCAGACCCTCCCGGAAGTACATCAGCCGTAAGGCGTGCGCCGACGTGCTAATGCTGGGAATTCCGGCGGGTATACAGAACGCGGTTTTCGCCGTGGCGAACCTGTTCGTACAGACCGGCGTGAACCACTTCGACACGATAACGGTTTCCGGAAACTCTGCGGCAGCCAACGCGGACGCGGTAATATTCAACGTCCAGGCGGCGATACACACCGCCTGCGCCAGCTTCATAAGCCGCAACCGCGGCGCCGGGAACCACTCCCGAATGATGAAGAGCTACGCCGTGAGCCTTACCTACTCCTTCGCGGCGGGCGCGATACTCGGCGGACTGCTCATGCTGTTCGGGCGGGGGTTCCTGTCGCTGTTCGCGAACGACGCGGAGGTAATAAACGCAGGAATGGAGCGGCTCTACATAATGGGCTGGAGCTACCCCATCGCCGCCTTCATGGACTGCACCATAGCCGCCGCCCGCGGGATAGGCAGGACAGTAGTCCCGACCATCATGGTGATAATGGGCTCCTGCGTGTTCCGGGTGGTGTGGGTGTACACTATATTCGCGCACTTCCAGACGATAACGTCGCTATACCTGCTGTACAGCTTCTCATGGGCGATAACCGCCGTGGCGGAGATAGCGTACTTCCTGCCCGCGAGCCGGAAGTGCAGGTTCGCGGAAGATAAGCCGGCGCTCGGAAAATCTGCATGATTCCGGCAACAAACGGCGCCGGCTGTCGAAATAACCTATTATTTAAAGACCGCCTCTAAAACCACATCTGTACTGTGCTGACGAAGGACGGCATTGAATACACTCCGATAATCAGCACGACAACGGCAATTATCAATTTCAACACGGCGTTTTTATCGGTTTTTAGAGGTTCCCATAATAAACTGATTTGATTATAACACAAACTCACATGGATTTCAAGCATGCCGTTTTTACTAGTCGTTCGCATTTTTTGTCGAAACCGCATGAATAATTCCACGGAAAAGACAGACAATACCACCACAGGCAGAAATGCTGTTATTTTTAAACAACGGAGGAATTTATATATGAAAGCTACCGGAATCGTCCGCCGTATCGACGACCTCGGACGTATCGTTATCCCTAAGGAAATCCGCCGCACCATGCGTATCCGCGAGGGCGACCCCTCATTGAACACATTGATACAGTCCGAGGTGCTGGCTGTCGCACTGGATAAGACCTCGGGGAAGGATACATAACAACAAAACATCTGTCATTATGGCAGGTGCTTATGTTTCTCGTTATTCAGATACGGATAAAATCATCTTTTCCATCTCCCGGCAGGCGACGCTCATGGTGTGACCCTTTTTCCTGAGATAGCACACCTGCCGCGAGGGTACGGTTTCCTGAAGCTCCAGACGGATAATTCCCTGATTCGGGTATTCCTCCAGAAACTCCTCCGGAACGAAACCTATACCAAGATTGTTCTTAACCATCGGAAGTATCTGGTCGGCGGTCGCGGCTTCGATATCCGGCGTGAAATCGCATTTGTTAGCCCTGAACCACTCGGAATACGCCTCGTAGGTTTTCGTCTGCTTTCCGAGTGAAATCAGCGGATATGTGGACAATTCCGAAAGGCTCAGCTTCTTTCCTGCAAGCTGTGAAAATGCCGTTCCGCACACCGGAATTTCCATTACTTCGCATATTTCCTTCGAGGTCAGGGAGTTCAGCTCGCCGGTCGGAGTAGTCACGACCGCTATATCCACAAGCCCGTTTTTCAGCGCGGAGACCGCCTGCGGCGTGGAGTGATTGAACACACGAATGCGTACACCGGGGTACTTCTGCCGGAAATCCTTCAGCACCGGAAGCAGGAAGCACCGCAGTGCGATTTCACTTGCGCCTATCGTCACAACGCCCTTTGAGAGCGTCCGCTCAAGGCAGATTTCCTCCTCGCCGGACTGGATATGCTCCACCGCTGCGGCTACATGGGCGTACAGCATTTCGCCCTCTGGGGTCAGTTCAACACCCTTTCTGGAGCGCACGAACAGCGTGCAGTTAAGCTCGCTTTCGAGGTTCTTTATCGTCCGGGAAACGTTGGGCTGGTTGTTCATAAGTGCTTCCGCTGCCTGTGAAATGCTGCCGTATTTCGCAACATAATAAAACGCCCGGTAGTAGTCAAAGCTGATGTACATATCAATTCTCCATTTATTCCTTAAACCGGCAAAAGCGCCTGATAAATTCGTCAGGCGCTATGCTTTTACTTTAACATCTTGTCAATGCTTACAATCTTCGTGCAGAGCGCAAGCACCGTAACTGCGCTCTCTATCTCATCGACCGTTGCGAACGACGGAGCCAGCCGGATATTGCTGTCCTGCGGGTCGTTTCCGTGTGGGTAGGTCGAGCCTGCCGGAGTGAACTTCACGCCATGCTCCGCAGCCATATCAACGACCGCCCGCGCGCACCCCGGGAGTGTATCGTAGGAAGCAAAGTATCCGCCCTTTGCGACCGTCCATTCTGCGATTCCAAGCCCGTCCAGTTCCTCGTTGAGGACTTTATACATCGCGTCGAATTTCGGCTTCATTATCGCGGCGTGCTTCTTCATGTGCGCGCGGAGTCCTGCGGAATTCCTGAAAAATCTCGCATGGCGGAGCTGATTTATCTTATCCGGACCTATCGTTGCAAACTTCAGGAACGCCCGGATATCAATGAGATTTGCCGGGCTGGAAGCCACCGCCGAAATTCCCGAACCGGGGAACGTTATCTTGCTTGTGGAGCAGAATTCATACACGAGGTCTGAATTTCCCGCCTTGTCGCATTCGGAGATTATATCCGGAATTTCGGCGCACTTTCCGTCGAAATTATGCACGCAGTAGGCGTTGTCCCAGAAAATGCGGAAATCTTCTGCCGCAGGCTTCAGCGCGGCAAAACGGCGGACTACATCGGCGCTGTAAACTATTCCGGTGGGGTTTTCGTACTTCGGAACACACCAGATACCCTTTATCTTATCGTCGCTGCTTACCAGCTTTTCCACTACGTCCATATCCGGACCATCGGAGTTCATCGGCACCGGAACAAGCTCGAATCCAAAATGCTCGGTTATCGCGAAATGCCGATCGTAGCCCGGAACAGGGCAAAGGAACTTTCTGCCCTTTACCTCCTGCCACGGCGTGGAGCCGCAGATACCGTCCGTCATTCCGTGGCTTATAAGCTGGTACATCATCGTAAGGCTGCTGTTTCCGCCGATTATCGTGTTCACGGAGTGCGTGCCCATCATGTGCGCCAGCAGGCGCTTTGCCTCAGGGATTCCGTCAAGCCCGCCGTAGTTGCGGCAGTCCTGACCGCTTTCACTGTCCAGCAGGCTGTGGTGATCGAGAACGTCCAGCATTTTCATCGAAAGCTCCAGCTGCTCCTTTGAGGGCTTTCCGCGGGAGAGGTCGAGGGAGATGTCATCTTTGGAGTACTTGCTTAACCGTTCAACGCACTTCTGTTTTTCGGCTTCGAGCGCCTGTTTGTCCATTTCGCTGTATTTCATGGTTTTCGCCTTTCATTTCATTTGAGAAAGAACGCCCAGCACTGCCGCAGCAGCGCTGAGCGCATATAGGGGGAGAAGATTTATCATTAAGAAGCCTTAATAAAGCTTCTTGTAGATATCAAGAATATCATCGCGGCTGAGCGGAACGAAGTTGTTTGCAGTCAGTCTGCCCTGCGTTGCGAGCACGTTTTCGGTGAATACCGGAATATCCGCTTCGGTAACGCCGTATTCGTGCAGCGGCTTCTTCGGGAGAATGTGGTTCAGCAGGTTTTCAAGCTCGTTGTAGACATTCTTCACGTCGCAGTGCAGAAGCTCTGCAAGGTACGCGTTGAGATGTGCTATTTCTCCGTCCTGCTTTTTCTCCATGTACTTGTACAGCACTCCGGTGAACAGCGCGTAGTTGCTCTCGCCGTGCGGAACGTGATATGTACCGCCGAGGGGGTAACTCAGCGCATGGACTGCCGCGCAGCCCGCTGTGCCGAATGCAAATCCAGCCATGTTGGAAGCGGTAAGGAAGTCGCCCATGTACTGCGGGAGCTTGTCCATGCCCTCACTTACCAGCTTCTGATAGCCAGTGATTATCATTTCGATAGCCTTGTAACCCATCAGCTTTGTGTATACGGTAGCTTTCGGGGAGAGCGAGGATTCAACAGCGTGAACCAGCGCGTCAATGGAACTTGCGCCGAACACCTTCAAAGGAAGCTTCGCGAGCAGCTCCGGAACCAGCACTGCGTAATCCGCGAACATATTTTCGGAGGTCAGACCCATCTTCACGCCAAGGCGCGTGCGGTTGATTATCGAGATGTTCGTGACCTCGCTTCCGGTGCCGCAGGTGGTCGGGATTATAACGAGCGGGTGCAGCTTTTTAATGCTGTCCTTGTGGTCGTAGAGCGAATCCACCGAGCCGCCGTCGGACACGGAAAGCACCTTTGCAATGTCGATGACAGTGCCGCCGCCTATTGCAATTACGCGCTCGAAATGCTTCTTTGAAGCCTCGCTGATTATCGCGTCGACCATGGTGTCGGTAGGCTCGCCGCCGCCGAATTCCTCCTGATAGATCACCTGCGCGCCGCACTTGTTGTTATCGGAATACGGATCGTAGATGTACTTGTTCGTCAGGATAAGATCGCTGCCGCCTACCTTGAATTCATCGGTAAAGGCTTTCAGCGTGTCGAATTTATAAAGTTTCGGGCGGAAAATTATCTGTTCCATAAAAACTCCTTAGTCCGTTCAGCCCCAGATCTCCTCATCGGTGGGAACTGCCGCGTCCTTATTGTAAAGACCTATCTGAGATACATTGATGAGGTGAGTGTAGTTCAGGTTCTCGGAAATGCTGTTGTTGCCCCATGAGCCGCAGCCGAGCGTTGTTGTCGGAGCAAAGCCGTTGTAGAGGCTTCCGCCTGCGCCGGTGGAGGACGGCTGATTTACTATCAGACGGCTTACTGTCAGCTTTTCGCCAGCGTACTTGATATGCTCCATATCGTTGCTGTGCAGGGAAGCGGTGTGACCCTTGCCCTCGCAGTCGAGGTCGGTCTGCGCAAGCTTTACTGCGTTCTCGAATGTGTCGTAGGAAGCGGTTATCATTACCGGGCACATCTTCTCGCGGCAGAGGGGCTCGTCCTTGCCGATGCTTCTTGCCTTGATGAGTATCATTCTGGTGCCGTCCGGAACGTCAACGCCAGCCAGCTTTGCGATGGTCTGCACGCTCTGACCTACGACCTTTCTGCTGATAGGACCGTTTTCCGGGAAGATAGCGTCCGCGAACTTCTTTGCGGTTTCAGCGTCGTCAACATAGAACACGCCGTTCTTCTTGAAAATATCGATACCCTTGTCGAAGGACTCCTCCGGCAGGAATACGCACTGCTCACCGGAACAGATGATACCGTTATCGAAAATTCTGCCGCTGATTATCTTCGGGATTGCTTCCTCGAGGTCAACGCCGCGGTCAACTATAACCTGAACATTGCCGGGACCAACGCCGAGCGCGGGCTTGCCGCTGGAGTAAGCGGACTTCACCATCGCTCCGCCGCCGGTCGCAACTACAACGTCAACACCGTGCATGAGGGCTGTTGTCGCGTCCATGGAGCACTGCTCAACGGTCTGCACGAGGTCCTCGGGAAGTCCGAGCTTCTTCAGCTCTGCGCGGAACAGGTCGATAACGTATTTGTTGGTTTTCTGCGCTCTTGGGTGCGGAGCTACGATGATAGCGTTCTGACCCTTGAGTGCGAACATCGCGTTGCACATCGGGGTAACTACCGGGTTAGTTACCGGAGTTACGGAGCCAACAACGCCCTTTGCCTTAGCAACACGGATAATTCCGGTCTGCTTGTCCTCGCCGATAATACCTACGGACTTCTTGCCCTTTAAGCTGTTCCAGATACACTTGGACTTGCCGTGGCACTTGGCTACCTTATCGGCGTAAACGCCCATGCCGCTCTCCTCGCACGCCATCTTGGCAAGCTCCTCGGCGCGGTCGTAGACTACCTTGCCTATCGCGCGTACTGCTTCGTCAGTCTTTTCCTGGGAGAAGCTCTCGAACTGCTTCTGAGCCACTCTTGCCTTTGCTATGAGTTCATTTACCATGTTTACTGCCTGTTCGTCCATTGTTTTGTCCTCCATCACATTGCTTTACATTGCTTTTTCAAAGTTAAGAGCCGCCTGCATATCTACGGGGTTTTCCTTGTATTTGCAGGTGGATTCTGCATTGTCAAGATATTCGTGAAGCGCCTTGCGGAACTTCGGGTGCGCGCATTTATCAATGATGAGATTTGCACGCTCTACCGGGTCAAGACCTCTGAGGTCTGCAACGCCCTGTTCGGTTATCAGCGCGTGGATCTCGTGGATAGTGTGGTCAACGTGGCTGACCTGCGGAACTATGCAGGAAAGCATGCCGTCCTTTGCGGTGGACTTCGTAATGAATATCGAAAGCCCCGCGTTCTCGCAGTAGTCGCCGGAACCTCCGACGCCGTTCATCAGGCGGCAGCCGTCGATATACGAGGAATTCGTATTGCCGTAAATGTCCGCTTCAATTACTGTATTTATCGCGATAACGCCCAGCCGCCTGATTACCTCCGGGTGGTTGCTTATCTCCTGCGGACGGAGTATCATCTTGTCGCGGTATTTTTCAAAGTTCTCAAAGAATTCATCGCGCTTGTCCCATGAAATGGTTAGCGACGTACCGGAAGCGAAATCCACCTTGCCGGCGTCGATGAGGTCGAAAATCGAGTTCTGGAGCACCTCGGAATACACGGTGAGATGTTCGAAATCCGACTCAGCAAGTCCCTGCAAAACCGCATTGGAAACGCTCCCGACGCCCGCCTGAACCGGAGGAAGCGGATTGCACAGCCTGCCGTGCTCGACCTCGCTGTGCAGGAATCCGATGAGGTTATTCGCCATGCTGCGGAACTCGTCGTCCACCGGAGAAACCGTCCTGCCGTTGTCCGGAATGTTGCTCTCGACAACCGCAACTACCTTTGCCGGGTCGCACTTTATGTAGGGCGTGCCGATACGGTCGCTGACCTTTGTTATCGGAATGGGCTGCGTGTGCGGAGGGCGCGCCGGAGAATACACATCGTGGATTCCCTCAATACAGCGGGGAACGTAGGTGTTCACCTCAATGATGATCTTATCCGCGTATTCGGCGTAGATGTTGGAGGTTCCGACCGATGTGGTGGGGATAATGTTGCCGTTTTCGTCAATTGCAGCGGCTTCGATTATCGCAACGTCGATGTGCTTCAGGAAGTTGTTCTTGACCCACACCGGCATTTGTCCCAGCGGAACGTCGTGATAGGATATCATACCGGCGTTTATCGAATTACGCAGATCCTTGTTGGTCTGGTAAGGCATTCTCGCTTTAAGAGCGCCCGCCCTTGCAAGCTCACCGTCGAACTCCTCACCAAGGGAGGCTCCGGAGTACACCGTAAGCTCCAACTTTTCGCCGTTCCTTGCGCGCTTCGCAAGCTCTCCTGCGACTGCCTTCGGATATCCCGCGATGGTGAATCCGCTGACGCCGAGCGTCATTTCAGGCTTTATGAATTCCGCCGCCTTTTCCGCGGTCATTATTTTGTCGTGATATCCGGGATACCTTATCCTGCCCAGGAAATCTTCATGTGTATCCATGTTCATCTTCTCCTTGTTGTCTTTGAGAACTCAGCGCTTTTTCGTTCTGTGGTTATTATAGCATTTACCCAGCTATGTGTAAACTGTGAGATGAATATAATCATCATACCAGAATTGTATATTAAAATGCACTTGATAAATACATTACATCATTCAGAAAAACAATAAGTGCCGCCATTTCTGACAGCACCCTGAGCTCGGTTCATATACAGATTTCCCCCACAGGTCAAATGCTCCTGCAGGGGATATGTTATTCAGCTTACTTTCCCCAGACTTCCTCTGAGATGTCGTTTATCAGCTTTATCTTAGCCCACTGCTCTTCCTCAGTAAGCTTATTTCCTATCTCGCATGAAGCAAATCCACACTGTGGGCTCAGATACAGTCTGTCGAGTGGAACATATTTTGCCGCCTCATGAATTCTGTTTATAACAAGTTCCTTATTCTCAAGTGCTGGCGTCTTGGTTGTAACAAGTCCGAGAACAACCTTCTTATCCCCAGATACCTTTGCTAACGGTGCAAATCCGCCTGAACGCTCATCATCATATTCCAAATAATATGCATTAACATTTTCTTCACCGAAAAGCAGGTCTGCAACACTGTCATATGCTCCAGAACTGAAGAATGTTGAATGATAATTACCTCTGCACACATGTGTATTGATAAGCAGGTCTTCTGGCGCAGCCGCAGCAACCTCGTTGTTTAACTTAAGCATGAGTTTCTTATAATCTTCAAGCGCCTCGCCGCTTCTTCCTGTAAGTGCAACAGCAAGTTTGGGATTAACCATTCCGCCCCATACGCAGTCGTCAAACTGAAGATTTCTGCATCCTGCCGCATATATCTCTGCAACAAATTCATTGTAAGCCTTGATTACATCTTCTGCAAATGCTTCCTCTGTTCCGTAGATTGCAAGTGTATCTGCTAAAAGCTCTGCGCCTGTAAAATATGCATAGAACTGTCCCGGTGAAGGAATTGTCTGCTTCGCAACAGTGTTCTCGTCCTCTAATGCCTTAACGAACTTAAAATGTTCAACAAACGGATGGTTCTTTACTGATATTTTACCAACCATATATGTATCATCAATCATTGCTGCTTCTGCGTCAAATGTTGTATTGCCGTCAACTGTCTTTCTATGCTCAACTCCGTTGAAACCCCACATGAAATCAAGATGCCATGTAGATCTTCTGAACTCTCCATCAGTTATAACATGATAACCAAGTTCCTTAACCTTTGCTACAAGCTCTCTTATGCAGTCGTCTTCAACTGCTGTAAGCTCTGCCTTGTTAATCTTTCCGCTCTCATAATCAGCTCTTGCTTTCTTTAATCTTTCTGGTCTTAAAAAGCTTCCCACATAATCATATCTGAAAGGTGTATGTAATTTACTCATATGTATCCTCCTGTTATAAATCAATTGTGAGGATAATTGTATCAGATGTGATTTGATATTTATAATACATTTTAATTGTGGTTAGCCATAGTTTTAAGCTATGATTAGTGCTGTGCCAAAACTAATTCCAAATTCTTAAAGCATTTCATTACCTCCGCCAGATTCCGATTATCTTAATTCTATAAACTTCGATTTACCAGTCACTTTTTATAATTCCAACGAATCTGCATTTAGTAAAAATTCATACACATTCATGATTAAAATACCCTGATCATTATAAAATGGTTTTGGTGTATCAGATGTAATTACAATCTTCTTAAATGAATAATTTATT
>ENA-ORCM01000857-ORCM01000857.1-human-gut-metagenome-genome-assembly--contig:-NODE-857-length-27446-cov-16.268589_pt1 | contig 27446 bp, 20 predicted proteins | sample MGYA00242906_ERZ507928 | MGnify/ENA primary metagenome ERZ507928 (study PRJEB26167, sample SAMN06115497) | human gut metagenome | host: Homo sapiens | place: China:Shanxi | collected 2015-05-07...
CAGCGGCCACGGCGTCCGCGCCATCAAGCTGGCCGAGGGCGACGAGGTCGTCGGCGTCTGCATCTGCCGCGAGGGCGCGACTGTCCTGACCGTGACCGAAAACGGCAAGGGCCGCCGCTCCGAGATCGACACCTACCGTATCACGGCCCGCGGCGGCAAGGGCATCCGCAACTACGATGCGTCCAAGGATAAGGTCGCAGCCGTCAAGATCGTCGATGATGTGGACGATATCCTGCTGAGCAGTCAGGAGGGCATCATCATCCGCTTCCATGCTGACTCCATCCCGGTGCAGAGCCGCTATGGCTCCGGCGTCCGCGTCATGCGCCTGGGCGAGAACGACAAGGTCATGGTCCTGGCCCGTACCGACCACGACGACGAGGCCCAGACTGCAGCCATCGAGGCGGAGGAGGGCGATGAACCCACCGCCGAGCAGCTGGCCGCGATGGAAGCGGCCGACGAGGCTTCGGCTGCGGAGACCCCCGAAGCAGACCCTGAAAATTGAGCACGAAGCCCGGAAGGCTTCGGCCTGAGAGGGAAAGTTAGTCTGGACTTCGCCCGGAACGTATGATAAAATAACCAAACAATAACAAATCCCATGGGGGAGTAGCAGGCGCTGTTTGCAGACGGCGCAGCAAGTCAACACAATGGCCGCCGGTCGCGGTCTGGCTTGCTTTCATTTGCGAGACTCATGTGTTTTGGTGCGAGTACCACGCCCAACACATGGAGTCCGGATGTAGAAAATGACCCGGAATCGGACGTGTACGCGCACCGATTCCGGGTTTTGTTTTTGCCGCACCAGATTCCGGTCAGATTTAGGAGGCGTGTTTGTATGGAATGGAATTTCTTGTTTTTCTTCAACAGTGGATTGCTGGGCGTGGGCCTTGCCATGGATGCGTTCTCGGTCTCGATGGCGAACGGCCTGCACGACCCCAAAATGTCCGTCAGGAGGATGTGCATCATCGCGGGCGCTTTCGGTGTGTTTCAGGCGGTCATGCCCATGACGGGCTGGGTCTGCGTCCACACCATTGTCGAGCTGTTCTCGTCCTTTGAAATGTTCATCCCCTGGATCGCCCTCATTCTGCTGGCGTACATTGGCGGCAAGATGCTGTTGGAGGGCATCAGGGGCGAAGAGACCGAGGAGGCCATTGAGCTGAGCGCCGGTGCCCTCTTCGTGCAGGGCGTGGCCACCAGCATCGACGCCCTTTCCGTCGGCTTCACCATCTCGGAGTACGACTGGACGATGGCGCTGGCGGCATCTGTTATCATCGCCGCAGTCACCTTCGTCCTCTGCATGGCCGGTCTGCACATCGGCAAACAATTCGGCACCAAGCTGGCCGGCAAGGCATCCATTCTGGGCGGCGTCATCCTCATCGGCATCGGTCTGGAGATCTTCCTCACCGGCGTCCTTTAACGGAAACGTTTTCACTGAGCCTTGCATTCGTAAAAAAATATTTCGCACATGCGCCGCAGCACGGCCTCCTGCATTTTCGGCACAGTGGCCAAGAAATGCAGGGGGACTTTGGAAGAGCTGCTGTGTTTTTTGCCGGTTCGTGCGCAATTTCTGCGGCTTTGAGAAAACGGCAAAGTTTCTTTACTGAAATTTCGTACAAAGAAACGCAGCCCGGCCGGTTTTTGGTGCAGATTTCGCTTGCAAAACCTCCGGAGATTTGATATGCTCAGGGCAGAAAACAACATTTCCAACAATGGTCGGAAATGTTGCAATACCAGACCATTCATAAGGAGGTACCGAATATGGCAACCAATATGAGCCGCCGCGTTTTTCTGAAGTGTGCAGGTGCTGCTGCACTGGCTGTGACTGCATCCGGCATCTTCGCAGGATGCTCCCCATCGGGCGGAGGATCGAAAGACACCGTGTACGGCGTGGGTGAGTCCACACAGATCAATGGAGTGAACGTAAAGCTGCTGGGCTATCGCCAGGATAAGATTTCGGGCATGGTCGGGAACTATGCAGGAAAAACGTTCATCACCGTGTGCATCGGGCTGGAAAATCAGTCGGAGCAGACGGTCAAGATGGGAAATACCACGGAGACCGAACTGGCCGAGGTGCTGAAGGCGATCTATAACAACCAGTATGAGACGCTGGGCAAGAGCGATTTCAAGATGACGTCGGACAGCGGCAAGATCGGCCATGCGGAGATCGGTTATCTGACGGACGAGACCGGCCTGAAGAGCTACGGTGTGCGGGATAACCTGAACCCGAAGGAGACGGGCTGCATCAAGATCTATGCGGTCGTTCCGAGCAACTGGGAGCAGATCGGCATCCAGTATACGCCGTACTTTGCCCCGAACGAGACCCGCAGCTTTGTGCTGAACCGCGCCAACACACTGTAATCATGCCTACGGCCCTTCCCCCAGGGCCAGGCGTTTTCTCCGACCCCACAGAAAAAGGACCCGCGCCGCAGAGTGAATGCCCTGCGGCGCGGGTCCTTTTGTGGTTGAAGCGCAAGTTTTATGATTCCGGTTCAAAATAGTCGGCATATTCCTCGGTGAGCTTGGAGCCAAGCCGCCGGATGCCGCCGTAGAGGTGCCGCTCCACCAGCGGCTCAAATGCAGCCATGTCGCAGCGCTCGATGGCGTCGATGAGGTTGGTGTGGTCTGCGATGACCTCGGCCAGCCCGCCGCTGGTGATGGTGTCCAGCATCCGGAACCGGCTGTAGTCGGCGTGGGCGTTCTGCAACGTCCGCCAGAGGTACATCTTCCCCATGGCGGCAAACCAGGTCTCGTGGAGCAGGCGGTCGGCCTCGTACAGACGGTTGAAGTCCGGGTGCTCGGCATGGGCCAGAGCCTCGTAAGCAGCGGCCCGCTTCCGGATGAGGGCCCGCTGTTCCGGGGTGCACCGGGGCGAAAAATCCCGCAGTACACGGGCCTCCACGGCGGTGCGCTCGTAGATCAGCTCCTCCACGATCTCGCGGTTCAGCCGGGTAACGGTGGTGCCCTTGTAGGGCACGATCTTCACCAGCCCGTTTTCCTGCAGTTTCTGCAAAACGACCCGGATGAGCGACCGCGGTGCCCCGAACCGGGTGCAGAGCGGGTTCTCGCTCAGCGAGCTTCCGGGGCGGATGGTCAGGTCGATGATCTCCCGCTCCAGCACATCATAGATCGCGGCGTCTGTTTTGTATGTTTGTTGTTCCATAGCTTCGTTCCCCAGACAACAAGGCCCGGCTGTGTTCAAGCCGAAGGCGAAAAAATAGAGTGGACCGACCTGCCGAAGACGGATGCTAAACGTTCCATGGCGCGGTCTCCGGCTTTTCCAATGCGAACTTCATCGGCTCCCCGGTCTCCGGGTGCAGAAAACAGAGCCGTGCGCTCTGCAGTGCAATGGTTCCCTTGAAATGGCTGCCGTATTTGCCGTCGCCCCAGAGCGGATGCCGCCGGGAGGCGAACTGCACCCGGATCTGATGGGTCCGCCCGGTGTGGAGAGTGATGTCCGCAAGGCTCAGGGTTCCGTTCGAGGCGGTGATGCGGTATTCGAGCACGGCTTCCCGCACCCCTTTGCGCGGGCGGCTGACCGGGAAGACCCGGCCCTTCCGGCTGTCCTTGAACAGATAGTCCCGCAGGATGCCGTGTTCCGGCAGCGTTTCGTCCGGTGCCCCGGCAAGGACGGCCCGGTACTGCTTGGTAAAGACCGGTGCGGGCAGCGTATTTTGGGTGGGTGCAGCCCGGCCGTCCAGCACGGCGTAGGCTTCCTGGCTCTGGGTGATCTGCCGTGTCAGCGCGGCGGCGGCCTTCGGGGTCCTGGCACAGACCATCAGGCCGGACACGCCGGTGTCCAGCCGGTGCACGATGCCCACATAGGCGTCCGGCTGCCCCCACAGCTCCCGCAGCCGGGCGGGCAGGCCGGCCTCACTGGACAGGCCTGCCGGTTTGTTCACGACCACAAGGGCCGCATCCTGATAGAGGATCACAGTTTGCCCTCGTCCAGCAGGGCCTTCAGCTTGAGCACGCCTGCCACAGTTTTGCCGTCCTTGATCTCGCCGCTCATGACCATCTCATAGGCTTTCTGCAGCGGCACACGGTCGGGTGTCAGGAACTCGTCGGCGTCCAGGTGCATGTGGGTCTCCTTCAGGCCGGTGGCCACCCAGGTGTAGATGACCTCGGTGTCGTAGCCCACGGTGGGGTAAAATTCGCCCAGCGAGGTGTAGTGCTCGGCGGTCAGGCCGCACTCCTCTTCCAGTTCGCGCTTAGCGGCTTCAAAGGGGTCTTCGCCCGCTTCCAGCTTGCCGGCGGGCAGCTCCCACAGCTCCTGCTGCATGGCATAGCGGAACTGGCGCACCATGCAGATGGTGCCGTCCTCAAAGTAAGGCACGATGCAGGCACCGCCGTGGTGGTGCACCACTTCGCGGGTGGCGGTCTTCCCGTTCTCCAGCAGGGCGGTGTCCTTGGTCAGGGTGATGACCCGGCCCTCGAAGAGCACCTCGCTGGTCAGTTTCTTCTCAAAATGTGCTGCGTCCATCGTTTCTGCGTCCTTTCTGAACGAGCCGGAGCCTGCTCCGGCCCGGATAAATCACTGGCTCCAGTTTACGGCATTTCCTGTACGATTGTCAATTCAAAATTAAGGAAAAGTTAAGAAAAAATCGCTCCATTGGCCAAAAACTTAAAATTCTGCAAGAATGAATCCCACCAAAAACACAAGCGTAAAAAACCAACAAAAAAAATCGTGAAATTTTGTTGCGTTTTGCCAGTGGGTTTGCGTTTACTTTAGAAGCGGAATTTGTTATTATAGTATACGAGCAATAGTGCCTTTTGGGGTTCTCCGGCCCCGCCGGGGCGCTTATTGCCCCGCGCAAAAGGTACCAAATTCTGAACAATGGAGGAAGAAAAATGCCTAGAGCAAAGCAAACCATGGATGGCAATACCGCTGCCGCTCATGTAGCATATGCCTACACGGACGTGGCTGCCATCTACCCCATTACCCCGTCTTCTCCGATGGCTGACTCTGTGGACCAGTGGTCCGCAGCTGGCCAGAAGAACATCTTCGGCAACCAGGTCAAGGTCGTCGAGATGGAGTCTGAGGCCGGCGCTGCCGGCGCTGTGCACGGCTCTCTGGGTGCAGGTGCTGTTACCACCACCTTCACCGCTTCTCAGGGCCTGCTGCTGATGATCCCCAACATGTACAAGATCGCTGCAGAGCAGCTGCCCTGCGTGTTCGATGTTTCGGCACGTACCGTTGCTACCCAGTCCCTGAACATCTTCGGTGATCACAGCGACGTCATGGCATGCCGCCAGACCGGCTTCGCAATGCTGGTCGAGAGCAGCGTGCAGGAAGTCATGGATCTGTCCCCGGTTGCCCATCTGGCAGCAATCGAGGGCAAGGTCCCCTTCCTGAACTTCTTCGATGGCTTCCGTACTTCTCACGAGTACCAGAAGATCGAGAAGTGGGATTACGCTGATCTGAAGGAAATGTGCAACATGGAGGCTGTTGAGGAGTTCCGCGCCAAGGCACTGAACCCTGAGCACCCCAAGATGCGCGGTTCCCACGAGAACGGCGACGTGTTCTTCCAGCATCGTGAGGCCTGCAACTCTGTCTACGACGCACTGCCCGCAGTCGTCGAGAAGTACATGGCCAAGATCAATGCAAAGCTGGGCACCAACTACGATCTGTTCAACTACTACGGCGCTCCCGATGCAGACCGCGTCATGATCGCTATGGGCTCTGTCTGCGACGTTGCAGATGAGGTCGTCGATTACCTGAACGCCAAGGGTGAGAAGGTCGGTATCGTCAAGGTCCGCCTGTATCGTCCCTGGGTCTCTTCCGCTCTGCTGAAGGTCCTGCCCAAGACTGCAAAGAAGGTCGCAGTTCTGGACCGCACCAAGGAGCCCGGCTCCCTGGGCGAGCCTCTGTACCTGGATGTTGCTGCTACCCTGCGTGAGGCCGGCATGAACGATGTCGTCCTGACCGGCGGCCGCTACGGCCTGGGCAGCAAGGACACTCCCCCGTCCTCCATCTTCGCTCTGTTCAAGGAGCTGGAGAAGAATCAGCCGAAGGAGCGCTTTACCCTGGGCATCACCGATGATGTCACCGGCCTGTCCCTGCCCGAAGTCAAGCCCGCACCCATCACCGCAGCTGCTGGCACCAAGGAGTGCAAGTTCTGGGGTCTGGGCGGCGACGGCACCGTCGGCGCAAACAAGAACTCCGTCAAGATCATTGGCGACCATACCGACAAGTATGTTCAGGCATACTTCCAGTATGACTCCAAGAAGACCGGCGGCGTGACCATCAGCCACCTGCGTTTCGGCGACAAGCCCATCCGCAGCCCCTACTACATCAACCAGGCTGACTTCGTGGCCTGCCACAACCCCGCTTACATCCACATGGGCATGAAGATGGTCCAGGATGTCAAGCCCGGCGGCGTGTTCATGATCAACTGCCAGTGGTCCGATGAGGAGCTGGGCCAGCACCTGAACGCTGAGGCCAAGAAGTACATCGCTGACAACAACATTCAGCTGTACACCATCAACGCCATCGATAAGGCCATCGAGATCGGTATGGGCAAGCGCACCAATACCATCCTGCAGTCTGCTTTCTTCAAGCTGGCAGACGTCATGCCCATCGAGGACGCTGTCAACTTCATGAAGCAGGCAGCTCAGAAGAGCTACGGCAAGAAGGGCCAGGACGTCGTCGAGATGAACTGGAAGGCCATCGATGCTGGTGTTGACGCCATCCACAAGGTGGACGTCCCCGCTTCCTGGTCCAACCCCGAAGCTGATCCCGCACCCAAGGCTCTCACCGGCCGTCCGGAGCTGGTCAAGCAGATCCGCGACGTCATGGAGCCCATCGCTCGTATGGACGGCGACAGCCTGCCCGTTTCCGCTTTCGTTGCAAATGCAAACGGCGAGTGGGAGCAGGGTGCTTCTGCATATGAGAAGCGCGGCACCGCTGTCAACGTTCCGGAGTGGGATGCTTCCAAGTGTGTTGGCTGCAACCAGTGCGCATTCGTGTGCTCTCACGCAACCATCCGTCCCTTCCAGCTGACTGCTGACGAGCTGGCTGCTGCTCCCGCACAGACCAAGAGCCGCGACAACAAGCCCGCAAACGAGTACAAGTTTGTCATGGCTGTGTCTCCTCTGGACTGCATGGGCTGCGGCGAGTGCGTCACCGTCTGCCCCACCAAGGCCATCAGCATGGTTCCTCAGGAGAGCCAGGCCGACCAGCAGGCAGTCTTCGACTACTGCGTCGCCAACATCTCCAAGAAGCCCGGCAAGTTTGCTGACGACACCGTCATCGGTTCTCAGTTCAACCAGCCGCTGCTGGAGTTCTCTGGCTCCTGCGCAGGCTGTGCCGAGACCTCTTATGCTCGCCTGATCACCCAGCTGTTCGGCGAGAAGATGTACATCTCCAACGCTACCGGCTGCTCCTCCATCTGGGGCGGCACCGCTTCCATCTCTCCGTACACCGTCAACAAGGACAGCGGCCATGGTCCTGCATGGTGCAACTCCCTGTTCGAGGATAACGCTGAGCATGGTCTGGGCCTGTACCTCGGCCAGAAGACCGTCCGTGAGAACCTGATCAAGCGCATCGCTGAGGTCGCTGGTTCTGACAAGGCTTCCGCTGAGCTGAAGGCTGCATTCGACAAGTTCATGGAGACCAAGAACAACACCAAGGCCAACGACGAACCCGCTAAGGCTCTGATCGCTGAGCTGGAGAAGGCTGCTGCCGCTGGCTGCACCGAGTCCGCTGAGATCCTGAAGAGCAAGGAGTTCATCGCGAAGAAGTCCGTCTGGATCTTCGGTGGCGACGGTTGGGCATACGACATCGGCTTCGGCGGCCTGGATCACGTCCTGGCTTCCGGCGAGGATGTCAACGTCATGGTCTTCGATACTGAGATGTACTCCAACACCGGTGGACAGGCATCCAAGGCTTCCAACATTGGTGAAGTCTGCCAGTTCGCTGCTGCTGGTAAGGAGATCAGCAAGAAGAGCCTGTCCGAGATCGCAATGACCTATGGTTACATCTACGTCGCTCAGATCGCTCTGGGCGCCAACATGAACCAGGCTGTCAAGGCGATCGCCGAGGCTGAGGCTTATCCTGGCCCGTCTCTGATCATCGGCTACGCTCCCTGCGAGCTGCACGGTGTCAAGGGCGGTATGACCAACTGCCAGAACGAGATGAAGAAGGCTGTCGAGGCTGGTTACTGGAACCTGTTCACCTTCAACCCGGCCAACAAGGCTCAGGGCAAGAACCCGTTCACTCTGACCTCCAAGGCCGTGGACAACGACAAGTATCAGGCACTGCTGGCAAACGAGACCCGTTACAGCCGCCTGACCCGTGCATTCCCCGACCGTGCTAAGGAGCTGTTCGCACGCAACCAGCAGGTTGCAAACGACCGCTACGAGCACCTGACCCGTCTGGTCGACCTGTACAAGTAAGCATTTCTCCTGCATCTTCCGGGCTGCAGCCACGGCGGCACCCAGCTCCCGCAAATGAGAGGAGCGGCTGCTCCGCACTGGCGGTTACTGCGCAACGCAGCAGTGCGAAACTGTGTGTATGGCCCATGATGTGCAGGCGATGCGGCTGAAGTACAGCCCCTGATCGCCCAAACGGCTCAACCAACTGATTTCACGCTCCGGCTGGCGGCTGCCTTCGGGCAGACGCAGCAGCGGGGTCTGAGATACCAAAGCGCCCGCGAGGGTCCTTGAAAGCACACCCCGCGTGTGTCAGGAGCATAAGGTCTGCTTGCAGATACCTTGTTCCGCCTGCTACATAAGACCTGTGAAAACAGGCATCTTGCCGCAGTAAAAACAATTGCGTTTTTAGCGCCCCATCCACTGGCAACAGTGAATGGGGCGTATTTTTGTGCGCGAATGCGATAAAAATGTGAAAAATAGTGTGCAAGACGCTTTTTACAGTTTTTTCATAGCTTCTTCATGAAATCAAATGTGAAACCTGCTATACTGCTGTCATAAGGAACCGGGGCCGCAACCGATTCCTTGTACATGATTCCTCCTCACCAAGGCAATATCCAAAAACAGAACGCCTTTTCCAGTGTACCGCAAGCGCTGGAAAGGGCGTTTTGCTTTTTGGTACAGGATTTCCGTTTTATAATTCGGCGCTTTTAGGGTTGACCCTGCTTTTTTACGGCGCTATAATAAATCTGTAAGTTAAGTTTTTTAGCAGCCCCAGGAGGTGAACGCAGAACAATGGACCCGGATCATAGTCGAAGACGATGGAACGATGCGGCAGATCGGATAACAAAAACAGCTGCGTTCGCCTTTTTGGGCCGGAACCCCGTGTAAGCGGAAGCTTCCGGAGCAAAAGGGCGCGGCTTTGTGCGCATGATCCGTGTTTTTACGCGCGGCAGTGCACCAGAGCGGCGCTTTTGTGATGCGGTTTGCTGCATCCTCCCCAGCCTTGGAACACGAGAGGAGGAGCAAACATGGAAGAAAAGAAAAAAGCTGTTCCGGAGGGGGAAGCATCCCTCCCGGTGCAGGAGCTGCCCGCGGATATCCCTGCGGAGGTGCGCCAGAAGCTGGCCGAAGACCTGAACGAAGAGGCCACCGAAGACCTCAAGCAGGACATCCGGGAGGCGGAAAAAGAGGAGGCCAACGACGAGGAGGTCAAGGCTGACCCCGAGATGCTGACCAAGAGCCGCCTGCTCAAGCTGCTGGTGAAAAAGCAGTACGTCAAGCTGCGCGAAGTGACGGAGGAAGAGCAGCCCGCCGACCTGGCAGAACTGCTGGAAGAGCTGGATGAGAACAACCGTCTGGTGGTGTTCCGCCTGCTGAAAAAAGAGGTGGCGACCGAGGCGTTCGCCTATATGTCCGATGAGGCCCGTGACGATCTGGTCAACGCGTTCTCGGATGTGGAACTGGTCAGCGCCATTGAGGAGATGAGCCTGGACGACGCCGCGGACCTGCTGGAAGATATGCCGGCCGGCGTGGTCAAGCGGGTGCTGGAGAAATCCTCCAAGCAGACCCGTGAGAGCCTGAACAAGCTGCTGAACTACCCCGAGAGCTCCGCCGGCAGCCTGATGACGCCGGAATATGTCCGCCTGCGCAAGGATATGACCGTGAACGACGCCTTTGGAGCCATCCGCACCCAGGGCGAGAACGCCGAGACCGTTTACACCTGCTATGTCGTCGAGCGGAACCGTCTGTTGGGCGTTGTGTCTGCCCGCAGCCTGCTGTTGGCAGAACCCAAAACCCCGGTGACCGAGATCATGGACGACAACGTGGTCACGGTGAAAGTCACGGATGACCAGGAGTATGTGGCCCGTGAGATGCAGCGCTACGACTTTACCGCCATGCCCGTTGTGGACAACGAGGGGATGTTCGTGGGTATCATCACCATCGACGACGCGATCGATGTCCTGACCGACGAGTCCACCGAGGATATGCAGAAGATGGCGGCTATTCTGCCGGACGACGATGCCACGACTTATTTTGGCACCAGCGTCTGGACCCACGCCAAGCAGCGTATCCCCTGGCTGCTGATTTTGATGCTTTCGGCAACCTTTACCGGCATGGTCACCACCCATTATGAGGAAGCATTCGTCAGCCTGCCCTTGCTGGTCTCGTTCATGCCCATGCTGATGGACACCGCCGGCAACTGCGGCAACCAGATCAGCACCCTGATGGTTCGCGGACTGGCGCTGGGCGAAGTGGAGCCCAGCGATTTTCTCCGTGTGCTGGGCAAAGAGATGCGTGTTTCCGCCATTGTGGGCGCCGTGCTGGGCATCGTGAACGGCCTGCGCATCTACCTGATGTACACGTTCCTGTACGCCGGGCAGTACGAGAATGTCCTTGGCTATGCCGTTGTGGTCAGCGTGTCGCTGTTCTTCAGCGTCATCCTGGCAAAGCTGGTGGGCGGTATGCTGCCGCTGGCCGCCAAGAAGCTGGGTGCTGACCCGGCCATTATGGCAACGCCGTTCATCACCACCATCGTGGACGCGTGCAGTTTGATCCTGTATTTCCAGATCGCACAGCTGGTATTCAAGAATATGATGTAACCATTGGCTTTGTTCTCTTTTGTCCCCAAAAGAGAACCAGAAAAGGGCCGCTAGTTTCGAGGCGCGGGGCACGACCAAGGGGCTACTCGCCCCTTGGAACCCCAAAGAAGAACAAAAACTCCCTGAATCGGGCGGTGTGCCTGCGCACAGACGCTATTCCGATTCAGGGAGTTTTTCTATTTGCAGCTTCGCTGCAAAAAGTACTCTTTTCCACGCTTTTCAACATGGGGGATTCTGCAGCGTATGTGTGTGGAAAACTTCCGCCTCAAAAATTCCAGATTGGAGAGGCTGAAAACACCCCGGTGCGGAAAGCCTCGAAAAATAAATTTTTGCCCTCGACTTTCTTTTGGAAAAAAGAAAAAATCCCTCTATTTCTCCCCAAAAGCTTCCAGCATCCGCCTGGAAGAATACAACAGGTATAACGGAACGCTTCCAAAACGGTGGAAAACTCGGTGGAAAAAGTGGAAAACACTGTGGGAAACTCCGCTTCTTTTTCACAAATCCAGTGGAAAACCCGGTGGAAAAAGTTAAAAGATGATTCCAGTGGGGATAAAACGTGCGAAAAAAACGGGCGGCGGAGCTGTTCTCTGCCACAAACTCTCGCAGGGATTTTCTTGAATGGCGTGGGCAAACATGATACAATGGTGTGCAGAAAGGCTCTCAGAAAACGGGCCGCAAAATTTAAAACACGGAGGCGTTTGCCTATGAACTGGATCACCAAGCTGGAGCGGAAATTTGGCCGCTATTGCATCCCCAACCTGATCTCCATTCTGATCGGCGGTCAGATCCTGGTCTATGCAGTGGAGCTGTTTGTCAACCAGTATATTTCGTTCTACCTCAATCTGGACCGTGGCGCTCTGCTGGCGGGCCAGATCTGGCGGGTCATCACGTTTGTGTTTGTGCCGTTCTCGGGCGGCGGGCCGCTGAGCGTGGTTTTGGGCATCTACTTCACCTGGTTCATCGGCACGGCACTGGAAAAAGAGTGGGGCGATTTCCGCTTTAACCTCTATCTCCTGCTGGGGATGCTGGGGGCGGTGCTGGCCTGCCTGTGCACGGGTTGGGCAGACACCTACTGTCTCTCCCTCTCTCTCCTGCTGGCCTTTGCCATGCTCTACCCGGAGGTGCAGGTGCTGCTCTTTTTCGTCATCCCGGTGCGGGTGAAGTATTTTGGCCTGTTTGCCGCGGCGCTCTGGGTGTTCAGCTTCCTGACGGCTGCCCCGCTGGGCAAGCTGAATTATCTGCTCTGCATGGTGGGCTTTGCGGCGTTCTTTGGCCCGCAGGCTGCCCGCAGTGTCCGGGCATGGATCCGCCGGGAGCAGTGGAAGAGGAAAAACAGACGATGATGATCGACCGGATCGAGGGCAACGCGGAGCTGAAAAAGAGCGTCCGCATGATGCTGGACAGCCGCCGGATGACCCACAGCCTCCTGCTGGTGGGCGAAGAGGGGCTGGGCGCGGGCTTTGCGGCCCGCTGCGTGGCGGCCGATTACCTCTACCCCGCAGGCGGAGCGCCTGCCGAGGCCCTGCTGCGGGGCGAGTGCTGCCGCGCCGTGGGCAAGCCCGGCGACCGTGACAGCGGCCGGGTGGAGACGGGCATCGTCCGGGAGGCCATCTCCATTACGGGCATGGGCTCCGGCGGGCGGTATCTCGTCAGCCAGGTCAAGGCCATGCGGACCGAGATCTTCAACACCAGCCTCTCGGCGGAGGGCCGTGCCGTCCTGCTCTACCATGTGGAGCGGATGAATGAGGAATCGGCCAACGCCCTGCTCAAGGTGATGGAGGAGCCGCCCGAGGGCGTGCTTTTTATCATGACGGCAGATTCGCTGGCAGGCGTGCTGCCCACCATCCGGAGCCGCTGCATCAGCTTTGCGGTGGCCCCGGTCTCCCCGGAGGCCTGTGCCCGCTACTGCACCGCGCGGGGCGTGGAGAAAAAGGACGCCGCCCTCTACAGCGAGCTGTTTGACGGCCACATTGGCACGGTGCTTGCGGCGGCCCGGGACGAAGACCGCCGGGCCCTGGTGGAGCAGGCGCTGACCCTGGCAAAGGCCGCACAGGCCCGGGACAGCTATGCCGCCGCCGTGCTGCTGGCGGGATACGAAAAAGACAAGGCTGGTGCCACCGCCCTGCTGGCCGATTTCCGGGCCGCCGCGGCCGCCGGCGTGCAGGGCAGCAAACATTCCCCGGTGCAGGGCGAAACGGCCCGTAAGGCCCTTGGATTGGCGGATACGGCCATCTGGCATCTGTCCACGCAGGTCAACCCCAAGATCACGCTGTCGGTGCTGGCCGCAAAGTTCCGGACGCTCTGAAAAATCAAAAAAGCTGCCGCGGAAAAACGCGGCAGCTTTTGCTGTATCAAAGAAATTATCTTCTGCGGGTCTTGCGGCGGCGGCTGAGGTTCAGCGAGCCTCCACCCATGACCATGGTGGCGAAGCTGAGGACGGCTAAGATGAGGATGAGGGCCGCCAGAAGCTCCAGCGTGGCTTTGAGGTCGGTGCGAAAGTCCGAGATATATTCCTGATGGGTCACGAGGTCCACGGTGCCGATCTCGTAGCCGTCCAGATAGACGGTGGCACTGCCGATGACGGCGTTGTTTTTCACGGTGGCGGAGACGCTTTCCGGCACCTCGAACGAATAAGTGATCGGATCGTCCGCGTGGCCGTAGCCGCTGACAGGCTCGGCGGCGTAGAGCTCCACGGCTTCCTCACTGCGGCACTTGGTCAGGGGCACCGTGGTCAGCACCGTTTGGGTGTCGGTCAGCTGGCGGTCTGAGAAGCTGGCAAAAGCCCAATCGAGGATCTCCGCGCACTCGCGGTAGATGTTATCGAGGTCAGAGCCCAGGACGACGAGGCCGTAGGTGTGGCCGTCTTTCTCCGCAAAGGTGACAAAGCAGCGGCCCGCCAGCGTGGTGAAGCCGGTCTTCATGCCACGGATGTAATCGCGGTAATAGGCGTACTCCGGGTTGAGCATGAGGTTGGTGGAGGTGATGGCCCGCTCGTTCTGGTGCAGGTTGGTGGCGGGCAGGGTGTAGCTCTGGGTGTTGGCCACCTGCATGTAGGTCTCGTTGGCGTAGCAGGCGGAGGCGATCTTGGCCAGATCTTCGGCGGTAGAGACATTGCCGTAATCATACAGGCCGTGCACGCAGGTAAAGCTGGTGCCGGTGCAGCCCAGCTCCTGGGCTTTCTGGTTCATCATGGAGACAAAGGCGGGCAGGTTGCCGCCGGAGACATCGCTGGCGATGACGCTGGCCGCGTCGTTGGCGCTGGCCACCAGCAGGCCGTACAGCAGGTCAATGCGGCGCACCGTCTCCCCGATGCGGAGGTTCATGGTGCTGCCGTTAGCGTTCTGGATGTCCTTGAACTCCTGCGTCAGGCTGGTGGGAATGGTGATCTCCTCGTTCAGGTCCTTGCCGCTCTCCAAAAAGAGCAGGGCCGTCATCATTTTGGTCAGGCTGGCAATGTAGCGGGACTGCCCGGCGTTCTGGTCCAGGATGGGCTTGCCCGTGTCCAGATTGAACAGGTAGACCGACTCGGTATCGCTCACGGTCTGGATGGGCATGTCGTAGGCGGCAAAGCCCGCCAGTGAGGCCGAGACGGCCAGCACAAGGGTCAGGGCCAGCGCGGCGGCCCGGCGGAACAGTGATGTGGTTTGCATGAGCATATCCTCCCAAAGAATCAGATCATCCCAGCAGGTTCTGCCAGAACGAGAAGAGCGAGTGCTTTTTGGTTTCGGGGGCCGCCGCCTTGGGCTGCAGGTCGGGGTTTGAGAATGCCCAGTCGAACAGCTCGGCGGCTTCCCGGAAGATATTCTGGCTGTTGGAGCCTAAGATGACAAGGCCGTAAGTCCGGCCGTTCTGGCTGGCAAAGGTGACAAAGCAGCGGCCCGCCTGGGTGGTGAAGCCGGTCTTCATCCCCTGCGCGTAGCCGCGGTAGTACGCGCTGCCCGGCTTGAGCAGCCGGTTGGTGGAGGAGATGTTCCGGGCCGGGTGGATATTGGTGGCCGGCAGGGTGTAGCTCACCGTGTTGGCTACCTGCATGTAAGTACCGTTGGCGTGGCAGGCCAGCGCGAGCTTTGCCATATCCCGGGCGGTAGAGTAGTTGTTGTGATCGTACAGGCCGTGGGGGCAGGTAAAGTGGGTGTTGGTACAGCCCAGCTGGCTGGCCCGGGCGTTCATCCGGGCGGCAAAGGCGGCCAGGTCTCCCCCGGCGGCGTCGCTGGCCAGCACGCTGGCCGCGTCGTTGGCGCTGGGCACCAGCATGGCGTAGAGCATGTCGAGGCGGCGGACGCTCTCCCCGGCCTGCAGGCCGATGGTGTGGCCCCGGTTGGCCCGGATGGCTTGGAACTCCGGTGTCAGGCTGTCCGGGATGGGGATGCTCTCGTTCAGGTCGGCCCCGCTTTCCAGTACCAGCAGGGCGGTCATCATCTTGGTCAGGCTGGCAATGGGCCGCACCTGATCCGGGTTCTGCTCTACAAGGGCCTCCCCCGTGCTGGCGTCAAACAGATAGACCGCCTCCGCGTCATAGGCTGTCTGGATGGGCATGGCGTAGGCGGCGGCAAAGCCGGGCAGGGCCAGCGCCGCGGTCAGGGCAAGGGTGAGCACCAGTGCCGCCGCCCGGCAAAAAAGGGAATGCTTGTGCATGGGAAAAAACTCCTCCGGAAGTTTTCAGCTTCCTCTTGAACTGTAACTGATAAAAGAATACCATAAATGAAGAAAAAGAGAAAGGTGGTTTTTCACAATGATCCTATCCTTTGGTGGAAAAAGCCCCCGGGACGAGGGGGCGGCCTTTGTGGCGGACAACGCCACCGTGCAGGGCGACGTGCTCCTCAAGCCGGGCACGACGGTCTGGTACGGGGCTGTGCTCCGGGGCGACAGCGGCACCCTGACGATTGGCGAGAACACCAACATCCAGGACAATGCCGTCCTCCACTGCGACGCGGGCGGGAAAGTGCTGCTGGGCAGGAACGTCACCGTGGGCCACTGCGCGCTGGTGCACGGCTGCACCGTGGGCGATGACAGCCTCATCGGGATGCACGCCACCCTGCTCAACCACAGCGTGGTGGGCAAGCGGTGCATCATCGGGGCCGGGGCGCTGGTGCCGGAGGGCATGGTCATCCCGGACGATTCCGTGGCCGTGGGCATCCCCGCCCGGGTCATCAAGAAGATCACCCCGGAGCAGCTGGAGCACAACCGCGCCAACGCCGCAAGCTATGTGGAAGAGGGCAAGGCGCACGCCGAGGCGCAAAAAGAGCGAACCTGAAAAACCGCGTCCGTTCTGGTCAAAATGACCAGACGGGCGCAAATTTCGTTAATTTGGTAAAAAACGAAATATTTATTGGAAATTGTGACAATTGACAATATCTCGAATGGCAGCGAGACGACGACCTTTGTGATGAACGCCAACGGCGAAGTTGTGTCCGAATAAGATTTAACTCTCAACCCCGCAGGTGGAACAGCATCCATCTGCGGGGTTTCTATGGTAGAAACTTTTGTGTGAAAACAAAGCGAAAAATTTTCGTTCGGTAATTAACACATTTTTCACAAGAAAGTAATGACTTTTGTGCGGAAATCGGGTATACTATCCTCACAAGGGCGCGGGGCCGCAACCGCTCCCTTGCACATGATTCCTCCTCACACCAAAGCAATACCCCAAACAAAATCCCCCTCCGGTGTACCGCAAGCGCCGGAGGGGGATTTTGGGTTTTATACAGGTTTATACCGCGCCGTAAATGCCGTGTACCGAGACTTCGCCGGTGAAGACATGCTCCTCGCCGGAGTCGGTGCGGACAACAAGGCGGCCCTCTTCGTCGATATCCACGGCTTCGCCGCTGCCCTCGCCGCCGCCGGGCAGGTCAAAGGTCACGCGGCGGCCGATGTTGACGCAGGCCTTTTTGTACTCCTCCCGGAACGGCGCGAAGCCATCCCGCGCGAAGACGTACATGGGGCGGTCAAAGCCGAAATCCGTCAGGGCCTCGGCCAGCCACTCGGGGTCGGTGGTCAGATCGACATTTGCCCCCTGCAGCGCCAGCGAGGTGCCGTGGGGCAGGTCGGCGGCGTCAAAATAGCTCTGGGGCTGGGCCAGGTTGATGCCAATGCCGCACAGGATGCCCCGGCCCTGCTGCTGGTAACCGTAGCTGACGCCCTCGCAGAGGATGCCCACGATCTTTTTGCCGTTGAGCAGCAGGTCGTTGGGCCATTTGATCTGGCACTCCACGCCGTAGCGCAGGGACAGCTGCCGCCGCACGGCCAGGCTGGCCAGCAGCGGCAGGGTGGCAGGCTGGGCCAGCGGTTCCCGGATGGCCACGGTATAGTACAGGGCCTTGCCCTCGGCGTTGACCCAGGTGCGGCCCAGGCGGCCCCGCCCGGCGGTCTGGTTGGTGGTGTACACGGCCCCCACGGGGCCAAACTCTTCAAAATGCTCTTTTACATAGGCGTTGGTGCTGCCGCATTCGGGCAGATAGCGCACCTCATTGATGCTCATGCTTTGAGTACCTCTTTGTGCTCATGGCCCACGACCTTGCCGTCGGCCAGTGTCAGGATGCCGTAGGTGTCGGCCCCGGTGTAGCAGCGGCCGCAGGAGCCCGGGTTGAACAGGAACACCCTGCCCCGGGTCTCGGCCAGCGGGATGTGAGTGTGGCCAAACAGCGCCACCTGTGCCCCGCGGGCGGCGGCGGCGTCCGCCAGTGTATCCAGATCGTATTTTACGCCGTACATGTGCCCGTGCGTATAGAAAACGATGACCTGATCGAAAGCGGCCAGCCCGTCGTAAGGCTCCAGCGCACCAAAATCACAATTTCCGGCCACGGCATAGGTCCGCAGGCGGGGGTATTTGGTCAGTGCAAGTTCTAAATCGCGCAGGCCGTCGCCCAGAAAGATCAAGGCGTCGATGTTTTCCCGTTCTGCTTTCAGGATGCGCGCGATGGCGTCGCTGCCGCCATGGCTGTCGCTCAGGATCAAAAGTTTTGTCACGAAAGGGGCCTCCTCAATATTTTAATACGTCTGAAACCTCTCAGTCGAGCTTCGCTCGCCAGACACTCCCCTTTCGGCACTTTCGTGCCACCTCCCCCGGCCGGGGGAGTCTTTCCTGACAGGGGAGCCTTTGGCAAATAGAGAAAGCTTCCATCGACTGCCAAGGCCTCCCCTGCTAGGGGAGGTGGCATTGCGTCAGCAATGACGGAGAGGTTTAATTCTGCTGCAACACCAGCAGTTGTTTATAGATCTCGCTCTTGGAGTAGGGCGTGCCCTGGGCCGCGGCTTTGGCGGCTGCCGAGGGGCCAAAGCCCTGCCGGGTCAGTTCCAGCGCCCGCTGGGCGGCTTCGTCCAGCGTCAGCTCGGTGGGCTCCGCGGCGGGGGCGCCGGCCATCACCAGCACATACTCGCCCCGGGGCTCGTTGGCGGCGTAGTGGGCCACAGCCTCGCCCAGGGTGGTCTTCCAGATCTCTTCATGGAGCTTGGTCAGCTCCCGGCAGAGGGTGATGCTCCGGTCCTCGCCAAAGGCGGCGGTCAGGTCGTCCAGCGTGGTGCGCAGTTTGTGGGGTGCCTCGTAAAAGATGACGGTCCGCTTCTCGCCCAGCAGCTCGGCCAGACGCTCCTTTTTCTGCTTCCGGTTCACGGGCAGAAAGCCCTCAAACACCCAGCGGGAGGTGTCCTGCCCCGAGACGGCCAGTGCCGTGACGCAGGCCGAGGCGGCGGGCACGGGCACTACTTTGATGCCCCGGGCCAGTGCGTCCCGCACGATGACCTCGCCCGGGTCGGAGACGCAGGGCATTCCGGCGTCCGAGCAGAGGGCGCAGTTCTCCCCCGCTTCGATGCGGCGGAGGATGCCCTCGCCTTTCTGGAGGGCGTGCTCGTAGTAGCTGACCATGGGCTTTTTCAGGCCCAGAAAGTTGAGCAGCTTCATGGTCACGCGGGTGTCCTCGGCGGCAATGAAATCCGCCGCGCCGAACGTTGCCGCCACACGGGGCGGCATGTCCTCCAGGTTGCCGATGGGAGTTGCCACGATGTATAATGTTCCGGCCATAACAGCCCTCCTCAGTGTTTTCCGTACATTGCAGCACCGGCTGCAATGAGAATGTCCGGCTCGATCTTCAAGCCCGTTTTCCGGTTCTTTTGCGCCTCCACCAGAAACAGCCAGGGGGCGCTTTCGGCTCTGTTTTTCACAAACGCCAGCCGCTTGGGCTCCAGTCGGTGGGCCCGCAGCACGGCCAGCACCTCGGCCAGCCGCTCGGGCCGGTGGCAGAGCGCCAGCCGCCCGCCGTCTTTCAGCAGGCGGAACCCGCAGGCGCAGACATCTTCCAGCGTGCAGTCGGTCTCGTGGCGGGCGGTGGCCCGGGCCGCGTTGCTGCTCTGGAAGCCCGCCGTAAAATAGGGCGGGTTGCAGGCGCAGAGGTCAAAACTGCCCTCCCCCTCCCGGTAGGCGCGCAGGTCCGCGCGGACGGGGGTGATGTGGGCAAGCTCCGGGCCCTGCGCGGCCACGGCTTCCGCCAGCAGGGCGCTGGCCTCCGGCTGCAGCTCCAGGGCCGTGCAGGGGCCCCGGTGGCCGCTGTCGTGCCACTCCAGGCTGACAATGCCGCAGCCCGAACACAGGTCGGCTGCTTTCTGGCCGCGTTTGGGCGGGCAGAACCGGGCCAACAATAAGGCGTCCGAGCCAAAGCGGTGGACGGACGAACAATAGACTTCTGTTTTATTATACAAAATCTCGGTTGAATGTTCCATATACAGGCTCAAAATCCTTTGCCAAAATATCGGGGCCGAAAATCCGACAAAATTGTGCAGGCCGGGAAAATTGCGCGGAAACAGAAAAGCGGCAGACCCGTTTGGACAGGTCCGCCGCTTTTTGTGTCTGTTTACAGGGATCGCTGCAATTATTCAGCAGTGATAGCACCGGTGGGGCAAGCGCCCTCGCAAGCGCCGCAATCGATGCAAGCGTCTGCGTTCACAACTGCAACACCACCCTCAATGGTGACTGCACCAACCGGGCAAGCGCCCTCGCAAGCGCCGCAGCCAACACATGCGTCAGAAACCTTGTGTGCCATAATCGTACTCTCCTTATCTCCCGTGCGGTCATTTATGAAGAAACCTGCCCTTGCACGGCGGGTGGCGGGCTCCCTCGGAAATCTTATCCTTGACACGATTCTAGCAAAGCAAAATCAAAAAGGCAAGACTAACCGTACCGCGCAAAATGCAAAACTCGTTTTTTTGTTGGGTTGCACAAAAGCACGGGCTAACTTCTGGAGGAAATTGAAGAGATTTTTTGGCGAAAATCACGAAATATGGTTAGTTTTAGCAGACTAACCTTGGTGAATTCCCACTATTTTTCTGGGAATTATCTACCTTTTTTGGGGCAGTTTCCGCAACCCGTGCTGCCATTGGCGTCGGCGGAAGCTACCACCGGGGCGGGGTTGCGCACGCCGGAATAATCGTCGTCCGGGTCCGGGCGGCGGGGGGCGCGCTTGCCGCCGCTGATGTACTCGCACACGCCCACCTTGTAGTAGCGCGGGGTGAGGGCCTCGGTGCCGCAGCGCACCCGCAGATAGCCGGAAACGGGGTTGACTTCCAGCACGGTGCCCAGGCCGTCCGGGGTGCGGACGGTGCTGCCCACCATGGGCATGATGCTGTTCAGGTACTCGTAGGCGCTCTCCTCGTAGGCCAGACAGCACATCAGACGGCCGCAGGCACCGCTGATCTTGGTGGGGTTCAGGGACAGGCCCTGCTCCTTTGCCATCTTGATCGAAACAGGCTGGAAGTCTTTTAAAAAGCGGGAGCAGCAGAACGGCTGGCCGCAGATGCCCAGGCCGCCGATCATCTTGCTCTCGTCGCGCACGCCGATCTGGCGCAGCTCAATGCGGGTGTGGAAGATGCCGGCCAGGTCCTTGACCAGCTCCCGGAAATCCACCCGGCCGTCTGCCGTGAAATAGAACATGATCTTGGAGCGATCAAGGGTGTACTCGGCCTCCACCAGCTTCATTTCCAGGCCGTGGCGTGCAATGCACTCCTGGCAGGTGTGGTAGGCTCGTTTCTCGTCCTCGCGGTTCTGGCGCATCCGGCGCACATCCACGCTGTCGGCCATCCGGGTAATGGGCTTGAGGGCCTTGGGCACTGCCGTGTCGGCGATCTCCCGCACGCCCTGCACCACCTCGCCGCACTCAATGCCGCGGGCAGTTTCCACAATGACGTAATCCCCGGCCTTGATGTCAGCATCGGCGGGGTCAAAATAATAGCTTTTGCCGTTGTCCTTAAAACGGACAGAGATGACTTTTTTCATAGCATTCCTCTTTGGGGTGGTTGTTGTTCTCGTTGTATCTGAGTCGGGCTCCAAATGAGCCTGATATTCCATTCTGATGTTAGTATACCATAATCAAAACCACATTTCCACGAAAAAAATAAAATCGCCGCGTCCGGGCGCCGCGGCCCGGCCCCAAAAAATTGGGCGGCGGGTGCAATGATCGGCCTGGCTCGTTCGTATACAACCTGATTTCGACATGAAAATTCTGGAAACGGGTCAAAAAATTGAGGAATTGAGCGGAGAATTCCCCGGTTGCGGAAAAGTATCTTAAGTTTTATAAAAGATTCACCAAGGGACTATTGCAACCCCCTCCCCCTCGTGTATAATAAGGGTATTAAAGGAAATTTAAGCCCCGCTGCTTGGGGGGCCTAAGAGAAACGGTAGGAAGAAATGGAAAAATTCAGTGTCAAAAAACCGTTTACGGTGCTGGTTGGTGTTGTCATGGTCCTGCTGCTGGGGTTCGTGGCCCTCAGCCACATGCAGACCAACCTGCTGCCGGACATCAGCACGCCGTACCTGATGGTGGTCACGGTTTACCCCGGTGCCAGCCCGGAGCGTGTGGAGAGTGAAGTCTCCGACGTGATGGAAAACGCCCTGGGTACCGTGGCGGGTGTGGACACCATCACCGCCACCTCGGCGGAAAACTACAGCCTGCTGCTGATGAAGTTCTCCGAGGGCACCGATATGAACAGCACCATGGTCAAGGTGTCCAACAAGGTGGACCAGACGGTGTCCAGCCTGCCAAGCAGCTGCCTGACCCCTTCCATCATTGAATACAGCATGAACATGAATGCCTTTATGACGGTTGCCATCAGCCGCGAAGGCAGTGATGTCTACGACCTCTCCGATTTCGTCAGCGGCACGCTGGTGCCCTATGTGGAGCGCAGGGGCGGCGTGTCCAGCATCTCGGCCAACGGCCTCATCGAGAAGATGGTGCAGGTGCAGCTGAGCCAGTCCAAGATCGACGTCATCAACGAGAAGCTGCTGGAGACCATCGACGTCCAGCTGGCGGCGGCCCATGAGCAGCTGGAAGCCGCCCAGGCCCAGATCGAAGCCGGCCGCAAGGAGTACGAAAAACAGCTGAAAAACTACGGCGATATGGTCTCCGATACCGTGATGGCCCAGATGGGCACCGAGGTGGGTGCCGCCGTGACCACCGTCCGGGATAAGGCGCAGGCCCTGCTGGACAGTGTGAACCAGCTGATCGCCGTGGTCAACGAGCCGGAGATCCAGCAGGCGCTGATCGAGGTGCGCGATGGCCTGCAGCATGTGGTGGACCAGTTCAACGAGACGGGAATGCGGGACATTGACTCCCTCATTTCCATCATCGGCGAGCTGCGCGATATCACCGATAAGCTCACCGTTGCCCTGCAGCAGCTGCAGAACCGCCTGAACCTGGAAACGGGTGCCGACGGCAGCACCGCCGGAGATCTGGCGGGCGACCTGGAAGTGCAGCAGAGCATGAGCACCATCTATAAAACGCTGGAAGATACCATCAAGGCCATGGACAATGTGCCCGAGCTGATGAACACGTTCTCCCAGGCGCTGGGCAACTATTCCAGCCAGCAGCTCTCCGCGTACATGAAGTTTACCGAAGCCCGTGAGATGCTGAACAACTACCAGACCCAGTACGACGAGGCCAACGCCCAGTATGAGGCGGCCAAGGAGAAAGCCCTCGCCAGCGCCGATGTGGCCAAGCAGCTGGATATCGACACGCTGGCCACCCTCATCTACGCCCAGAACTTCTCCATGCCCGCCGGCTACGTCAAGGACTCCAGCGGAAAATCTTGGCTGCTGAAAGTTGGCGAGGAGTACGACAGCGTGGCCGATATCGAGGGCGCGCTGCTGCTCCATGTGGATGGCTTTGGCGATGTCCGCCTCTCCGATGTGGCGGATGTGGAAGTCATTGATAACGCCGAGGCCAGCTATACCCGTCTGAATGGCGAGCGGGCCGCCGTGCTCAAAATTTTCAAGAGCTCCACGGCCAGCGCCAGCACGGTTTCGGATAACTGTCTGGAAGCGTTCAAGGAGCTGGAAGCCCAGTACGACGGCCTGAAAGTGGTCGTTCTGTCCAACCAGGGCAACTACATTACCGTTATTGTCAAGAGCATCCTCACCAGCATGATCGTGGGTGCCGCTCTGGCCATCATCGTGCTGGCCATCTTCCTGAAAGATATCAAGCCCACCCTCGTGGTCGGCATCAGCATCCCGCTGTCCGTTCTGTTCGCCATCGTGCTGATGTACTTCACCGGGCTGGACCTCAACGTCATGACGCTGGCGGGCCTCTCCCTCGGCATTGGTATGCTGGTGGATAACTCGGTCGTCGTCATTGAGAACATCTACCGTCTGCGGGGCCGGGGTGTCCCGGCACCCCGCGCGGCCGTGCAGGGCGCAAAGCAGGTGGGCATGTCCATTGTGGCCTCTACCCTCACCTCGGTCTGCGTCTTCGTGCCCGTCATCTTCACCTCCGAGACGGTGCGCAACCTGATGCAGCCCATGTCTCTCTGCATCGGCTACTGCCTCATGGCCTCCCTCATCGTGGCCATTACCGTTGTCCCGGCGGCGTCCTCCACCGTGCTGAAAAAGGCCGAGCCCAAGAAGCTGGCCTGGTTTGAGAAAGTGCAGGACAAGTACGGCAAGAGCCTGGAGTGGTGCTTCCAGCACCGCGCCATCCCGCTGGGGGCTGCCATCGTTCTGCTGGCTTTCTGCGGCTGGCGGGTCTTCTCCATGGGCATCACCCTGCTGCCGGAGATCACCAGCAACGAGGCCATTGTGGAGATCTCGACCACGGCGGATATGAGCAAAGAGGATTCTTACGATGTGGCCGGGCAGGTGGTGGAAGCCCTGATGGCGGTGGACCATGTGGAAGAGGTGGGCATCACCACCGATACCAGCGTGGCCGGCATCGACGTTGGCCAGCTGGGCCTTCCCAAGGCGATTATCGACCTGCTGAACGCGGCCAACAGCTACGGCAACTATAAGATCAATGTCAAACTGGATGAGAGCCTCTCCTCCACCCAGATCGAAACCGCCCGTCAGGCGCTGGAAGACGCCCTGGGCAGCGTGGAAAACTGCACCGGCACCGTGGAGATCAGCGGAATGCAGGAGCTCACCAGCATGATGGACAGCGGCCTGAGCGTGAAAGTATACGGCCCCGACACGGCTACCATCACCCAGCTGGCCGATAAGGTCGTGGAGATGGTCAACAACACCGAGGGCTTTACCAACGCCACCACCGGCCTGGGCAACGGCGACGCCACCATTGAGCTGCAGATCGACCGTGATAAGGTCCGTGCCTATGGCCTGACCGTCGCGCAGGTGTATCAGCAGATCGCGGCGGACCTGACCACCACCACCACCGCCAAGACCCCTGTTGTGGTGGACGGCAACTCGATGACCGTCCAGATCACCGATAACCTGGACCCCGTCACCAAGGAAAACATGATGGATATCTCTTTTGATACCACGGTTATGTCGGCAGACGGAACCACCACCACCGGCACCTGCAAGCTCAGTGATATTGCCACCTGGACCGTGGGCACGGCCCCCGACTCCCTGACCAGCGAGAACCAGACCCAGTTCGTCACCGTCACGGCGGACACTCTGCCCGGCTACAATACCACCGTGCAGGCCCGTCAGGTCAAGAAGACGCTGGACGCCTACACCCTGACCGATGAGATGCCGGAGGGCTGCTCCTTTGACGTGGGCGGCGAGTCCGGCAACGTCAACAAGATGACCAATGAGATGGCGCAGTGGCTGGCACTGGCCCTGCCGTTCGTCTATCTGGTCATGGTGGCACAGTTCCAGAGCCTGCTGTCCCCGTTCATCGTGCTGTTTACCATCCCGCTGGCCTTTACCGGCGGCCTGCTGGGAATGCTGCTCACGGGCCAGCAGCTGACCATGATCTCTCTGATGGGCTTCATCGTCCTGATGGGTACCGTCGTCAACAACGGCATCGTCTTTGTGGACTACACCAACCAGCTCCGCCTGGGCGGCATGGAGCGCCGCGCGGCCCTCATCGCCACCGGCAAGACCCGTATGCGGCCCATCCTCATGACCACCCTGACCACGGTGCTGGCCATGCTCCAGACGGCCCTGAGCAACGATATGGCCGGCCAGCTGATGCGCGGCATGTGCGTCGTCATCATCTGCGGCCTGAGCTACGCCACCCTGATGACCCTGTACATCGTCCCGCTGATGTACGACATCCTCTTCAAGAAGCCGCCGCTCAACGTGGATATCGGCAGCGAGGAAGACCTGGACGACATCCCGGACGACGCGGCCGAGTTCCTGGCGCAGGCCAACGCGCAAGCATAAATTCCCCTGCAAACAAAAAATCCTCATGGAGCGCTCCATGAGGATTTTCTTTTTGCAAAACCACCAAAAAATCTCCCAAAATATTGGCTGTTAATTCTAAAAAGTTCTGCCCACAAGCGTGTGAAACTATGATATAATCATAATTATGAAAGATACACTCAGGAGTGCGCCTGCTGGGTGTGAACCAAATGATGAGGAGGCGAGCGCAATGGCACAGTTTCGTTCCAAGCCTTTTGGCGTGACAAAAAGCGGCGAAAAGGTCAACGAGTACATCATCTCCAACCCCGGCGGACTGGAAGTGCATGTGCTGAACTATGGCTGTGTGATCAAAAATATCCTTGTCCCCACAAAAAAGGGTCCGGTGGACGTGGTCATAGGGCATGACACCCTGGCCGACTACGAAAACGACTTCAACTCCCAAGGCAGCACCTGCTGCGGCGCGTTTGTGGGGCGGTACGCCAACCGGATCGAGAACGCGGTGTTCAGTGTAGGCGGCAGGGCCTACCATCTGGAAGCCAACAATGGCAAAAACCATCTGCATGGCACATTCCCGCGCAAGATCTACGATGTGAAATATTTTGGCGATACCCTGTTACTGGAGGCGGAGAGCCCGGATGGAGAAGACGGGTTCCCCGGCAATCTGAAAATTTCGGTGCGGTATATCCTCACGGAGGACAATGCCCTGCGGATGGACTACCGGGTGTCCTCCGACGCGGACACCGTGCTGAACCTCACCAACCATACATATTTTAATCTGGATGGTGAGGGCGATGTGCTGAACCAGAAGCTCAAGCTCTACGCGTCCCGGTATCTGGAGGGCAACAACGAGACCTGCCCCACCGGGCGCATCCTGCCCGTGGCGGGCACGCCGATGGATTTTACTTCCGGCAAACCGCTGGGCCGGGACATCGACACGGGCTTTTCCCAGACCACCATGGTGGGCGGCGGCTTTGACCACTGCTTTGTCATTGACCGGGACCGCGGTTCCAGCCAGAGCCTGTGCGCCTGGGCCACCAGCGAGAAAAGCGGCATCAGCATGAAGATGTACACCACTCAGCCGGGCATCCAGCTTTACACGGGCAATTTTTTGCAGGATTGCCCCACCCCGGGCAAGGGCGGCGTGCCGCTGCAGAAATACGGCGGCTTTGCGCTGGAGACCCAGCACTTCCCCTGCAGTCCCTCGCACCCGGAGTTTCCCACCACCATCCTCCGCGCGGGCAAGGTCTTCCGCGCCAACACCACGCTGCGTTTCTTTACCGGACGCCAGTGCGGACGCCTTTGAAAAGAGAGAACGGAATGACCGCCCGGCCGGGCGGTCATTTTTGTGTTCCGGGGGATCTTTCTCTCATTTGCACAAAAAGCGTCTTCCCTCCATGGGCAGGATGCAAAAAAATTTGTGGTTTCATCATCGTACGGAAAAAGATGCAACAAGAATCCAGCCGCATAAAATGGGCGGTACTTGATTCCGCGTGCAAAAAGCGGTATTCTTTAGGCAGCAGGGGCAAGGCCCTTACAAAGAATGCAACAATGGTGACGAGAGAGAGGTTTTTGCAATGGCAATTCTGGTTTCCGGCGGCGCTGGCTACATTGGCAGCCACACCTGCATTGAACTGTTGAACGCTGGCTACGATGTGGTGGTGGCCGATAACTACTATAACGCTTCTCCGGTGGTGCTGGAGCGGGTCAAGCAGATCACGGGCAAGGACTTCCGCTTCTATCAGGCCGATATGACCAAGCATGAGGATGTGGAGAAGATCTTCACCGAGTGCCCGGACATCACCGCCGTCATCCAGTTTGCAGCCTACAAGGCTGTGGGCGAGAGTGTCTCCAAGCCCATTGAATACTACTATAACAACCTCAACTGCACCCTGGTCATCCTGGAT
>ENA-ORCM01000884-ORCM01000884.1-human-gut-metagenome-genome-assembly--contig:-NODE-884-length-27001-cov-5.864173_pt1 | contig 27001 bp, 30 predicted proteins | sample MGYA00242906_ERZ507928 | MGnify/ENA primary metagenome ERZ507928 (study PRJEB26167, sample SAMN06115497) | human gut metagenome | host: Homo sapiens | place: China:Shanxi | collected 2015-05-07...
TATCCCCTCTCCATAACGCTTTACGATATGCTCAACAGCGCTATTCGTCAACTGCCGTCCATGCGCAGAAAAGAAATAATAATCCTCCCTGTTTTTCAGGGTAAAATAATCCTCTGTCACAGCGTCATATTTCATCAGAGCCTTGCGGAGGATTGGCGTAATAGGAACTACCCGCTGCTTGTGGTTCTTACCTTTGATGATGATATAATCGTCGTGTATGTCCTGCTTGTGGATGCAACACATCTCCCAGCAACGAATGCCCGTTTCAAACAGTGCGGTCAAGATGGCCGTGTCGCGCACATGGATATAATCTGTTCCTTTGCTCTCCTGCAAGAGTTGCTTTACATCACACGGCTTGAATGCCACAATGACCGCCTTATCCTGCTTGCACCATTTGAAATTCTTCTTCGTATTAAAGCCGCCGTATCCTTCCTCATAGCAGTATTGGATAAACGCCTTTGCTACTTTCAACAGGCCATTGATATAGCTTCCCTTTTTCCCTTTGCCGCTCAGATAGAGGGAAAAGCGCCGAACAACTGCAAGGGACACATCTTCTATCTCTGAAATCTTCGCTTCTTCCTCACAAAAACGCAGAAAGAGATTGAGGTTGTTTCGGTAACTCCTAATGGTCTTAGGGGTATACTTCCGAACCTCAATCTCTATCAGATATTCCTTTGCCGCCATACCGATTTCCATACGGATTCCTCCCCATGTATGTCGCAATCGGAGGATGAACGTATGTCACAACAAATCGGATGTATGTCGCAACAGGAAATTTTCAAGTTCTGATTTTTCAATCTTTAGCGAGAAATCAGTTGATTTTCATGCAGAAAAGTTCTCTTATTCATTCTCCCAGTTATGCCAGACGTTCTGGACATCGTCATTGTCCTCCAGCATATCGATGAGCTTCTGCATATTCTTCAGGTCGCCCTCATCCGTGAGGGTGATGTAGTTCTGGGGCACCATGGCGATATCGGCAGAGAGGAAGGTGTAGCCCTTGTCCTCCAGTGCTTTGACCACAGTGTTGAAGTCATCCGGCTCACAGCGGACTTCCATAACCATGCCGTCAGCCTCGAAGTCGGCAGCGCCGGCTTCCAGAGCGTCCATCATGACGGTGTCCTCGTCCAGTTCCTGATCCTCATTGTCAATGACAATAACGCCCTTCTTATCAAAGCTCCAGGACACACAGCCCTGTGCGCCCAGATTGCCGTTGCACTTATCAAAAGCGTGGCGGACTTCGGGAGCGGTACGCTGACGGTTGTCGGTCAGAGCGTCCACGATTACGGCCACGCCGCCGGGGCCGTAGCCCTCATAGGTGACGGACTCGAAGTTCTCCGTGCTGCCGGCACCCAAGGCCTTGTCGATGGTGCGCTTGATGTTGTCGTTGGGCATATTGACGGCCTTGGCCTTGGCAATCACAGTCGCCAGACGGGAGTTATTGGCGGGATCGCCGGAGCCGCCGCCTTCCTTCACGGCCACAATGATCTCTTTTGCAATTTTGGTGAATACAGCGGAACGCTTTGCGTCAGCCGCGCCCTTGGTTTTCTGAATATTATGCCATTTAGAATGTCCGGACATAGTTGTTATTCTCCTTCAACAAAATATTGGATGGCTTCCTTATGAGAAGCGGATTTTGATATGATCAGCTGGGGAAATTCCTTCTCCAGATAAGTAATCAGCTTTGTACAGACCGGGTCTTCCGTCGGAAAATGCCCTGCGTCAATCAGATTGATGCCTTTGGGAACGGCATCCAGAAACTGGTGATAGGTCAGATCCGAAGTAACAAAGGTGTCGCATCCGGCAGCAATGACCGTGTCAATATACTCGCCGCAGGCACCGCCCCCAAGCGCCACATTCTGCACCGGGCAGTTCCCTGCATAGCGGACGCCGTTTGCGCCCAGTGCTTTGCACACAGCGGTCGCAAAGTCAGACAGCTTTACAGGATTTTGTAGCCGTCCCACCCGGCAGAGCTTACTCTCATCCCCCGGCAGAGGCCCAGGGTCCTCGATCCGAAGCGCCTCGGCCAGCGCGTCGTTGACGCCGCCGGGGGCGATATCTAAATTGGTATGCATGGAAATGACAGAAAGATTCGCCTTGACCAGCCTTCGCAGCAGATGGCCCAGATACCGGTCAGGCCGCAGGGTCTGCATCTCACGCTCATGCCAGCGGACGTTCATCAGCGGATGGTGAGAGACGATCAGCTGGCAGCCCAGCGTTTCCGCCTCTGTCGCAACATCCTCCGTGACGTCCAGTGCCACCAGAACACGCTGTACCTCCTGAGCCGGATCACCTTCCAGATGGCCCACATTATCCCAGTCGAAGGCCAGTTCCTTCGGAGCAAACTGGAACAGCGCCTGTTCAATTTGTTCAACAGTTGGCATGACGCCACTCCTCTCTTGCCCGTAATAAAGCGGTGAGAACCGCACGCAGTTCCTCCGCCCTTTCCGCATCCGCCGGGCGGGCAGAGCGTTTCGCACCTGCCAACGCCGCCTGTGTGCGGACGATTTTTTCGATGATATACCGATCAGCCAAAGGATCCTGCAAAAGGCAGACGCCGCCCCAGATCTGTGTTAGCGTCAGCTTCGCCTTTCCGGCTCTGGCTTCCATAACCGTATATAAGGTGCCGCGATCCCGCACCAGCGCTTCCCGCGTGATAATAAAACCGTTTTCCGCCAGATACTGCCGCACCAGTTCCTCATGGGTCTGGGGCTGGAGCAAAAGCGTATGGTGGCCGTCCGCCGTCCACGGGGCGGCTTTCAGAATGGAAAGGATCGTCTCTCCGCCCATTCCGGCAATCACGATTGTGTCCACCTCACTGGGCCGGATCCCCGACAGGCCGCTGCACAGGCGGTACTCGATCCCGTCCGTCCCATAAAGACGCCCGGTGTTTCTGGCCCGTTCCAACGGGCCGGGACGCAGGTCGCTGGCGATGGCTTCACGGATCTTCCCGTGGAGCCGCAGCCAGTTGGGGAGATACGCGTGATCTGTGCCGACATCGGCAAGCCGGGTCCCCTTCGGCACCCATCCGGCAATCAGATGCAGCCGCGGCGGCAATTCCAGCGCCCGCATGGTCTCTCCCCTTTCCAGTGATTCTCGTTCATTTTGGACAGCTTTCAGGACGCACATGGGAATCCCCATATGCGTCCTGTTACGGTGTGCCGATTACTGTGCCTTGTTGGCTTCCTCGTTCACCAGTGCCAGCAGCTTGTCCACGTCGATGCCGTGAACCATGCAGGCCTCTTCCACGGTCTCACCGCGGGAAGAGGGGCAGCCAAGGCAATGCATACCGATGGACAGGAAAATAGGAGCCGTCTGGGGAGCGACGTCCAGAATATCACCGATAATGGTGTCCTTCGTAATATTGACCATTGGAATGATCCTCCTCATTTTGAAAATTAGCATTGATATTATAATAGATTCTTTCCCGGATTTCAATAGATAATCCAAGAAAAGCGGCCTGAAATCGCCGGATTTCGCCAATGCGCCGTCAATTTCTCGATGTTCAGTCCGCTTCAGAGTCCTTTTTCGCAGCGGGCAGCTGAAATTTTAAGCGGATCGAGCTGGCTTTTGATTCTCTGCGGCCGCACTATCTGCACGCAAAAAACGGTTTCCCGTCCGAAATAGACAGGAAACCGTTTTTCCTTTACAAAGTTGCTGCCATCACCGCTTTAATGGTGTGCATCCGATTCTCCGCTTCCCGGAACACAATGGACTGGGGACTTTCAAAGACCTCGTCCGTCACCTCCATGCAGGTACGGCCAAACTTCTCGCCCATCTCCTTGCCAATGGTGGTTTTCAGGTCATGGAAAGCAGGCAGGCAGTGCATGAACACCGCACCGGGATTGGCGGCATCCATCAGCTCTTTGGTGACGCAATACGGGGACAGCGCGGCGATCCGCTCCTGCCAGACCTCCATCGGCTCGCCCATGGACACCCAAACGTCGGTGTACAGCACGTCGGCCCCCTGCACCGCCTTCATGGGATCCGTTTCAAAGCACAGCTCTGCGCCGGTTTCCGCGGCGATGGCCTGACAGGTGTCGATCAGCGCCTGATCCGGGAAATAAGCTTCCGGCGCACAGGCGGTGAAGTTCATACCTAATTTGGCGCAGCCTACCATCAGGGAATTTCCCATATTGTAACGGGCATCGCCGAAGTACACCAGCTTCTTCCCCTTCACCGAGCCAAACTGCTCCTGAATCGTCAGCATATCCGCCAGAATCTGGGTGGGATGGAATTCGTTGGTCAGGCCGTTCCACACAGGAACAGACGCATATTCCGCCAGCTCCTCCACAATGGACTGGCCATAGCCGCGGTACTCGATGCCGTCATAAATGCCGGAGAGAACCCGTGCCGTGTCAGCGATGCTTTCCTTCTTTCCAATCTGGGAGCCGGTGGGATCCAGATAAGTGCTGTGCATTCCAAGATCCGCTGCCGCCACCTCAAAGGAACAGCGGGTGCGGGTGGAGGTCTTTTCAAAAATCAGGGCAACATGCTTGCCCTTGCAGACCTCATGCGGAATCCCCGCCTTTTTCTGGGCTTTCAGTTCCGCTGCAAGATCTACAAGGCCCTGAACTTCCTCATTGGTAAAGTCCAGCAGCTTCAGGAAATCTCTGCCTTTCAGTTCGCCAATTTTCATATTTATTCTCCTTTCAGCGCTTGTCGCTGCGGCGCAGGCGCTGCTCAAATTTTTGCAGCAGTGCTGTCATCAGCACCACCAGTGTCAGATAGACAAGGGCAGTGACCAGCAGCGGGTTCACCGCGTCATATGTATTGTTTCGGATCAAGTTTGCGGCGCGAGTCAGATCCTGCACGGCCACATAGCCTGCCACTGCGGTTTCTTTCAGCAAAGCGATCATCTCATTGCCGATGGCGGGGAGGATATTTTTGATAGCCTGCGGCAGCACCACAAAGCGCATGGCCTCCATTCGGTTAAAGCCAAGGCTTCGGGCCGCTTCCGTCTGTCCCCAGTCTACGGCGGCAATTCCGCCGCGAATGATCTCCGCCATGTAGGCGCCGGAATTGATACCAAAGGCCACAATGCCGGTAACGATGCCGTCCGCTGAGCGGAGAATAACAAAATAGAAGATCAGCAGCAGCACAACCACAGGGATTCCACGAACCACCGTTACATAGAGATTGCACAGCCATGCCAGCGGACGCAGGGCGGCTTTCTCCTCCGCCAGAAATTTGATGACCGCCACGGCGGTACCCAGCACGATGCCGATCAGCAGCGCGCCGAAGGTGATGATGAGGGTATTCTTAAAACCGTCCAGCAGCATGAGATACCGCTGCTGTTCAATAAAGGTACTGTAGAGCTGCTGGCCCCATGTGTGGAAGAATGTCAGAATAGGTCATTTCCCCTTTCGTCCGCAGGCAAAGCGAACATAGTTTCCATAGAACAGTGGAACGGGGGAGATTGCTCTCCCCTGTTCCATATCGGGCTTTTATCAGGCTTCCGGCGCAACGTACAGCACACCGTACTTATCAAAAATCTCCTGAATGCTGCCGTCATCCATCAGCTTTTTCAGGGAAGCGTTGAAGCTGCTGACCAGTTCATCGCTGCCCTTTGCGAAAGCAAAGGCATACGGCTCGGAGGTCATGGCCTCATCCAGCACCGTCAGACCCTGCTGGGCGGCCAGCGCCACGGCCACTTCATTGTCCACGACCCAGGCATCCACCTTGCCGGTGGTCAGCGCGGCGGCCGCGTCATTGTTGGCGGTAAAGGAAAGCACCTCATATCCATTATCCATGCAGTACTCCTCGGCGGTCGTGCCGGTCTGGACGGATATCTTCTTGCCTTCCAGATCTGCTTTGCAGGTAATGGGGCTGTCTGCCGTAACCACAATGGCCTGAGAGGCCAGGAAGTAAGGATCCGTGAAGTCGCAGTTCTTCTGCCGGTCCTCCGTCACGGTGATGCCGCTCATGCCCACATCAAACTTGCCGGTCTGAACGCCGGGGATCACGGAATCAAAGTCCATCTGCTCATACTTGACCGGCATCCCCAGATCCTCGGAAATCAGATTCATGATATCCACTTCAATGCCTACGATCTCATTGTTTTCCAGAGATTCAAAGGGCGGGAAATCCGGGCTGGTAGCTACCGTCAGGCCCTTGCCCTCTTCGTTGCCGGAGGCGGACGTGCCGTCGCCGCTGTCTTTGCTGCCGCCGCAGGCGGTCAGGCTCATGCAGGCCAGCGCGGCGGCCAGCACCAGAGCCATCACTTTCATTTTTTTCATATCAATTTTCTCCCATCTTACACAATAGAACGAATGTATTGGATCTGCGCCTGCACAGAGGCTTTGCCTGTGCCACCCTCGCTGATTCGCTTCTCTACGCAGGTTTTCAGGTCAATGGCCTCGTAAACGTCCTGTTCAAACAGGTCGCTCAGTTCCCGATACCGCTCCAGCGGCACGGTTTCCAGCACCTGCCCGGTGCGGATGCACTCCGCCACCAGAGAGCCTGTCAGCTTGTAAGCCGCCCGGAACGGCATTCCCTTTCGCGTCAGGTAATCCGCCAGATCCGTGGCGTTGATAAAGCCTTCCTGCGCCGCCTTGTACATTTTATCTTTCCGGGTCTTCATGGTTTGCAGCATCGGCGTAAAGACTTCCAGACAGTGGCTCACCGTATCAAAGGCGTCAAAAATGGATTCCTTATCCTCCTGCATATCCTTATTGTAGGCCAGCGGCAGGCCCTTCAGCATGGTGAGAGTGCCAATCAGATCGCCGTATACCCGGCCTGTCTTGCCCCGCACCAGCTCTGCCATATCCGCGTTTTTCTTCTGAGGCATAATGGAGGAGCCGGTGGTATAGGCGTCAGACAGTTCTACAAAGTGGAACTCCCAGCTGCACCAGAGGATGATCTCCTCGGAAAAGCGGGACAGGTGCATCATAATGGTGGACAGAGCCGCCAGCAGCTCTACGCAGAAATCCCGGTCGGATACTGCGTCAATGCTGTTGCGGCACGGGCCGTCAAACCCCAGAAGCTGGGCGGTCATCTGCCGGCTGGTGGGATAGGTCGTGCCTGCCAGCGCACAGGCGCCCAGCGGGGACTCGTTCATCCGCTTTGCCGCGTCCTGCAAACGGGTCACATCCCGGCTGAACATCATGGCATAGGCTAGCAGATGATGGGCAAACAAAATTGGCTGCGCCCGCTGGAGGTGGGTATAACCGGGAACAATGGCGTCGCTGTTGGCCTCCGCCTGATCTGCGATTACACTCATCAGCGCTTTCAGCTGCTGCACAAGGCCTGCACTGCGCTGCCGCAGATACAGCCGCAGATCCACCGCCACCTGATCGTTGCGGCTTCGGGCTGTATGGAGACGCTTGCCCGCATCTCCGATCCGCTCCGTCAGCACCTGCTCCACAAACATATGGATATCCTCTGCCGCAGGGTCAATGGCAAGGCTTCCGGCTTTCAGATCATTCAGAATTCCTTCCAGTCCCTGAATGATCTTCTCCACCTCTCCGGCATCCAGAATTCCCTGCGCCGCCAGCATTTTGGCATGGGCGATAGAGCCGGTGATGTCCTGCTCAGCCATCCGCTGATCCACTGCAATGGAGGAGTTGAAGTCGTCCGCCGTCTGATCCAGTTGTTCCTGAGCCCGTCCGGCCCACATCTTTTCCATCATGCTTCTCCGTTTCTGTCATGTTTCCGCCGCAACGGATTCAAAATATATTTGCCTGCGGCGCGCAAAGTCGAACGCACCGCGCAGATGCCGCAGGAAACTCCTGAAAGGGGGGGATGATTCCCCCTCTCGGACTTTTTTACAGCTTTCCCTGCTCCCGCAGCGCCTGCACCTTGGTGGGCAGACCCCAAAGGTTGATGAAGCCGGCGGCCTGTGCCTGATCGTAATCGCTCTCGCCGAAGGTCACCAGATTCTCGGAGTACAGGGAATACGGAGAAGTGGTGCCGGCGGGGATGATGTTGCCCTTGTAGAGCTTCAGCTTTACAGAGCCGGTGACATACTTGTTGGACTCGTTGGCAAAGGCCACCAGAGCCTCGGTCAGCGGAGAATACCACTTGCCGTTGTAGATCTGGTCGGCCAGATCCACAGCCAGCTTCTGCTTTTCATGCAGGGTATCCTTATCCACTGTGAGCATTTCCAGCTGTTCATGGGCAAAGTAGAGGATCGTGCCGCCCGGCGTCTCATAAACGCCGCGGTCCTTCATGCCGATCAGCCGGTTCTCCACAATGTCGATGATACCGATGCCGTTGGCACCGCCCACCTCGTTGAGCTTTTCAATGATCTTGCTGGCCTTCATCTTCTCACCGTCCACGGCAACAGGCGCGCCGGCTTCAAAGTCGATGGTCACATAGGTGGGCTTGTCAGGCGCCTGATAGGGAGAAACGCCCATTTCAAGGAAGCCCGGCTTATCCAGATCCGGCTCGTTGGCGGGATCTTCCAGATCCAGACCCTCGTGGCTCAGATGCCACAGGTTCTTATCCTTGGAATAGTTGGTCTCGCGGGAGATCTTCAAAGGCACCTTGTGAGCTTCGGCGTAGTCGATCTCTTCCTCTCTGGACTTGATGTCCCACTCACGCCAAGGAGCGATGATGGGCATATTGGGTGCAAACCGCTTGATGGCCAGCTCGAACCGCACCTGATCGTTGCCCTTGCCGGTCGCACCGTGTGCGATGGCGTCCGCCCCCTCGGCCAGAGCGATCTCGGCCAGCTTCTTGCCGATAACGGGCCGTGCAAAGGCGGTGCCCAGCAGGTAAGTCTCGTACTTGGCATCCATCTTCATGGCGGGGATGATCACATCGTCCACCATCTCATCGGTCAGATCTGCCACGATCAGCTTGGAAGCGCCGGTCTTGAGAGCCTTCTCTTCCAGCCCGTCCAGCTCATCGTTCTGGCCTACGTTGCCGGCCACAGCAATGATCTCAGGATTGTTGTAGTTTTCCTTCAGCCAGGGAATGATAATGGATGTATCCAAACCGCCGGAATATGCAAGAACGATCTTCTTAATGTTTTCTTTATTCATGATTTCCGCCTCCAAATGAATAAATATTCGATTTATTGTGGCTTTATACTACATCCATTCCCTGAAATTGTCAACCCTAAATGAATATTTTTCCATATTATTGTGGATATGACCAACAGATCTGCCAATCCTGCCCGACACTGTGGCAATTTTTGATACTTACGGCCTTTTTCAACGCCGCCAACCAGTCCCGCCCCTCCGGCAGAGCCGGATATTCTGCCGGGCTTCTATATTCATTCCATCCGGCAATCCCCCGGTTCTATACATTTATTCACGAATATTTTATAGATATACACAGCGGTTTTATGAAAACTTGCCGCAGCAAAGGAAAAACAGGATGCTGCAAGCAGCACCCTGTTTTGTGTTTTTTCGTCAGCTTATCTGTTTTCTATAGGCTTCAGCCTGATCCAGCAGTTCACCGGCGCTTTCCAGCAGCGCGTCTGTCACACGGCTGCCGCCGGTAATCCGGGCCAGCTCCGCCTTGCGGGCGTCACGATCCAGCTGAACCACCCGTGTGAACGTCCGGCCGCCGCTCTCCCCTTTCTGCACGGAAAAATGCGTATCGGCCATGGCTGCCAGCTGCGGCAGATGGGTCACGCACAGAACCTGCTTGCGGCGGGCTACCTGCGCCAGCTTTTCCGCCACCTTCTGAGCCGCCCGGCCGGAAACGCCGGTATCCACTTCATCAAATACCAGCGTGGCAATGGATTCCTGCTCGGCCAGCACATTTTTCAGCGCCAGCATGATCCGGGCCAGCTCGCCGCCGGAAGCGATTTTGGCGATGGGCCGCAGATCCTCGCCCACGTTGGCGGACATCAGGAAGCGGATGGTATCGCAGCCATCCTGCGCCGGTTCCTTTTCCGCAAAATCAATGGAAAAGCGAACCTTATTCATGTCCAGATCCCGGAGCTCCTGCTGGATCCGCCGTTCCAGAACTGCGGCTGCTTCCTTCCGCTTTTCTGTCAGTACCGCGCCTGCCGACCTGACTGCCGCTTCCGCTTTTTGCAGCCTGCCTTGCAGTAAAATCAGCGTATCGTCCGCCGTTTCCATGGCGTCCAGCTCAGTCCGGCAGCGATCCAGATAGGCGATCATATCTTCCACGGTGGCGCCGTATTTCTTTTTCAGACGGTACAGCTGATCCGTCCGGGCTTCCGCCGCATCCAGCTCCGCGGGAGAAAAATCAAACTCCGCCCGCTTATCCCGGACGATCTCGGCAAGATCAAACGCCTCGCAGCGCAGCGCTTCCAGCCGCTTATACAGCTCTCCCAAATCGGCGCTGAGATTTCGGATACCGTGCAGTGCTTCCTCCGCGTCCCGGATTGCGGCTACGGCCCCGGAACCGTTGTCATCGCCGCTGAGACAGTAATCCGCACCGGACAGCGCTGCGATGTACTTCTCGCCGTTCCGCAGCAGTTCCCGCCGGGCATTGAGTTCTTCTTCCTCGCCCGGCACCAGCTCCGCCCGTTCCAACTCACCGATCTGAAATCGGAGGGAGTCCATCCGCCGCGCTTTTTCCGCTTCATCCATTTGAAGCGCACGGATCTGCTCCCGCAAAGCCGCCATGGCGGCATATTCCTTTCGGTAAGCGGCAAGGGGCGCTTCCATCCTGCCGAAGCGATCCAGATAAGCGCCGTGCTGCTCCTCGTCCAGAAGCTGCTGGCCGTCATGCTGACCGTGGATATTCAAAAGCTCCGCGCCGATCTGCCGCAGCTGCGTGACCGTCAGCGGCCGTCCGTTGACCCGGCAGGCGTTTTTGCCGTCCGCCGTCATCTCGCGCTGCAAGAGGAGATTTCCATCCTCATCCGGGGCGATGCCGTTTTCCGTCAGGCCCGGAAGCTTCTCCGAAACGTGGGAAAACACAGCGCTGACAAACGCCTTGGACGCCCCGGTGCGGATCAGCTCCCGTGAAGCCCGGCCGCCCAGCACAGCGCCCATGGCGTCAATAACGATGGATTTTCCTGCGCCGGTCTCGCCGGTAAGGGCGTTGAACCCCGGCTGAAAGGCGATGTCCGCCGATTCAATGACGGCAATATTCTCAATGTGAAGCAGTTCCAGCATGGTCTGATCCTCCCTTCGAAAAAGGGTATCGGGAAGCTTTTCCTCCCCGTGTTTTTACAGCATTTCCCGGATCTCCTGACAGAACGTCTCCGCGCTGGCAGTATCCTTCATGACCACGAAAACGGTGTTCTCCCCTGCCAGCGTTCCAAGCATTCCGTTCACATCCATGTGATCCAGTGCCTCGCTGGCACCGCCTGCCAGCCCGGACAGCGTTTTGAACACCACGATATTCTGGGCGGACTCCACGCTGGTAATGCTTTCGTGGAAGATGGTCCGCAGCTTGTCCGCCACATTGAGCCGCGCCCGCGTATTGGACACGGCGTACTTATAAGCCCCGTGTCCGGCAGGTTCCTTCACCAGATGAAGCTGCTTGATGTCCCGTGAAATGGTGGCCTGCGTACTGGTGATCCCCCGTTGACGCAGATGCTCCAAGAGCTGTTCCTGTGTTTCCACGTCCTCCTTTGCAATGATGTCAAGGATCATTGTCTGGCGGTTATTTTTCATCTTGCAACCCTCCTGGCAGCATTTTTTGCGCGAATACCTCGCAGAAGCTCTTTTCGGACAGATGCGCCAGCCGTGTCACATGGCGGCTCCGGCGGATCTGAACAACGTCGTTGGAACGCAGAGGAAACGCTCTGCTCTCATCTACAAACAGATAGACCGGCTTGCGGCCGTTGCGCTCCAGCTCCACCGTAAGAGTATGCTCCGGTGAGAGCACATAGGAAGAAAAGCGCATATTGTGGGTACAGATCGGCGTCAGAAGCATGGTCTGCGCGCAGGGTTCCACCACCGGGCCGCCGGCAGACAGGGAGTACGCCGTGGAGCCGGTAGGCGTTGCGATGATCGCGCCGTCTCCGGCAATATCTACCAGATGTTTGCCATCTGAGGAAATTTTCAGATGAATCACATGGGAAATGGGGCCTTCCCGGATCACAGCGTCATTCAGGCCCATATTCGCGTAGATCTGCTTGCCGTCCCGCAGGACGGAAACATCCAGCATCATCCGTTCCTCGATGGGAAAATCCCAGTTTTTAAGCCCGCGCATGGCCTGAAGGGAATTGACTTCCAGTTCAGCCAGAAATCCAAGGCCGCCCATGTTGATGCCCAGCATGGGAATACGGTTCAGCGCCGCCAGCTTGGCCAGATGGAGGATCGTACCGTCCCCGCCCAGCGTGATGATCAGGCTGGCGTTCTTCAGCTCCGTCAGCAGCGGCTTGACGGCCAGATCCCCAAAAGCGCCCGCTTTGGGGGAGCGGAAGGGGGAACAGACTGCCGTCTGAAACCCCAACTCCTGCAAAAGCTGGATCGCTGTCTTTGTGGCCCTCATGCCATGGTCACGATCCGGGTTCGGGCAGAGGATAATCGTTCTGGTATCCATTATACCGCTCCCTCCCCATGCTCCTTTAAGGTCTGGTGGGATTCTTCCACCAGCGCATCCAGATCAAACGTCTCCATCTGGGCGGCACCCTTTTGCAGAAAGCCCAGATACTCGATATTGCCTTCCGGCCCCCGGATCGGCGAATAGGTCAGTCCAAGGACGCCGAATCCCGCTTCTTTTGCGTGTCCCAGATAATGCTCCAGCACCTCTTTATGCACAGCAGGATCCCGGACAACGCCCTTCTTCCCTACTTTTTCTTTTCCGGCCTCGAACTGGGGCTTTACCAGACTGGCTACCTGACCGCCGTTCTTCAGGACGCCTGCCACCGCAGGCAGGATCAGCTTCAGCGAGATGAAGCTGACATCGATCGAAGCAAAGTCCAGTTCGTCCGGAATCTGCTCATGGGTCAGGTAGCGGGCGTTGGTGCGTTCCAGACACACGACCCTCGGATCCTCCCGAAGCTTCCACGCCAGCTGGCCATAGCCAACGTCCACAGCGTAGACCTTATCCGCGCCGTTTTGCAGCATACAATCGGTAAATCCGCCGGTGGAGGCCCCGATATCACCGCAGATGCAACCTTTCAGGTCAATAGGAAACTCCGCCATGGCCTTTTCCAGCTTCAGGCCGCCCCGGCTCACATATCTGAGCGTATTCCCCCGGATTTCGATCCGCGCATCATTGGGAACCGCTGTACCGGGCTTGTCCACCCGCTGGCCGTTGACAAAGACCAATCCGCTCATAATCGTAGCCTGCGCCTTTTGACGGCTCTCCTGAAGTCCCTGCTCCGTCAGGAGCACATCCAGCCTCGTTTTATTGCTCATAAGCCATCGCCTTCCTGACTGCATTTGCCGCGCCGCCGGCATCCAGACCAAACCTGTGTCTCAGCTGCTCCACCGAACCGGCGGGAGCAAAGTGGTCTTTCAGATTTTGTAAAATGACATGAGAACACCGCTGTCCGGCTTCCGCCATCCCTGCGGCGATCTGCTGACCCACGCTGCCGTTTTCAAAGCAGTCCTCCAAAATCAGCACCGCGTCCATCCCCTCCGTCTCTTGCAGAATGGACGGCATATCCAGCGGCGCAATCCGATTCAGTTTGAGAACCTTTGTGGAGATTCCCTCTTTTTCCAGCTGCTCCGCCGCTTCCAGCGCTTGATTTGTCAGCGTTCCGTAAGAGATCAGCAGTGCATTTGAACCGTCTTTCAGTCGAACGGCTGCACGGGCGCTGGTATCGCCGGTAAAACCGCCTTCCCCGCCGCGGGGATATCGGATCGCCACCGGCCCGTCAATCTCAAACAGTGCCTGACGGATCATAGCCCGCAGCTCCGCGAAGCTGGCGGGACACAGCACCGTAAATCCGGGGATCCCGGTAAGGCAAGCTACGTCCAGACAGCCATGGTGGGTCTCGCCGTCAGCGCCCACCAGACCGGCGCGATCCACACCCAGCACAATGTGAAGCTTCTGCAAAGCCGCATCATGAACCAGCATATCATAGCTTCGCTGCAAAAAAGTGGAATAAACGGCAAAAACCGGGATCATTCCCTGCTTTGCCATGCCGGCTGCCATGGAGACGCCGTGTCCTTCCGCAATACCGACGTCAAAGAAGCGGCTCGGATACGCTTTGGCAAACGGCGTCAGGCCGGTGCCATCCTCCATGGCGGCAGTGATGGCGCAGATCCGCGAGTCTTTCGCGGCGCAGTCCGTCAGCGCCTTGCCGAAAACGGTGGAGAACGTCTCCCCTCCCCGTTTCAAAAGCAGACCGGTCTCCGGGTCAAACGGGGAGATCCCATGGAATTTTCCCGGATCCCGCTCCGCATAGGAATACCCTTTGCCTTTCCGGGTATGTACATGAACCAGTACCGGGCCGTTCAGCTCCTTCGCCCAGGACAGCACATCGCACAGGCGGGGAAGATCATGGCCGTCGATGGGGCCGAGATAGGTAAAGCCCATATCTTCAAAGAGCGTGCTGCCGGGCCAAATCGACTTTTTCAGGCTGGTTTTCAGCCGGTGGTTAAAGCGATACAGGGCAGATTTGGCCGGTGTTTCTCCGAAGAGACTCCGGTACCACTTTTTAAAATGGTAGTAGGCAGGCTTGCTCCGCAGTCTGGTCAGATGATCGGGAATCGCCCCTACATTGGGGTCGATGGACATACCGTTGTCGTTGAGGATCACGATCAGATGCTCCCCGGACGCACCGGCGTTGTTCAGACCTTCATAGGCAAGGCCGCCGGTCAGCGCGCCGTCTCCAATCAGCGCCAGTACCTGATAATTCTCTTGCTGTAAAGTCCTTGCCCTTGCCATTCCAAGCGCCACGGAAACGGAGTTGGACGCATGGCCCGCAATAAAGGAATCGTGGACGCTCTCATAGGGCTTCGGAAAGCCGGACAGGCCGTCCAGCTGCCGCAGCGTGGAAAACAGAGCCTGACGGCCCGTCAGAGCCTTGTGGACATAGGACTGGTGACCCACGTCGAAAACCAGCCGGTCCTGCGCGGTGTCAAACACCCGGTGGATTGCCACCGTCAGTTCGACCACGCCCAGATTGGACGCAAGATGCCCGCCGGTTTTCGACACATTTTCCAGCAGAAACTGCCGCAACTCACGGCAGAGCTGCGGCAGCTGTTTTTGATCGAGTTCCCTGACGTCCGCAGGGGAATGAATACTGTCCAGAATCACAATGACCTCCAGCGGTCTTAACCGCGATGAAACAAATGCAGGAACCGCCCCGCCAGATACACCACCTGTTTGCTCTGGTTCATGGCAAAGGGCTTTCCGATGGCCTTCCCGCCGATGGTCAGGCCGGAGACGAGGGCAGTGACGCCTACGGAGATCCAGACGCTCTGAAAATTCAGCCCGCTTTGCAGCCGGGCCACGATCACCGCGCCGGTAGCGCCGGAAACGATGCCGCAGATGTCGCCCACCACGTCGTTGCAGACGCTGGAGACCCGGTCCGCATTCCGCAGGAGAGACAGCGCTTCCTTTGCGCCCTTTTCCTTGTGGGCGGCCATGGAGTGAAAGGGCTTGGGATCTGCGGCTGTGACCGCCACGCCGATGATATCGAATACGATGCCCAGAACGATAAACAGCACCAGAATCAGCAATGCCAGAATCAGCCCTGCCTGACTCAAAATCGACTCCGAGGCAAAGCTCAGGAGAGCCGACATACCGACTGCCAGCAAAAAGGCGGTCAGCGCCCAGCGATATCGGGAAGATTCCGATTTTTTATTTTTGGAACGGGAAGGTTCTTTCAAAAAAACGCCTCCGAAATTTGTAATTGGCTAAGACAGCGGCAGCAAATCAGGTAAATCTTACGGCTTAGGTCGGGTCTGTTTTCCCCACAGGACACCCCTCGTTGCCGATGGAGGCGGTTCCCCTTTCAGTCCTGAGGCGTATCGTCGCCTGATACGCTACCCGATTGCCACTGAGTCCGCACTGCAATCCCTGATTCGCTTTTCAAGAACAGCCTAGGTGTTTTCCACCACAGTCCGTCCGTTTCTTTAGCCTCTTTTGCAAGTCGGGTTTCAGCGGGCGATCGCGATCCGTACTCTGGCCAGAGTACTGCCGCGTTGATCCCGCATCCACCCGCCTCACGCAAGGCAGGCTACGTCTGCACACAGCGTTACGCGCCGAAAGGCTCGATGCACCGCATTGCAGGTTCAAATCTGCTTCGTACATGAATCGGAATTACCGCAACGGGAGTACGTCCATGCACAATAACAGGTCTCCACGGAAACAGGGTCGGGGTAACCATGCCATTGGAAATCGCCCTGAGTCCGCAAGCGTGTAGCACGCTTCCTCCCAGCATCCACCCAAGACTGGGCGTCTCAAGCAAACACCAGAAGTTTCACAGGTGTGCCCTTTAGAGGCTTTTTAGGCCCTCCCTCGGAAACGGCAGATCTGACTAGAATACTGCGCCGCCGCTTAGCTCCTGACAGTATAGCATACCTTGCGGCAATATGCAACTATTTCTGTATATATGCACAACAAGCCGGACGGTAATTTCTGGAAGCCGTTCTGGCGTTTCCCTGCAAAAGACAGCCGGAAAGCAAGCTTTCCGGCTGTTCCGCAAATCATTTCTTTCGTTCCGTTAGGCTTTCGGCCAGTGCCGTCAGGAATCCGTCCCGATCCAGATCGGATACCGCCGCCACGGCCTTTTCCGTCAGCTCATGAACCAGCTTGTCGCAGTTGTCCAGTCCCAGAAGATCCACATAAGTGACCTTCCCCTCTTCCCTGTCGGAGCCGATGGGCTTTCCGAACTCGCCGGCGTCACCGATGACGTCCAGCATATCGTCCCGGATCTGGAAGGCCAGCCCCAGTTGGTAACCGTACTCCTCAGCGGCTTTCCGGGCAGCGTCGCTGCCGCCAGCCGCCGCCACGCCCAGCATACAGGCTCCGGCGATCATGGCACCGGTTTTCAGGTGGTGGACCTCCGCCACCTCCGGCTCCGTCCGGCAGCTGTGGAGCGTATCCAGCACCTGCCCGGCCACCATGCCGTCAGCGCCGGAGGCGTTTGCCAGAATCAGAGCGCAGTCCGCCCGCTGGGCGTCCGTCAGGCCGGGAGCCGTCAGGATCAGGCGGTATGCCTCCGGCTGGAGGGCGTCCCCTGCCAATACCGCCAGCGTTTCTCCGTAGACCTTGTGATTGGTGGGCTTGCCCCGGCGGAGATCATCATCGTCCATGCAGGGCAGGTCATCGTGGATCAGGGAGTAGGTGTGAACCAGTTCCAGCGCGCAGCCCACCGGCACAGCATTGTGCCAGTCCAGACCGCACAGCCGGGCAAATTCCAGCGTCATCACCGGCCGCAGCCGCTTTCCGCCGGAGAGCAGGCTGTAGCGCATGGCCTCGTACAGATCCGTCCAGTGGTTCTCCTGTACAAACAGGCCGTTCAGGTAGTTCTCAATCACATTCAGGTAGCCATGATATCGGTTGTCAAACGCAGTCTTTTCCATGTCAATCCTCCGTACTCTCAAAGGGCAGTTCCACCGGCGCGCCGTCCGGCCCCTTCATCAGCTTGACCACCTGCTGCTCCGCCTTGTCCAGTTCCGTGGTACAGGCGTTGGCCAGCTTGGTTCCTTCTTCAAATAAGGTCAGGGAATCCGCCAGCGGGGCGTCGCCCTTTTCCAGCGCCGCCACGATTTCCTCCAGCCGGGACAGCTTCTCCTCAAAGCTCAGTTTTTTAGCCGCCATGTTGTTCCTCCTCAATTTCATCCACCACAGCGGTAAACCCGCCGCTGCCAAGGGTCACATGGACCCGGTCTCCGATGGCCACTTCCCCGCTGCTTTTCAGCACACGGCCCCCTTCGTTCCGGGCCATGGCATAGCCCCGGCCCAGAACCTTCAGCGGACTCATGGCATCCAGCGACGATGCAAGGGCTGTAAAGGCTTTCTGCTTTTCTGCAATGGCGGCTCGCGTCAGATCTCCCAGCCGCTGCTGGAGATGCGCCAGCTCCATCCGCCTGTCCTGTACATAAGCCAGCTGATCCGTCAGTACCCGCTTCCGCTTCAGCACATCCAAGCGCTCCCGCAGCGTTTGCAGCCGGGCAGCTTCGCTGGTGTTCATCCGATCCGACAGGCCGCTCAGATGCCGCAGCAGCTCCGCCTGATCCGGCACCGCGATCTCTGCGGCATTGGACGGCGTAGACGCCCGCCGGTCTGCCACGAAGTCGGAAATGGTCACGTCCGGCTCATGACCCACGGCAGAGATCACCGGCGTTTCGCAGGCATAGATGGCCCGCGCCACCCGTTCATCGTTAAAGGCCCAGAGATCCTCCATGGAGCCGCCGCCCCGGCCGGTGATGATCACATCGCCGATTTTCCATTGATCGGCATACCGGATAGCGCCGGCAATCTCCGGCGGCGCTTCCGCTCCCTGCACCCGCACCGGCAGCAGGATCACCTTGGCCAGCGGGTAACGCCGCCGCAGAATTCGGATCATATCGTGGACGGCCGCTCCGGCAGAGGATGTCACGACGGCGATTTTCTCCGGGAATTCCGGCAGGGGCTTCTTGCGGCTCTCGTCAAAAAGCCCCTCCTTGTACAGCCGCTCTTTCAGCTGCTCAAAGGCCAGCGCCAGATCACCGGCTCCCTCCGGGGTCATGGTATTGCAGTAGAGCTGATAGGCGCCGTCCCTTGGAAACACGCTGACCCGGCCTGTCACCAGCACCTTCATGCCGTTTTCCGGCCGGAACCGCAGCCGCATGGCCTGCCCCCTGAACATGACGCACCGAATGGCGCCGGTGGCGTCCTTCAGGGAAAAATAATGATGTCCGGAGGGGTACATTTTGTAGTTGGAGATCTCGCCGCGGACGCAGATGCCGGAAAGCAGCGGCTCATTGTCCAGCAGAAGCTTTACCAGCTCGTTGACCTCCGTAACGCTGAAAATGTGTTGTTCCATGGATTACTCCTTATCCAGCCATGGTTGGAACCGGGTCAGAACGGCCGCCTCCAACCGCTGTGAAAACGCTTTGATGCGGAAAATGCGGAACAGGCACGCCCGCAGAAGATCCGCCAGCGAACAGACCGCGTAAATGCCGAAAGCCGCCCCCAGTACGCCTGCTGCCAGAGAAAGCGGCGGCTTGTCCGCCAGAAATGCGAACCGCCCGGCCAGCCAATGCTCCCAGATCAGCGGATGGGCGTGGATCAGGTAGACGCTGAAAGCCAGCGGCGACGCCTTATCAATGAACGTGCCGAAGGCCCGGCCGATCCGCAGTTCTGCAAAGCACAGCAACAGAGCCACCGCCGCCAGCAGAATGGTGGGCGATGTGTAGGCAGTCAGCAGAACCCTGTCACAGAGCTGGCCTGTCCGGGACATCCGCAGCCGGTCTCCCGCCAGCTTGACAAGCCAGGTCGCCAGCACGCAAAGCCCGTAAACCGCCGCCCAGCGGACCGGTTTCCGGGCAGACCTGCCGTGCAGACGCAGGATGCCGCCCAGCAGATACAGGCAGGACAGCCACAGGACGCTGTAGCCGTTGTCCGTCAGGAATACGTCCCCTTGCCGCAGGGTGGGCAAAAGGGAAAAGATCAGCACAAGGGACAGCGCCAGAACCTTTGCCTGCCGGCGGGTCAGGCGCTCCAGAAGCAGATTGAAAAAGGGAATGAACAGGCACATTCCGAAATAGGCCGTTACATACCAGTACTGCCGAAACAGCACCGGAAAGAACGCCCGCAGCACCCGGTCTCCGTTGACGCTGCCCGGCAGGAACGCCGCAAAGACCGCCGTGATGAGCAGCGTATAAAACGCCGTCCGCAGCCAGAGGGCAACCGCACCGCTGTATCGGAAGCGATGGCCCGCACCCACATACCCGGAGATCATTCCGTAGCAGTCTACGGCGCAGTAGGCGGCCATGTCCAGCAGGAGGGCCGTTTCACGCCCTGCGGACAGCGGAGCCGATGCTCCCAGAGCGCCGCCCTTATTCAGAATATGCAGAATGACCACCATCCACATGGCAACCATCCGCAGCAGGTCAACGCCCCGGTTTCTCTGCTCCATGTATCCTCCTCTGCATGACAAATAACACAAGAGGCAGAGCGGCCTGCGGCCTGCGCCGCGTCCGCTCTGCCGGTTCTGCAGGATTACTGGGAGATCTCCTCCCGTACAAAGCTGCCCAGAATGCCGTTGATGAATTTGGCCGTCTCCGGCGTTTCGTACTTTTTGGCAATCTCCACCGCCTCATTGATGGCGGCGCCGTTGGGAATGTCCTCCATGTACAGGATCTCGTACATGGCCACCCGCATGATGGCAGAGGCCACCAGCGGGATCCGGGAGAACTTCCAGCCCTTGGAGTACTTGGCAATGTAGCCGTCCAGCTCGGCGGCGTGTTCGTCCACACCCTTCACCAGACGGGTGATGTAGGCTGCCTGCTTGGCGTTGGGGGCGTCCGCGTAAAGGGGATCCTCCTCTGCCAGCTCTGCAAAAGCCTCCGGCGTCAGCCGCTCCTTCAGCAGCTCATCGACTGTTTTATCCGTAAAACTCAGCTCATAGGATAGATGCGCGGCAATTTCCCGTGCAGTGTTCCGTACCATATTTCTCGTCCTTTTCTCTCTTGTTCAGGCCCGCTCAGGCCAGTGTCACGCCGCCCACGTGGATATTCACGGTCTCCACCGTGCAGCCCGTCATGGCGCTGACGGCGGAAGCCACTGCCTTCTGGGCATTCTCCGCCACTTCGGGAATGGCATGGCCGTAAGCCACGGTGAGATACAGATCCAGAATCAGCCCGTTTTCCGTCATCTCGATCTTCACGCCCTTGGCGTTTTTCTGTGCGCCCTTCTTATTGGTTACCAGATCCGCAACACTGGTACCCAGATTGCCCATCATGCCGGAAACGCCTTCCACCTCCCGGACAGCGCCCACCGCGATGGCTGCGATGACCTCCTCGGAGATGTGAATACTGCCCTGCTCGTCAGACAATGTCATATAGCCCTTATTTTCAGCCATTGTGATTCTCCTTTTTGTACCATGACAATAAGCTTCATTTCTAATGAGTTATTGTACCATGCAATTCAGAAAAATACAACAGCTAATTTGCCGCCATAATGCGAATGGCGCTGGCGGCGTAGCCGGTCTCCGTCATGGCAATGTCCGTGATCTTCGCTACATCCGCGGCGTCCAGCGTTCCGTCCTCTGTGGATACCACAATGCTGATGGCGTCGTCCCCCATGAAGGCCACGCAGTCCGCATAGCCCTTGGCCGTCACCAGATTTTCGATCTGTGCTTCTTTTAACGTGTAGGACGCCAGCACCTGAATGCTCTCCGACGCCTGATTTGCCGTTTCCTGATCCGCGTCCTCCTGACTGGCGGCGTCTTCCAGCAGGGAAATGGCGCTGTCGCGGGCCTGCTGACGGGTCAGCCGGGCCGAGGCAAAATAGTCGTCCCCCTCGTAGACCGTGTCCTCCGCCAGCCCGGTATCCTCCTGCCCGGAGACCAGCGCGGCCTCCCCCAGAATTTTTGTCCCGGTCTCCTCCGCCTGTTGGACGGCCTCCTGACTGGAATATTTCCAGTTCAGTCCCACTGCCGCGCACACCAGTACCGCCATGGTTGCCACCACAATGTTCCGTTTTGCGTTTCCGCTCATAGTTCCTTTCCTCCTCCAGATGATCACTGACACTTTGCCACGGTGACGCGGTCGCTGGGCAGCCCGGTCAAGGCGGATACCGCCGCGGTGACTGCCAGCTTCACGTCCGCCCGGTCGCCGCCCTGACACACCACCAACGCCCCCCGGTACGTGGGATACGCCGTCTGGGTCACCATGATCTCCTCCCGGTCTCCCCCGTCCAGCAGCACGGTTTCCGAAGCTCTGGAATAGTCCTCCGGCGCCGCCGTACTGCCGCTGTATTGCAGCTCCGTGTTCTGCGCCAGCTGACGCTCCCCGTCGGTATCCATGGTCAGCAGTACCCGCACGGTTCCAACGCCCTGGATCTGCCCCAGGATCTCTTCCATTTCCGACTGCAGATTCTCCGCTGCCGCGTACACCTGTGACGCTTCGTTCTGCCCAGTCTGCGCCGTGGCTCCGCTCCCAGCGGGCCATAACAGCAGCCCTGCGCCCACCAGCAGGATCAGCGCCGCGTATTTGTATCGATCCCATAGCTTCCGCACCCCTTCAGTTTTCATTCCACACCTGTCTTTCCGCCGGAAGTCCCAACTCCGCATCCAGCCACCGGGACAACTCTTCAGACTTCGGCCCCGTCAGCTCCACCCTTGCGGGAACCGGCACGCCGCTGCCGTCCGGCTCCGCAGTCACCTGAACGCGGAGCGTCAGGCCCATGCTTTTCGCCTTGTCCGATATATATGTCTCCATTTCGGATTCTATGAGCGATGCCAGTTCTTCTTTTTGGGAAGCTTCCAGCTCTGCCTGCCGCTGCTCCACAGCCTCCTGATAACGGGAGATATTCAGATCGATCTTTGCCGGGTCTATTTTCCCCAGCGGCTGCATCAAAACAGCCAGCAGAATCAGCCCGCCTGTAAAGGATGCGATCTCCCGCAGGCTTCCCTGCGGCACCAGCATCTCGGCCACGGACAGCAGCAGCGTCACCGCCGCCACCGCCGTCAGCCATGTCCGTGCCGCCGCCATCATGCCGTCACCGCGGCTGCGGAAGCCAGTATGGAGATCAGCAGCACCAGCGCGCAGCTGCCTACCATTCCCAAAATCAGTCCAAAAGCGCCGCCCAGTCCCTTGATGACGGCGCACAGCTCCGGGCTGCCGATCACAGAAGCCAGAAATCCGGCCAGCTGGTAGAGCAGATACTGAATTCCCAGCTGCAAAAAAGGATAGGCGCACAGAGCCAGCACCCCCAGCAGTCCGAACACCCCAATGGTTCCCTTCAGCACGCCCGCACCGGCCAGCACGGTTTCCGACGCCTCGGCGATAATGCCGCCCACCACCGGCACCACGCCGGAAATGGCGGTTTTTGCCACCCGTACCCGTGCGCTGTCCACCGTACCGGCAAAAATACCGCTGACGGTGAGATACAGCGTAAAGAGCAGCAGCGCCGTTGTCAGCAGCCAGACGCAGACGGAACGGATCATCTCCGCCACGGACAGCAGCCGCCTGTCGGACAGGCTTCCGCCGGTTGCCAGCGTTCCGGCATAGAGATACACCATGGGCATCAGCAGCCCGTGGATTACTTCCAGCAGCAGGTCTGCAAAGAACACGGTGGCGAGCTGCCGCAGCGTCGCCCCGGCCACGCCGCCGGACAGGGCGGAAACGGCGGCCAGCGTGGGCAGCAGCGCCTTGGAAAAGGTATTCATCTGTTCCATGGCCGCTGCGCCGAAGCCCATCAGGGAATCCAGACTCCCTGCGGTCAGGGCGGTAATCGCCAGCGTCCCCGCCATGGTCAGAAACCGGAGGGAATCTCCTGCATTTTTCTGAAATCCGCCCACAAGACTGCACAAAAGCACCACCAGCAGAATGGACGCAGCCCCTCTGGCCTGACGATGGAGGATGATGGATACATCTCCCCGCAAGTGTGTCCAGATAGAACGCAGCCCATCGGTCAGGCTGGCCGCATCCCATTGACCGACTCCATCCAGCAGCTTCCCCGCCTCCCGCGGCAGCGCATTCTCCACATCCGGCGGCAGTTCCGCTGCCAGAACCGGCGCCGTCAGCAGCAGGCAGGCCAGTCCCAGAAAAAGCAGAATTTTACGGAAGTTTCTCACAGCAGCTCTCCTATCAGTTCCAGCACCGCCCGCAGCAGGGGCAGCGCTGCCAGCAGGGCGCAGACGGTTCCCACCAGTTCCAGCACCGATGCCAGCGCGCTTTCTCCGGCATCCCGGCACAGTCCGCCGCCCACCTTTACAACCATCGCAATGCCGACGGTTTTGTACAGTGGGAGAAACAGTGCAGAGGGAACGCTGGTCTGCTCCGCCAGCCGGTTCAAAAAGGCCAGCAATTCCCCCAGCGGCTTTCCCAGCGCCAGCAGAACCGCAGCCGCCGCAGCCAATGCCAGCAGCAGCGTGATCTCCGGGCTGCCCCGACGGAGAACCAGTCCCAGCAGCGCCGCAATGACGCAGATCCCCGCCGCCTGTGTTACCAGCTCCATCTCAAAGGTCAAACAGGGTCTTGATGAGCTGGAACAGCCCGCTGATCTCCCGCACCAGAATCATCATGACCACCACCAGCCCCGCCAGTGTGGTCATCATGGCCTGCTCCTCCCGGCCGGAACGGATCAGCAGCTGGTTCAGAACCGCTACCAGAATCCCGACGGCGGCAATTTTGAAAATCAGATCCACATCCATTTCTCATTCCTCAAATCAGTAAGATCACCACCAGCGCGGCGGCGGAAAAGCACAGGGCCGTGGCTCTTTTTTCCTCCTCCGGACGCTGATTAACCAGTTCTTTCAGCCGGTTCTGGAGTTTTTCTCTTGCAAGTAAAACGCCTTTACAAGTACTGGTTTCATCGCCTTGCATGGTTTCCTGTAAGGTCAGTAGCACCTGTTTGTCCTCATTGGGCAGTTCCAGTTTTTCCACTGCACGATTCCAGGCCGCAGCAAGCGTCTCCCCTGCTTCCAGTTCTCTGAAAGCGTCCTGAAAAAAAGCACGTGTTTCTTCGCCGCGTCCCTCTGCCAGCCGTTTCAGAAGCCGGGGCAGCGGTATTCGAGCCAGACGGATCTCCGTTTCCATCCGCCCCAGTGCGGCGATCAGATCTGAGAGCAGCCGCCGCTTCTTCTGCCGCTCCTGCCGCCGGGACCACCAGACCATGCCCCCGGCGGCGAACACGCACAGACTGCCCAGCAGCTTCGTCATGGCAGCTCCTCCACCGTGTAGACCCGGCCCGCGGCGGTAACACGGATCCGCACCGTCTGCTGAAAGACCCGGTTGGCCAGCAGTTCCCGGTAAAGGGGCTTTTGTTCCAGTTCCGCTGCGTCGGCGGCGTGGATGGTGGCCAGCAGAGCCACACCGCAGCCCGCCGCCTGTGTCATGGCTTGCAGATCCTCCCGGACGGTAATCTCGTCCACGGCGATGATCTGGGGGTTCATGGCCCTCAGAGCCATGGGAATCGCCAGTGCTTTAGGGCAGCCGTCCAGCACATCTGTCCGGGGGCCAACATCCATCTGGGGCTGGCCCCGGTACATCACCGCTACCTCCCCCCGCTCGTCCACCAGCGTGATCCGCTGGGGCGGAATTCCATCGCCGCAGGACAGCTGGCGCACCAGATCCCGAAGGAGCGTCGTTTTGCCGCCTCCCGGCGGGGACAGCAGCAGCGTACTGCGAAAACGACCGTCCCGGAACAGCTTCGGTGCAATTTCACGGGCAATTCCCCGCTGCTCCCGCGAAATGCGGATCACAGCGGAGGAAATCTGCTTGAGATTGGTAACCGCCCCATCCTTCATCACGGCGGAACCGCACAGTCCCACCCGGAAGCCGCCCCGCACCGGCAGGAACCCCTGCCGCAGAGTCTCCATGGAAGCATACCGGGAAAATTCGGCGGCAATATCGCACAGCGTTTCCAGCTCTTCTGAGGTCACGATGGCCTCCAGTGACCGTTCGCCCTCTGGCAGCAGCACAGACATACAGCGTCCTGCCCGCAGATGAAATTCTTCTGCTCTGACCCGATCCTGCTCCGGCAGTTCCATGGCGATCCGCCGCAGACGGCTGGGCAGAATGGCAGCCGCCAGTTCATATCGCATATTCGTTCCCTGTTTTTCCAAGGGGCGTCCCTCCCTTTTGTTGTTACTGCACTCTATGACGGCTCGTCCCCGAATATGCTAAAAAAAATGAAGCTCCCCCGGTCAAGTCGGGGAAGCTTCTCCATACAAAAAGAACCGGCCGCAATGCGGCCGGTTCCTGATATACGGTTTTGGGGCTTAGCCCTTGACCATCTTGGCGATCTCCTCAGCGAAGTTCTCCTGCTTCTTCTCGATGCCCTCGCCCTTCTCAAAGCGGATGGCATCCACGAAGGTGATCTTGCCGCCCAGCTTCTTGGCAGCGTCAGCAATATACTGCTCCACAGAGCCGGTAAACACATCGCCGCGGACAAACTCCTGCTGCAGCAGGCAGTTCTCGGAATAGAACTTGTTCATCTTGCCCATAACGATCTTCTCGCGAACCTGCTCAGGCTTGCTGGCCATCTTGGGATCGTTCTCCATCTGAACCATCATAATCTTCTTCTCTTCGTCCAGTACATCCTGAGAAACCTGAGACTTGTCCCAGAAACGGGGATTCAGAGCGGCGATCTGCATGGCGACGTCCTTGCCGACGGCAGTGGCGTCAATGCCGCCCTCCACGGTCAGGTTCACCAGCACGCCGATCTTGCCGCCGGCATGGATATAGGGAACAGACACGCCCTCGGTGAAGATAGCGAAGCGGCGAACCTTGATGTTCTCGCCGATGACGAGAACCATCTCCTGCTGCTGCTGGGTTACGGTGAGGTCAGTGCCGTTGTACTTGCACTCCATCAGGGCATCCAGATCAGCGGGCTTGTTGGCAGCGATGGTCGCAGCCACGCCCTTGACAAAGTCCACAAACTTCTCATTCTTGCCAACGAAGTCAGTCTCAGCGTTGACCTCGACGACCACGCCCACGCCGTCGATCACAGCGGCGTAAGCCATACCTTCAGCGGCAACACGGCCGGCCTTCTTGGCAGAAGCGGCCAAGCCCTTTTCACGCAGGAACTCAACAGCCTTGTCCATGTCGCCGTCGGAAGCGGTCAGAGCCTTCTTGCAGTCCATCATGCCCACGCCGGTCATTTCGCGCAGGTTCTTAACATCAGCAGCGGTAAAAGCCATAATCTTTTTCCTCCAATTTATATAGTATCGGAGCTTGCGCTCCCGCAGAGTCTTAGTTTATTCGGCAGCGGGGGCCTCAGCGGCCTCGTCCATCTGCTCGCCCTGCTTGCCCTCAAGCATGGCGTTGGCCATGACGGAAGCGATCAGCTTGATGGCGCGGATGGCGTCATCGTTGCCGGGGATCACATAGTCGATCTCGTCGGGATCGCAGTTGGTATCGGCGATGGCCACCACGGGGATGCCCAGCTTGTGAGCCTCGGCGATGGCGTTGCGCTCCTTGCGGGTATCCACGATGAACAGAGCGCCGGGCAGCTTCTTCATTTCCTTCACGCCGCCGAGATACTTCTCCAGCTTCTCAATCTCGCC
>ENA-ORCM01000891-ORCM01000891.1-human-gut-metagenome-genome-assembly--contig:-NODE-891-length-26867-cov-5.162785_pt1 | contig 26867 bp, 16 predicted proteins | sample MGYA00242906_ERZ507928 | MGnify/ENA primary metagenome ERZ507928 (study PRJEB26167, sample SAMN06115497) | human gut metagenome | host: Homo sapiens | place: China:Shanxi | collected 2015-05-07...
GGGTGCAGGGACAGCGTCCCTGCTGGGGTCAAGGGGCAACGCCCCTTGGGGCTTCCAACGCCCTTGTCACCCGAACGGCGGCGGGGGGAATAGCGGCAAATCCGGACAAGTCGGCGCAGGGCTGCCGCACGCTTCCCATCGCGTCATGTAGGCTTCGACAAGCAGTTCAATCGTGCAATCAAACACAGGGGGACGGCAGCCATCCGCACACACAGGCGCGCCACCGTCAATCAGCCGAACACACGGCAGCACCATCATCTGGTTGCGCCAGCATTCCGCCTGCACACAGCGAATCGGCAGCGCAACATCCGTTGTCAGCACACTTTCGCCGCGCAAAACCTGCCCGCACTCCGCCTGCACTTGGCAAACAACCGGAATATTCACCCGCAGAAGGCACGGCGCGGGTCGAGATGGTCGGCATCCGCGGCAGCCGCACGGGCGCGGTTCTTGGTACGGCGCAATCTCCCAATCCGCGTCACCGCACGCCGTAACGCCGACGAGCCGCAATCGCCCGTTCGCATCCTCCGGCAAACCGCCGACGTACAGCGCCACACACGCGCGGCGCTGCCACTCCCGCCCGCTGGCGAGGATTCGCGGCAATAAAACACCCTTCTGCGTCGGCGGACAAGCCGGGCAAGCGGGTTTCGGCGGGCAAGGCGGTCTGGACGGGCAAGACGCTTGCGGCGGCATGGGACGGCAGCAATTCGGACGCTGATTCATGGCGATTCCTCCCATCGTGTGAGCTGTTCACTCCCAGCATATGCGCGGCGGGAAAATCGGGCACAAAAAAACCCGGCACGAAGCCGGGAATTTTGCGATTAGTTCAAGGATTCGGTCTCGTTCTCGATGGTCACATCTTCCACCGAGCGAATCGCCCAGCGCGCAACAACCATCGTCTGGTCGCCCTTGCCGACGCTCAGGGTGATGGTGTCGTCCTTGATGCTCTCGATAGTTGCGTAGATGCCGCCGATGGTGCACACGCGGTCGCCCTTCTTCAGGGACGCGAGCATGGCCTGCTCCTTCTTGCGGCGCTTCTTCTCAGGGCGAATCATCATGAAGTACATCAGGACGAAAACCAGCAGCAGCGGCAGAAGGCTGAAGAGAATACCGACAATGCCGCCAGCGGCAGAATCAGTGGTGACGGCGGCAGGGTCGGCCGCACCGGTGGTGGTGGTTTCCGCAACGGCGGTGGCGATGCCCAAAAGCTTGGTCAGAAATTCCATGCGAATTAGCTCCTTTCAGTAATCCGGAATACTCTATCTATTGTAGCATATTTTTTCGCGCTTCACAAGAGGGGAAAACGGCCTTTTGCGCCATTCACAGAAATTTTGCATGACGGCATCAAGCATTTTTCCGCGAAGCTGCGCTTTCAGGCGCAAATTTGCATCTTTGGGGCACGGAATTGTAAAACTTGCGCATATTCGCTTGCAACAGGTGTTTTTTTTGATATAATGGTAATGGAATGCTGAAAAGCGCACAAACGAATGTCAAGGAGGCTGACGAATGAAGAAGCTGCTTGCGATTCTGCTGACGCTGGCGCTGATGCTGCCGCTGTGCGGACTGGCGGAGGAAACTGCGCCCCAAGCGACGCTGACGACCATCACCTTCCGCGATTTCAACGGGCGGGCGCTCGTGGCGGAAATGGAGGAAGCGGCGGAAACCGCGTATCGGGATTTGCTGGATGCCCTGCGCGTGGAGGTCTATCGGCAGGGGTTCACCTCGTGTGAGCTGTTTCTGAATGACCAGCCCATTGTGGATTACGGCGTGCAGACTCGCGGCGCGGATGTCTACATCAGCGGTGATGTGCTGGGCGGCACGGTGTACCTGAATCTCGACGAGGACATGCGGCATATCGCGGAAATCCTGCATCAGTGGAATGCGTCCCAGAGCATATATGCGGATGCCGGGACGGAGCTGTCTGCCAAGGAGGTCAGCGAATCCATTGCGCAAGAGTATGAGAACGTGGGCGCACTGCTGGCGAAAATCACGAAAAATCCGCTGATAACGGGCGAAATGCAGCCGGAGGACGTTGCCAATGGCTTGTTCGAGGTGGACTGGCAGCAGGCTGCTACGCGCTTGAACAAGATTTTGAAGGTTACGCGGGTGGAAAGTGTCTCGAATCCACCCGAAGGATGCGAATCGGCGAAGAACATTCTGTACTTCCCCCTCAGCAATGAGCAGTTGATGGAGGTGCTGTGCATTCTGCTGGATACGCTGGAAGAAACGCCCGCCGTCAAGGCGTATGTGGATTTGCTCAATACGTATCGGCAGCTGGTGGCGTTCGCGCAGGATCAGCCCGTCGAGGATACGGACTTGCAGACGTGGCTGCGTCAGCAGACGCTGCTGGTGGAAGATGCGCAGGTGGCGCAGTATGTGGATTCGTCGATGCGCCTGCTGCGGGTGGTGATCAGCTACAAGGTTGCGCCGACCCATACGCCGACGCTGGCGCAGGATACGCTGCTGAACGCAGCAATCACGGTGAATTTCCATCCGACGGGCGACGACGTGCGGCTGGATTGGCGGCAGGAAACGGCGGGCAAGGGCACGAATGGTCAGCTGAAGATGGAGGACAACGGCGGAATAGCGGTGCTGATTACGTCGGATGACGGCGAACAGAACCTGTATCGCTGCACCATTTCGTCGCTGACGAACGAAGAGAATCTCCTGCTGGAAATGCACCGCACGGTGGACGGGGAAGAAAAGGGCATTAGCTGGAGCGCCAGCATGGACACCCAGCAGGTGGATGGCGAAGTGTATCAGAATGTGGATGTTCAGCTGCTCTGGCAGGGCGAGCACTTCCTGACGATTGCCGCCGAAACGCGCCCGTGCGAAACGCGCCCCCTGCTGTCGGATGGCGACGTGCTGGACTTGGGCGAAATCAGCAGTGTGCGCTTCAAGGCGTACATGACGGGCGTGATGTTCACCGCCGGGCAGATTCTGCCGCGGTTCATGATGAATTTGCCGGACAGCACGCGCCAGTTCACCACCAGCGTGTCGCAGCTGATTCGCGATAACGCAGAGTAAGTCAACCGAAAGCATCACTGCCCCGCAGTGTTCGCTATAAAGAAAAAGGGAAACCAAATAACAAGGAGGAAAACCCCATGAAGAAATTGCTTGCGGTACTGCTCAGCATCATGATGCTGGCGATGCCCCTGACCTCGATGGCGGAAAACAGCGTGTGGGACAATGCCGCGCGTCAGGAAACCACCATCACCATCCACGACCTGAACGCTGACCTCGTGGCGGCGCTGGGCGGGGATGACACCGCGATGGCTGCCATCAACGACCTGCTGGCGGCGCTGTCCCTGACCGGCTATCAGCAGGGCGACGAAGCTGGCTTTGACCTGAACCTGAGCGGCAAGAGCGTGCTGGGTATGGCATCGCTGACGACTGCTGCGGAAGAAAACCAGCTGATGTATGTGTCCAGCGCGCTGCTGGGCGGCGTGATTGCTGTGAACAGCAAGGACGTGGAAGCCATCAAGGAAAAAGCCCTCCGCGCGACGATGAAGATGTCCGGTCAGAGCGACGAGGAGATCGACAAGGCGATTGAAGAATCGAAGGAACAGCTGAGCGGCAATGCGGAATACACTGCCCTGATGGAAGCAGAGGCGAACCTGAGCAGCATGACGGAAGAGCAGCTCATGGAAGAACTGACGCAGGCGGACACCACGGCGTTCATGACCATGATGAACGAAATACTGTCCGGTGAAGAAATGGCAGAAGTGACCGAGCAGCCCGGCGACTGCGACGCGGCGAAGAACTACGTCAAAGTCACCGTTCCGCCGGAAAAGATCGTCGAGATGACGAAAGCCCTGCTGGAAATGATCCACAGCGTTCCGAGCGTCGGTGCTTACATGGATGCGCTTTTTTCCGCTGCTGACACGAGCTGGGACGACCTGCTGAAAGAGCTTGATGAAGCAGATCTCTACGCGGATGACGTCGTTTACGAATACTGGATGACTGAAGCAGGCGAGCTGGTTCGCATGACGGCTTCGGTGAAGATCAACAACGGCGGCGAAGAACCCTTGCCGATCTCCTTCACGATGACCCGCAACACGGCGGACGGCGTGGCGACGTGGCTTGTGACCATCAAGAGCGCGGAAGATACCGCGGCGACGCTGACCTTCGCAGGCGACTTGGAGAACTTCACGGCGAACCTGACCGCCTATGCTGGCGAAGACCCCGTTGAAATCAACGTCAGCGGCAAGGGCGTCGGCACGGACAGCAGCGTTGTTGATGTGGAAATCAAGGAAACGGTGGACGGTGTCGAGCAGGGCTTCGGCGTTGTGGTGACGACCGCTACGACGATGGACGGCGAACAGGGCGTCCGCAAGGTGGATGTGCTGGTGCGCTTCATGGGTCTGGACGTTGTGACCATCACGGCGGAAACCCGCACCTGCGACGCGAAGGACGCGCTGGACGTAAGCAAGGCGCAGGATTTGGGCGCGATGACGGACAGTGAGTTCCAGACGTGGTTCGTCAAGGTGATGAACAACCTGCAGAACCTGCCCATGACCCTGCTGATGAGTCTGCCGGAGAGCATGCTGACCCTGCTGATGGGCGGCAGCAACTGATACGATTTCCTGCATTTGGCTGTGCCATCTGCTTGCGCCTTTCCCACGCTGGCGTTCGCGTCAGCCAGAACGAATCATTTGCGGTGCATCTCGGCGCATTTTCATTTGGGAATAGTATCCGCATGGGAGGCTGACTGAAAAAGTCAGCCTTCTTTTTCATTGCCGGAACATGCTGATTTTCGACCAGAAAAGCAATCCAATTGTAAAAATATGCGCGGAATGGTTGACAAGTCGGGCGGATTGCTTTACCATAGTACATGGATTATTCTGTGACTTTACTCCGCACGGCTTGCGGATGATTCAGATGGAGGAACAGGCAAGATGAGGATGCTTGGCAAGCGATTTCTGTCACTCCTGCTCACGCTGGGAATGCTGCTGATGCTGCTTCCCGCGGCTGCGGCATCGGAGCTGACGATGCTGCAAGTGGATTTTCTGGGCATGTATGCCACAAGCGCGGGAACGTATGAATCCCGGAAATTCACGGGCGATTTTACCGTCATGCAGAACGGGGAGGCGGTCGGCACGATTCGCCTGACCGACTTCGGCAGCGACCCGATTTCCGTCCCCGGCACGGGCAATGTGCAGCTTGTCCCGGTGGCGGAAACAATGCCGGAGGACGCCATTATGGCGGCGAGCTACACCGTGTCAATTGTCGGCGGACGGCTGAACAAAGCAGTCATTGCTGTGCTGACAGACACGGGTCTGTTCACCGTGCACACGGAGAGCAGCTCCTCTTTTGACCTGATTAACGAGCGCGGCGAGACGATTCTCTCCTTCGACACCGACAGCCGGGGCGACTATGCCCTGCCGGCGGCGATTCATACGGGGCTGTATACCCTGCGAATGACGAAGGCTTCGCTGGCCATTGAAAGCTGGCGCGACAAGATTATCAACATTGAGCGCTACACGGGTCCGGATTCCGTGACGAAGGTGAATGCTTCCTATTACTATGTGCCGCCGACGATGGCGCCGACCGCCACGCCTGAACCTACGCCTACGCCGACGCCGACACCGACGGCAACGCCTACGCCGACGGCGACCCCGACATTAGCGCCGACGGAAGCGCCGACCGAGAATCCGACGGAGGAACCGACGGAGAAACCCACGGAAGCGCCGACGCCAACCCCGACGGCGACCCCGACCCCGAGCCCGACGCCCACGCCGAGCCCGACGCCTACGCCTACGCTGACCCCCACCCCTGAACCCGTGGACGGCACGCTGACGATGCTCATGCGCGGCGTGAACGCGGCAGTGGCGTACCAGATTGTCAGCGAGGACGGCAAAACGACCCGCACGGGTTACCTGACTGATGGCGAGACGGTGAAGGAAGCCGACCTCTTCCACGGGACGTACTCCGTCACGGTGACGCTGCCGGAAGGCACGCTGCTGACGGGCGTGAACGACTGGCCGAACCTGCAAAAGGGTCAGGCACAGTGGCTGGTGAACATTCAGGCGATGCAGACCAGCCGCTATGAACTGGATCTGACGCTCAGCGGCGGCATGACCGGCAGCATCGACGATCTGTCTGCCCCGGCGGAAGTGACGATTTCCGGCCAGCGGATGAGTGAACAGATGACGGTCAGCGGCGCGTTTGCGCTGAACGACCTGTATCCTGATACCTACCAGATTACGGCAGCCCTGCCGCGCGGCCTGTATGACACCGAGGGCTGGACGCTCAGCACGACCGATACGGGCGTGACGGCGAGCATTCTGGTGGAAATCGGCGCGGGCGAAACCGTTGTGCTGCCGGCGCTGGCGAACCATGCCACCGGCGACGCTTCCGGCGTGGTGCTGGGGCTGGACGGTCAGCCGATGAGCGGCGTGCAGGTGCAGCTGGTCAATCAGGCGGGCGAAGTCGCGGCGGAAGCGGTGACGGATGAAAACGGCGCTTGGCAGGCGGAGTTCCTCGAATACGGGACGTACGTCGTCCGCTATGATGCGGGCGTGACCCTTGCCAACGGCGCGCTCGTCATTAGCGACGAACCCGCGACTGTGACCGCGAAGGCGGCGAATCCGGCGGCGCTGACCATCCACGCCTTCCGCGACAACGATAACAACGGTTCACGCGGGAAGTACGAGGAAGGCGTGTCCGGCGCGACGATGAGCCTCATCACCGAAGTCAACGGCGTGGAGGTTGTTGTGGCATCCGGCGAAACGGACAAGAACGGCGAAGTGTCGCTGGCTGTGCCGGCGGGGACGTACGTCCTGCGCAGCGAGCTGCCCGCGGGCTTCGGCCATGGCGCGCACGGCAAAAATGTCAGCGCGAACATGTCCATCATGGATGAAACGACCGAACGAGTGCAAAACAGCGTGCCGCTGACCCTCGAAGCCGGTTCTGTGACCGACGTGGGCGTCGGCGTGATGACGATGGCGGCGCTGCAGGGTCTTGTGTGGCTGGATGAAAACGACGACGGCGTGTATCAGGACGGCGAACCCGGTCAAGCGGGCATCAAAATCCGCGCCGTCGGCGTGAAAAACGGTCTGGTGTACGAAACCGAGAGCGGCGAGGACGGCAAATTCTACATCGGTCAAATGCGCTACGGCACATACAATGTCGAATACAGCCTGCCGGACGGCTTGGTGTTTGCGCGCTACAGCCAGACGGGCGGTAATCGCCGCTCCATCATCACCAGCGAATTCAAGCGCTCCGAAACGGATCAGGTGATTCTTGAACGCGGTGATTTGGAGGAAGTCCTCCTTGGCGTGATGAAGGGCTCTGACATCAACGGCATCTGCTTCCTGGATGAAAACAACAACGGCGTGTACGACGAGGGCGAAAAGACGCTGGAAGGCGTGAAGGTCGTCCTGTACCGTCAGGCCATCGGCAAGGAGCTGCTGAACACCGTCTCCGACGAGAACGGGCGCTTCACCTTCGCCAACATCCGCGGCAGCACGTTCCGCGTCAAAGCGACGATTCCGCAGGGCTATGTGTACACCATCGCGGGCGAGGGCGAGTACGGCAACCTGTTTGCCCCCGGCACTGACCGCCGCGAGCACACGATTTCCGACGTGGTGCTGGAGAATGACAGCGAGATGATGATGGCCATCGGCGCGATTACTTACGGCAGCATCTCCGGCACGGTGTATCTGGATGACGACTTCTCCGGCAGCCGGATGGACGCGGAAAAGATGGTCAACAACTTCACCGTCACCCTGACGGATGAAAACGGCAATACCCGCACGGCGAAAACGAACCGCAGTGGCGTGTATACCTTCGATGACCTTGCGCCGGGGCAGTACACCGTGAGCGCGACCGCGAACCGCGGCTTGGCGTTCACGCGCACGGGCGACGGCAATATCCTCCGCAACCTCTCCGGCGGCGCGGGCGAAAGTGAACCGGTGGCGCTGACAATGGGCGCGGATTTGACGGGGCTTGATATCGGCATGATTACCCCCGGCCATGTGTCCGGCGTGGTGTTTGCCGACAAGAACGACAATGGCCTGCGCGACGCGGATGAAGGCGGCTTGCTCGGCGCGGTGGTTCACCTGATGGACGAAACCGGCGACGTGGCGACCCGCACCATCGGCGCGGATGGCAGTTTCCTGTTTGACGCGGTGCTGCCCGGAACGTACCGCCTGCGCTACGAGCTGCCGGGCGACGGCGTGTTTGCTCCTCTGACGGACGGCGGCAACACCATCGCGCCGGATTCCGACGGCACGACGGATTCCTTTACCATCGGCGTGGGCGAAGAAGTCACCGCGCCCCTGTGCGGCGCACTGGCTTTGGGCGACATTGAAGGAATGGTGTTTGCCGATCACAACGGCAGCGGCGCACAGGATGCAAACGAAGCGGCGCTTGCCGGCGTGACGCTGATTCTGACCCCCTCCCGCGAGGATTTGACGGAGCAGACCGTCCTCACCGATGCGACGGGTGCGTACAGCTTCACCGGGCTGCGGCCGGACGCCTACACGCTGACCCTGCGCTTCCCGGAGGGCATGGTGCTCTCCAAGCTGGACGGCAATGTGACCCTGCCGCTGATGCACGGGCTGAACGAGCAGCAGGTGAACATCGAAATCGGGCTGGGCGAGGAATGGCTGAATCAGGCGCTTGGCGGCGTGATTCCGTCGAAGATGTCCGGTCAGGTTTGGGTGGATGAGAATGACAACGGGCGCATGGACGCGGGCGAAATCACCCCGGAAAACGAGACGCTGACCCTGCTGGATGAAACCGGCGCGGTGTTTGCGCAGGTGCAGACCGATGCGGATGGGCGGTTCGCCATCGACGGCATTGCCCCCGGCGTGTACAGCCTTGCCTACGACCTCAAGGAAGGCACGCAGGCGGCGCGTCTGGGCGACAGCACCTTCACCACCGAGGGCAGTCAGCTCGTCATGACCGAGATTGAAATTAGCGAAAACAACAACTATACTGCTCCGATGCTGGGCTTGAAGATTGACACAAGCATCGGCGGCATGGTCTGGTGCGACAACGCGGGCGAGATTGCGCCCCTGTCCGGCGCGGAGGTTGTCCTGCTGGACGAAAAGGGCAGCGAACTGCAAAACGCGACGACGGGCGAGGACGGCATCTACCGCTTTGACGGCTTGATGCCGGGCAACTACCGTCTGCGTGTGACGCTCCCGAACGGCTACGTCGTCGTAGAAAAGGACGACACGCGCCTCAAGGACGGGCAGAACATCAGCGTGATGACGACCTACACCGCCCGCGAGGGAGAGAGCGACCTGATTGCCCTGCGCATGAGCCAGCATCAGCTGGAACAGAATATCGGCGCGGTGCAGCCGGGCACGCTGGGCGACTTCTGCTGGCTTGACCTGAACGGCAACGGCCTGCAGGACGCGGGCGAACTCGGTCTGGGCGACATGCGCATCGAGCTGTGGCGCAACGACCAGCTCGTCGCGGAAACGACAACCGACGCGTACGGCTACTACACCTTTGAGAACCTGTATCCCGGCGTGTACACGCTCAAGCCCATCTACCCGACGGAAGTTGTGCCGACGCGTATGCGCACGGATATTCCGCTGATTGCGTCGATTCTGGGCGAAAACGGCGAATCGAACCCGGTGCAGGTGACCTCCGCCAGTACGACCTACACGGCGGATTTGGGCTTCGTGCTGGTTGATGACGACGTGCTGCCGGCAAACTACGGCATCGGCGAAAAGCAGGACTGGACGAAAAAGTAAGAAATAATGCGGAATGCGGAATCCGGAATGCGGAATTGCGCGGCGCCCCGCTTTTTGTGATGGGGGAGGGATGCAAAGTCCGCTTTTACGGAAGGAATCAACCGCTTGTTTTGTGAAAATTAAAAAGTAAATTTTAGTCACTTCACTCACATTTTCCGAATGAAAATGGAAGCTGCTTCATTCTGAAATCCCAAATCTGCGCGAATCAAGCGTTTTCCTGCGCGAAAGTGTATAGCAAAAGCGCCTTGCATCTGGTATCATAGATGTTACCAGCTGAGACTGTTCCATATGGAAAGAAATCAGCCAAATCATGCTGGAAATGAAAGGATGGAAACAAATATGAAGAAACTCCTTGCTCTCCTGATGGCGCTCATGATGTGCTGCACCGCCTTTGCATTCGCGGAGGAAGAAGCGGAAGTGCCGGCAGTCGAGATGAATGTCAGCTTCGAGGCGCAGACGGTTGCGCTGGGTGACACGGGTCTGACGATGCAGATTCCGGCGGACTGGGCTGTTCAGGAAGTCCCCGCAGGCACGGAAAACGCCGAGAACATCCTGCTCTTCGCCGTCAACGCCGACCAGACGGTCAGCATTACGGCGCAGCTGTCCGCGATGAGCTTTGAAACGCTGCTGCAAGGCATTCAGGACGCGGGCGCGACGGAAGAAATGCTCGCTGAGCTGTATGTCAACGAAAACTATTGCCTGATGTACACGCCGGGCGACACCGTGCTGGTGCTGTATGCTTTCCTTGACGACGAGACGGTTCTCGCCGTGACGTTCCAGGTTGCCAGCAAGGAAGTGGGCGACGCGCTGGAGAATATGCCGCTGGAAATCTTCGGCAGCTTGGCGGCAGCGGAGTAATTCACTTCGTTACCACGATGCAGGACGAATGAGCGTCCTGCATTTTTTTTTGTGCGCAAAAATGCACAAGGAGCTGCACAAAACTTGACAAATGCAACTACATGGCCGAAAATATTCAAAATACACGAGAAAAACATGAAAAAAACACAGTTTGTGCAGCAAAACACTTGATTTTCTCCATACAGTGTTGCATAATAAAGCATCGACGCGGTGAAACCGGTTGGTTTTGCACGTCGATGAACAAGAAACGCAGGCAGACGCGGCAGCGCCCCTGCCGGGAAGGTGGAGCGGATGAATTCCAAGATGCTGTTTTATATCCTCAAGCGCGTGCTGCTGGCGCTGCTGACCATCTGGATTGTCATCACGGTGACGTTCTTCGTGATGCACTCGATTCCGGGTGGACCGTTCGCAAGTGAAAAGGCAATTTCCGCGGAAGCGCAGGCGGCGCTGGAGGCTAAGTACGGGCTGGACAAGCCGCTGGGCGAACAGTATGTGACGTATCTGCGCGACGTGGTGACGAAGCTGGACTTCGGGCCGAGCCTGAAGCAGCGCGGCCGTCAGGTCATCGACATTATTCTGGATGGCATGAAGACCTCCGCAAGGCTTGGTCTGATTGCGGCGTTCAGCGCGGCGATTGCCGGCATCGTCCTCGGCGCGTTGGCGGCGCTGCGGCGCAACACCGTGCTGGATAAGATTATCATGGTGATTACAACCGCGTTCGTGTCCATGCCGTCGTTCATTATGGGGTCATTCCTGCTGATAGTGTTCTCAGTCAAGTTAGGCTGGGTACCCGCGAACGGCGCGACGGCCGAAGGGCTGATCCTCCCGATTATCACCCTTGCGCTCTACCCGATGAGCTACATCACGCGCCTGACGCGCTCCTCCATGCTCGACGTGCTGGGGCAGGATTATATCCGCACCGCGCGCGCCAAGGGCGTTTCGGGCAAGAAAATTATCTTCGGTCACGCGCTGAAGAACTCGCTGATTCCGGTTATCACCTATTTCGGCCCGATGCTGGCGTTCATCGTCACCGGTTCGATGGTCGTCGAGCAGATTTTTGCCGTGCCGGGTATCGGCCGCCAGTTCGTATCCAGCATCACCAACCGCGACTATACCATGATTATGGGGACGACCATTTTCCTCGCCTCTTTAATCGTGATTATGAATCTGATCAGCGACCTGCTCTACAAGGTGGTTGATCCGCGCATTGATTACGAATAAGGAGGCCTCTGCATCATGATGATGAACAAGAAAAAGCCCTTTAGCCTGCATCTGGATGTGGATTCCTTCATGCCCGCGACGACGGAGGAAAAGGAAGTCATCTCCCGGATGCGGCCGTCCTCGACCTTTTTCCGCGATGGCGTGAAGCGCCTGCTGAAGAACAAGGTCGCGACCATCAGCCTGATTCTGATTGTGCTGATTACGCTGTCCTCCATCATTATCCCAATGTTCTGGCCGTATTCGTATGACCAGATGCTGGGACAGACGAAGGGTCGCCCGATGGACAACAGCTACAACAACCTCGCGCCGTTCCAGTACGGCAAGACGGAACTGAAGAAAATCGACAAAGGGGAATCTGTTTTCCCGCACATCTTCGGCACGGACGCGCACGGACGCGACTACTTCATCCGCGTCGTCTATGGGACGCGCATTTCCCTCGCCGTCGGCTTCTTCGCCAGCATCATCGTGCTGGTGATTGGCATGATGATTGGCGCAGTCGCAGGATATTTCGGCGGCAGGGTGGACTTGTTCATCATGCGAATCGTCGATATTATCTACTCATTGCCGGACATGCTGGTCATCATCCTGCTGTCGGTCGTGCTGGGGCAGGTGCTGCATGTGGAAGGCACCATCTTAGAGAAAATCGGCTCGAACATCATCAGTATGTTCATCGTCTTTGGTCTGCTCTACTGGGTGGGCATGGCGCGCCTGATTCGCGGTCAGATTCTGTCCCTCCGCGAGCAGGAGTATGTGCTGTCGGCGCAGGCGACGGGCGCGAAGGCGCGGTGGATTATCCGCAAGCACCTTCTGCCGAACTGCATCAGCGTCGTGATTATTTCGACCGCGCTGCAAATTCCGAACGCGATTTTCACCGAAAGCTTCCTGTCCTTCCTGGGGCTGGGCGTCAACGCGCCGATGCCTTCGCTGGGTTCGCTGGCTTCTGACGCGCTCAACGGCATCTATTCCTACACCTATCGCCTGATTATCCCCGCCGTGGTCATCTGCCTCATCGTGCTGAGCCTGAACCTGTTCGGCGACGGCCTGCGCGACGCATTTGACCCGAAGCTGAATGCGTGATGAAAGGAGCTGGACAAAATGGCATTGCTGGAAGTCAATGACCTGCATACATCCTTCTTCACCGACGCGGGCGAAGTTAAGGCGGTGGATGGCGTTTCGTTCCGCCTTGACCACGGCAAGGTGCTGGGCATCGTGGGCGAAAGCGGTTCGGGCAAGAGCGTCACGGCGTATTCCGTCATGCAGATTCTCGCGCCGACGGGCAAAATCGTCAGCGGCAGCGTGAAATTCGACGGGCAGGAGCTGGTCGGCGCGGACGAGAAGCTGCTGCGCTCCGTGCGCGGCAACCGCATCTCGATTATCTTCCAGGACCCGATGACGTCCCTGAACCCGACCTACACCATCGGCCGGCAGCTGATGGAAGCGATTCTTCTGCACACCAACCGCAACCGCCATCAGGCGCGCGAACGGGCGGTGGAGATGCTGAAGCTGGTCAACGTCAACGAGCCGGAAAAGCGCATGAAGCAGTACCCGTTCGAGCTGTCGGGCGGTATGCGGCAGCGCGTAATGATTGCCATGGCGCTGGCGTGCGAGCCGGACATCCTGATTGCCGACGAGCCGACGACCGCGCTGGACGTGACGATTCAGGCGCAGATTCTTGATTTGATGCGCGACCTGCAGAAGAAGATGGGCATGGCGATTATCATGATTACGCACGACTTGGGCGTTGTCGCCCAGATGTGCGACGAGGTCATCGTCATGTACGCCGGTTCTATTTGCGAGCAGGGGACGGCGGATGAAATCTTCTACAACCCGCGCCACGAGTACACAAAGGGTCTGATGCGCTCCATCCCGACGGCGGAGAACAACGGACAGCGCCTGGAGCCGATTACCGGTACGCCGATTGACCTGCTGAACATGCCCAAAGGCTGCCCGTTCGCGCCCCGCTGTGAGGCGGCGATGAAGATTTGCCTGAAAGAGAAGCCGGTTCGGATGCTCATCAATGACGACCATATGGCAACCTGCTGGATGAACGTCAAGAAGGGCGTTGAGGACGGCAGCATCACGGAGGAAGGAGGAGTGCCCTGTGTCTGAAGCGCAGATGCACCAGCCATTGCTGGAAGTCAAAGGACTGAAAGAATACTTTGACATCAACATGGGCTTCTTCCGCACCAAGCCGCTGAAGGCGGTCGATGATGTGTCCTTCACCATCAACAAGGGCGAAACGCTCGGTCTGGTGGGCGAATCCGGCTGCGGCAAGACGACTGTTGGGCGCACCATCCTCCAATTGTACAAGCCGACGGCGGGCGAAATCATTTACGATGGCAAGCCCGTCAAAACGAAAGCAGACTTGCAGAAATTCCGCACGAAGGCGACGATGGTGTTCCAAGATCCGTATTCCTCGCTGAACCCGCGCATGACCGTGTCGGACATCGTGGGCGAACCGCTGGATGTGCACCACCTGTATTCCTCCAAGAAGGAGCGGGAGGAGCGCATTTTGCAGCTGCTGGGCTATGTCGGGCTGAACAGTGAACACGCCTCGCGTTACGCGCACGAGTTTTCCGGCGGTCAGCGGCAGCGCATCGGCATTGCCCGCGCGCTGGCGGTGAATCCGGAATTCATCGTCTGCGACGAGCCGGTGTCGGCGCTGGACGTGTCGATTCAGGCGCAAGTCATCAACATGTTTGATGATTTGCAGGATCGGCTGGGGCTGACGTACCTGTTCATTGCGCATGACCTGCTGGTTGTGCGGCATATTTCGGACAGAATCGCCGTGATGTATCTGGGCAAGATGGTGGAGCTGGCGTCGGCGGAGGAAATCTACAATCACCCGTTGCACCCGTACTCCAAGTCGCTTTTGTCCGCCGTTCCGCTGCCTGACCCGAAGGCGGCGCGCGCGAACAAGCGCATTGTCCTCTCCGGCGACATTCCAAGCCCCCTGAACGCGCCGTCGGGCTGTCCGTTCCGCACGCGCTGCCCCTACGCCACCGAAGCCTGCGCGCAGTCGATGCCGCCCTTCAACGAAGTCGAGAAGGGTCACTTCGTCGCCTGCCACCGGGTGAAGGAACTGGGGTAAAAGGGGAGACGCCAGAGGCTCTGCCTCTGGACTCCGGCAGGGGCGCTGCCCCTGCACCCTGCAAGGGACTTCGTCCCTTGACCCTTTCGCGCGATTGCGTTGGTGACACTGGCATAGTGTGCCCGCGTGTTTATCCGCGCAAAAAAATTGCTTCAAGGATGCGTCAACACGCATTTTTGATACAGACAGTCTACGAAAAGCAAGGCTGTCACAGAATATTAAGGGAGGTTTTTTCATGAAGAAGCTGACTGCTCTCCTGCTCGCCATCGCAATGATGGTGACCTGCACCCTGTGCGCTGTCGCCGAAGACGGCAAGACGTACATGGCTGTCTGCATCGCGTCCGAGCCTGATACGCTTGACCCGGCGCTGAACTCCGCTGTGGACGGCGCGACGATGGTCGCTCACCTGTTCGCAGGCCTGTCCACTTGGGCGCAGACCGACGACGGCAAGCTGGAAATCCTGCCGGACTGCGCGGTAGAACTGCCGGATCCGGTGGTCAATGACGACGGCACGGTGACGTACACCTACACGCTCGTTGATGGCCTGAAGTGGTCTGACGGCAAGGATCTGACCGCGAAGGACTTCGAGTTCGCGTGGAAGCGCGCTGCTTCCTCCGAGCTGGGCGCGGACTATGGCTACATGTTTGAAGTCGTCAAGGGCTACACTACGGACGGCTCCGACCCCAAGGCGGAAAACCTCGCTGTGACCGCCGTGGACAACAAGACCCTGACCGTTACCCTGAACAACCCCGTTGCCTACTGGAACGAGCTGCTCGCCTTCCCGGCGTACATGCCCGTGCGTGAGGACGTCGTCGCCAACGAAGCGTGGGCGACCGATCCTTCCACCTACATCGGCAATGGCCCGTACACCATGACCGCGTGGGAACACAACAGCAAGATCACCCTGACCAAGAACCCCTACTATCATGCGGTGGACAAGGTCACGATGGACGAGCTGGACTTCTACCTCTCCGACGACGCGAACAACATGCTGGCGAACTTCCAGAAGGGCGACTGGCAGCTGATCGACGACGTTCCCACCTCTGAAATCGCTTCCCTGAAGGAACAGTATCCGACGGAATTCGTTGTTGCCGGCCAGATTGGTACCTACTATGTCTGCTGGAACATCAACGAAGAAATCCTGCCCGCTGACGTGCTCGCGAACATGACCCCCGAAGAAGCGGAAGCGGCGCGCGCAGAAGTCCGTCAGGCGATTGGCCTGCTGTTTGACCGCAACTACATCGTCACCGAAATCGGTCAGGCTGGTCAGCTTCCTGCGTCCAGCTTCGTCCCGATGGGCATGACCGATGCGGACGGCTCTGAGTTCTACAAGAACGCGGGCCATGTGGAAGGCGTCACCGGCTACTACGACGTGACCGACGACGAAGACGTCTACATGGCGAACTTCGACAAGGCGGTTGAAACCCTGAAGAAGTACTACACCTACGACGAGGCGAACGCCGTCTTCACCAACTTCCCGTCCCTGACCTACCTCTACAACACCTCCGAAGTCCACAAGGCGATTGGCGAATACCTCCAGAGCGCGGTTTCTGCGGTCGGCATCACCATGAACCTGAACAACCAGGAATGGAACACCTTCCTGAACACCCGTAAGGCGGGCGATTACTCCATCGCGCGCAACGGCTGGCTGGCGGACTACAACGACCCGATCTGCTTCCTCGACATGTGGGTGACCGGCTCCGGCAACAACGACGTGCAGTACGGCAAGGGCGCGAATGCGGATCTGAAGATCTACAACCTCGACCTGACCCCCTACGGCTACGACGTGAAGGTGGAGAACGGCACTTGGGCGGAAACCTATGATGTGCTGATTTCTGCTATCAAGAGCTGCACCGACAGCGCGAACCGTTATGCCATGATGCACATCGCGGAAGATATGCTGATGAATACCGGCTGCATCGTGCCGCTGTACTACTACACCGACATCTTCATGATCGACGACTCCGTGCAGGGCTTCTTCTCCAACCCGCTGGGCTACAAGTACTTCATGCACTGCACCATCGCCAAGTAATTCCATCCAAGTTTGGATAAATCCACGGGCGAATCGGCTTCAAAACCGGTTCGCCTTTTTTCGTATGTTGGAAAGATACACTTTGCCATCCTTGGCAACCGATATTTCCTGCCTTGGAAAGGTACATTCGGCGGAAAACATGCGCGAATTGACGGGAAATCTGCGTGAATGCAGGAATTTTCAGCAGGAAAAGGGCATGGAAACGTCCAATTAATCCATTGAATGGCGGTGGCAAACAGCGCTTGCCAATGGTATACTGAAACCAGAAGGGCGATTTCTATGGGAAAAAAGCCCGCGGAAGCTATCAGCAAGGAGGAAGAAGCATGAAGCGAATCGCACGATGGAGCACCATTTTCCTGCTCTTATGCAGCATCATTTGGGCGGGTACAGCATCGGCGGCCATGATTGTGGAAAACAACATGAGTGCGCTGAACACACTGAACACCATCAACAAGAACCAGACACCACAGGGCAAGGACTCGGCGCTGGAGCGGCTGGCGAAAGAAATCGGCGCTGGCATGTGGGACAATACGGACTGGAATGACCCGGCGTTTCAGGAGAACATCGGGCGATTTGGCATCACCGTGTTGAAAAAGGACACGCAGCCGCCGGAGTCCTTCATCGGCGACGCGATTTTTGACCATCTGGGCGACACGGAGTTCAATGCGCCGGAAATGAACGGCAATCTGCTGGTTCTCGGCGGGCTGAACGCCAATCTGCCGTCCGGCAAAATCGACCGGCTGTATGTGCTGTCGGACGAGGACGTTCGCCTGAACATCGGCGCGGCGGCAGATGTTCAGGAGCTGATTCTGGGCGCATCGGGGAATGTGTCGCTGAACGGCGAGGGCAATGTCCGCTCCACCATCGTGGTGGACAAGCCGATGAATCTCGATATCGGGATTGCGACGAACCTCGTGAACCTGACGGATGACCCGCTGCCGACGGGCGATATTGTGCTGAATCCAGGCAAGAACGCGCTTGTGCCGGGGCAGCAGCTGCATATGGGCAGCGAGCTGAAGGTGGAGAAGAAAATCAGCCTGACCGTGCGCTTCCGCCTCGTTGACCAGAGCGCGGAGGACATGCAGCTGGAAACGGCGGATTGGGACGGCGCGCTGCTGACCGAAACGACAGTGCAGTACACGGGCGACAGCTGCCCGATGGGCGCGGTCAACATGATGGACAGCATCGAGGCGGCGTTTGCGGAGAAGTATCCGGATTTGCAGGAGCAGTATGTGCTGCTGCCGGAAATGCGCAGCGCAGACCCGTGGAGCAAGGTCTACCGCCTGAATGGCGGCGAATCCTGCTTTGCTGTGACGGAAAATTATGTCTATCTCTCCCGCGAGGGCGATGTTGCGTTCCCGCTGACGGATGACAGCACGCTGGTAGCGGAATTCCCGGTGTACGTCTACCGCTATGGCGAGCAGGACGGGCGCATCACCTACCGCGTTCGCATCAGCGGCGCACGCCCGGATTACTTCACGCCGAGCCTGACCCTGCGCAGCGGCGCCGTGGCGAGCTTCACCTTCGATAAGGAGCGCGGCGAGTGGGTGACGCAGTTCAAGCGCAGCGACTTCGGCGCGGACGAGCGTGCCCTCATTCACCTGACGGGACTGCGCGGCGAGGAGACGGACACATTCCTGCCCGTAACAGGCCGCGAAGAAAGGCGCATCGTTACGCTGACGTGGACGGCGGACACGCAGCGCGTGACCATCGACGCGCAGAACGTCCTCTGGGGCAGCGACATGCCGGCGGCGGGCAACGACCTGCTGTGCCGCGCGGGTGAGCAGGTGACGGTGCAAATCGCGCCCGCAGCGGGCTATCGCGGCATCCACGTTTTCCTGAGCGACCCCGCTATTTCCCTGAGTATCAGCGAGGGGAACGACGCGGTTTCCTTCCTCATGCCCTACGCGCCGCTGACCTTGACGCTGACGGCGGACAAGCTTTATACCGTCACGATGGACACGGCAGGCGGCGATCCGATCCGTCCCATCCAGTACACGGTGGAATCGGAAGCGTTCCAGCTGCCGACCCCGGTTCGCACGGGCTACATCTTCCTCGGCTGGACGGGCGAGGGCATCACCGAACCGCAGGAAATCATTGAAATCCCGCAAGGAAGCACGGGCGACCGCACCTACACCGCGAATTGGCAGGTGATTGAATACACCATTACGCTGCTGGAAATGGACGGCGCGGGCACGTCGGAAGCGCTTGTCTACACGGTGGAGCAACCCGTAACGCTGCCGACCCCAACCCGTGAGGGCTATGCCTTCCTCGGCTGGACAGTCAACAGCGACATGGCGCCGCAGCTAACGGTTGTTCTGCCGCAAGGTTCGATAGGCAACAAGACCTATACCGCGAACTGGGAACTGACAGGATACACCGTCACCATGAATTTGAACGGCGGAAGCGGCGAAACAACACTGCTTTACACCGTGGAAGATGAAGAGTTTGCCCTGCCGACCCCGACCCGCAACGGCTACGAGTTTGTCGGCTGGACGGGCGAGGGCATCATAATGCCGCAGTTGAATGTGACCATCCCGACGGGTTCGACGGGAGACAAGGCGTATACCGCAAACTGGCAGGTGATTGAATACACCATCACACTGGACACGAACGGCGGTCCAAACGTGTCTCCGATAAAATACACCGTGGAGGATTCCTTCACCCTGCCTTACCCTCTCCGTCCGGGCTACGAATTTGCCGGCTGGACCCTTGATGGCAGTGGTATGCTCCCTGCCACGACGCTCATTATTTACTATGGCACAACCGGCGACCTCCATTACAAGGCGGAGTGGCGTTTGGCTGAGTACACCATCAACATGGATTTGAACGGCGGCAGCGGTAAAGAAAAGGTGGTTTACACCATAACGGATGAGGATTTCGAGCTGCCGACCCCGACCCGCAACGGCTACGAGTTTGTCGGCTGGACGGGCGAGCGCATCACGACGCCGCAGACAAGCGTCAAAATTCCGAAGGGTTCGACGGGCAACAAGGCGTATACCGCAAACTGGAAGGTGATCAGATACACCATCACACTGGTCACGAACGGCGGCGCAGTCATAGCTTCGATACGCTACACCGTGGAGGATTCCGTCACCCTGCCCATCCCTCCCGAGCGTCCGGGCTACGAATTTGCCGGCTGGGTCCTCGATGGCAGCGGTCAGTTCCCTTCAACGCCGATGATTATCCCCGAAGGCTCAACCGGCGACCGCATTTACGAGGCGGAGTGGCGTGTGGCGACGTACACCATTACCTACGTGAGCCACGGCAAAGCATATAATTGGGTTCAATACACCATCAACAACCAAATTTATTTCGGGGCACCGGAAGAAGACCCGTCCTACTACCTCCCGGGCTATACCTTTGTAGGCTGGAAAATCGACGGCGTATCAGGAACGCCGCGCTCCTACATGCTGCCCAAGGGCTCGTATGGCAATCGAACGGCGACCATGCTTTGGGAGCCAATTCCGTAAGCGTAAACAAGGAGAACAAGGAGGGGATGCGCATTGGACTACCTCAGCGTAAAGGAAATAGCGGAGCTGTGGGGCGTTTCCATCCGCATGGTGAATTACTACCTGAATACCGGGCGGATTCAGGGGGCAATCCGGAAATCGGGCGGGTGGCTGATTCCGGCGAATACGCCGCATCCGGCGGATTTGCGCAAGAGCGGGCGGCGCGGGCAGGAGAAAATCCCCCCGCGGATGGCAAAGTGCTATATGCCGCTGATTTCCCGCCCGTGCGACAACGGCTTCCAGAATCTCCTGCTGACCATGAACGACGAGGAGGAACGCGACATCGCCCGCGCCCTGCACCACTATTTCCGCGATGAGCACGAGGAAGCCCGCGAAATCAGCGAGAAATACCTGACGAGTAAGTGCCCCGAAATCCGCCTGTCCGCGCTGATTACCAACACGATGGCGATGCTGCAGACGGGGGATGCCGCCAAGTGCCGCCGGAATCTCGAAATGATTCAGCGGGACGGGCAGCGCGCAAACGACGATTCGTGGCGGCTGTACAGCAGCATTACCGACGCGCTCATCAGCGTGTTCTTCCACTCCGAGAAGCTCGACTTGACCCCTATCCGCCCCGCTATCGGTATTCTTCCGCCCGGAATGCAGTATTTCGCCATGTACGCCATCGCCCACGCGCTCTACATCCGGCGCGAATACGAACATGCGATGGGCATTGCCGAATCCGCCCTGCTGATGGCGGGCACGCGCTACCCCATTGACAGCATCTACCTCAACATCGTCCTGTGCATGATTTGCATGAGCCTGAAGCAGGATGAACGCGCGGAGCAGAAGTTCGATGCCGCGTGGAGCATCGCCAGCCGCGAGGGGTACATCCACCCGTTTGTGGAGCATCACGGCATTTTGCAGGGGCAGGTGGAGCGCGCGCTGCGCAAGCAGGATCCGGAAACGTACAACAAGATTGTGCAGTCGGTCTACCGCTTCAGCCGCGGGTGGATGAAAATTCACAACCCCGTGTCGACGCTGCAGGTGACCGACGCGCTCACACCCTACGAGTTTTCGATTGCCATGCTTGCCGCGAAGGGTCGCAGCAACAAGGAAATCGCCGCGCTGATGGGCATTTCCGTCAACACGGTGAAGTCGTACATGGAGAGCATTTTTGAGAAGCTGCAAATCTCCAGCCGGAATGAAATCGACGCGTATGTGAATCGGTAATATCAACAAAAGCACGCACTCCGAATGTTGACATGCAAGCATTGCGGCTTAGAAAACCCGAAGGAAGCGCGCTACTGCCAACACTGCGGTGAATACAGGTGAATAAAAATCAGCCGCGACGAGCATATTCACTCGTCGCGGCTGTGTTTATCTATGCGCTTCCTTATTCTGATACATCCGCGCGTCCGCCCGCGCCAAGGACTCCGCCAAATCATCCGTTGACGGATTAAAATGCGAACAGCCCACCGAAACCGTCGGCAGAACCGGATTCTCCGCCCGCGCCGCATCCATCAGGTGCTGGAAAATCTCCGTCATGGTGTTGTATTGCGCGTTCCGCCGCGTCAGTATTACGCAGAACTCGTCGCCGCCGATGCGGAAGCACGTCCCGTAATTCCCGTACGCGCGGCGGATGCAGCCGGCAATCGCCCGCAGGCAGGCGTCGCCCATCAAGTGCCCATGGCAGTCGTTGACGTCCTTGAAGCGGTCAACGTCAAACATCAGGATGGCGGCAGGCACACGCAGGCGCGCCAGATAATGCTCGTAGCCCAAGCGGTTGACCAACTGCGTCAGCCCATCGGTTTGCAGCACCATGTCGCTGGAGAATTTCGACATCATCAGCGCACCGCAGCTGATGGTAATCCAGTCGATTCTGACCATCGGCAGGAAAAACTGCACCATCAGCCCTAACAGCACGAACAGCGTCGCGAGCATCAGCTGTGTGCCGCCGGTATACTGGTAGGCGCGGCAGGCGAACCAAATCTGCACGAGGAAGAACACCATGCTGCCCATGTAGGCGAACGTGTAGAGCGGGTAGAGTGATCCGTGGTGATAGAAATTCTGCCCATCGACATAGAACATCAGCCCCGTGAACGCCGAGAGCAGCACCAGCAGCGCGTGGAAGCCCGCAAGGCACAGCAGCCTATGCACCACTTTCCGTGGGCAGGGATGGATGACGCAGCCCGCGAACAGCCCGATTAGCGGCGCAAGCGAAAGTTCGATGGTCTTGACGGCGATATGCAGCGGAATCAGCGCGGGCGGCGTGCCATCCATCTGCACGCCCGACCACTCACACAGCGCGCAAATGGTAATGGTGGCGTACAGACCGCCGCAGAGCAGGTTTCGGATCTTGGATTGGCTGATGTCGCCACGCAGGGAGAAGAGCATAATCGCCATGGCGAAGACGCTGAGAGCAATATTTGCCGTGTATAATTCATTCATGCTGATTGTGGAGGCGGTTGACAAGCAATCGCGGCAGATAAGTTTGAAAAGGGCAAATTCCCCCCTCTTATAATAATGATACCACGAAAAAAAGAGGATGAAAAGTTGGTTACATGGGGAAAATTGCAAATGTGGCAGATTTCAACAAATGCGGGGAAATGGTTACATGGCAGTCTCACATTCCCCCCACAAGAAAAGGGACTGACCGAAGCCAGTCCCTTTGATGATTATTCGTATTCGCAAACGCTTGCCCAGCGGATGAGCAGGTCGCGCTCTTCGGGCTTGCCCTTGAGGGACTGGCTCGCGGCGACGATCGGAATCCACTGCTGGACGTACTGCTTGGCGGTGTCGCTCTTCTTGCAGAAGAGGGAGAGGTACTTCTCCGCCAGCGCTTCCTTGCCTTCGAGGACGAAGAGCAGGTAGGTGCGGGCAACATCAGCGGACGCGTTGCCCTGCGTGGCATGCGACCAGTCGAGGATGTACCACTGTCCGTCGGGCTTCAAGATAATGTTGGACGGGTTGAAGTCGCCGTGGCAGACCTTCTTGTGGACGTGCATACTCGCCAAGCGGGTGTGCAGCTCGTAGCGGGTGGTCGCGTCGAGGTCGGTGGCGGAAATCTTGCGCTGCATCTTCTCCGTCAGGCTGTTGAGCATCGGGCAGGTGCAGGCGTGAACCTTCATCTGAATGTCCACAAACAGGTTCAGGTACTCGTCTTCCTTTTCCGGATGCGCCGCCATCAGCGCCGCCAGCGTGTCGCCTTCGACGAACTCCGTCGTAATCGCCCACTGACCGTTCACCGTGTCAACAGCCAGCAGCTTGGGAATCGGCAGACCCGTCTCTTCCACGCGCGCCGTGTTCAGCGCTTCGTTCAGAATGTCCGCCTTGCTGTACCCTTCGGCAAACACCTTGATGGCCTTGGCGCCGTCGCGGTAAATCTTCTTATTTTCCCGCTCGGCAATCACATGCGTCAAATCCATAGGGAAACCTCCTTCTATATGGTTCATGTTTATTGGGGGGGGAGAGGCGCAAGGGCGCTGCCCTTGACCTGCCAAAGGGTCTTCGACCCTTTGGACTCCCTTTTCGCGATTGAGTTGAGCACGTTGTCATGCTTTGCCCGCGTGCTGATTGGGGGCGACCAGCAAAACCTGATATTTGTCCTAAATATCTATTCGCCGCCCAAATACGACATTCCTGCAAGCGGACAAAATTTTTTGTGCTCAAAAATGCCCGGCCCAGCAGAAGCATTCCTGCCAAGCCGGGGAGAATGGCGCATTACTCGCCGTAGTACGCCTTCAGATACATTTCCTTGATTTCGCTGATGAGCGGGTAGCGCGGGTTCGCGCCGGTGCACTGGTCGTCGAACGCCTGCTCGGACATTTCGTCCAGCGTCGCGAGGAACTTCTCCTCGTCCACGCCGTAGTCGCGAATCGTGTTCTTGATGCCGACGCGCTCCTTCAGGGCATGGATGTTGCGGATGAGGTTCTCCACCGTCTCGTCGTCATTCGCACCCTTGAAGCCGAGGAATTCGCCGAATTCAGCGTAGCGGCGCTTCGTGTGCGGATAGGCGTACTGCGGGAAGGTGCCCATCTTCGTGGGAACTTCGGCGCTGTTGTAGCGGATGACCAGCTCAATCAGCAGCGCGTTGGCGATGCCGTGCGGCAGGTGATGGAACGCGCCCAGCTTGTGCGCCATGGAGTGGCAGACGCCGAGGAACGCGTTCGCGAACGCCATGCCAGCCATCGTGGCGGCGTTGCCCATCTTTTCGCGGGCAACCGGCTCGTTCTGACCGTTGTCGTAGCACGCGGGCAGATACTCGAAAATCAGCTGAGCCGCCTGCTTCGCCAGACCGTCGGTGAAGTCCGTCGCCAGCATGGAGGCGTAGGCTTCCAGCGCGTGGGTCAGCGCGTCGATACCGGAGGCGGAGGTCAAGCCCTTCGGCGCGGACATCATCATGTCAGCGTCCACAATCGCCATCTTCGGCAGCAGCTCGTAGTCCGCCAGCGGGTACTTCACGCCGGTGTCCTGATCGGTAATGACGGCGAACGGGGTGACTTCGGAGCCCGTGCCAGCAGAGGTCGGGATGGCGATGAAGTACGCCTTTTCGCCCATCTTCGGGAAGGTGTACACGCGCTTGCGGATATCCATGAAACGCATCGCCATGTCGAGGAAGTCCACTTCCGGATGCTCGTACATGACCCACATAATCTTGCCGGCGTCCATTGCGGAACCGCCGCCGATGGCGATAATGCAGTCCGGCTGGAAGGAGGTCATGGCCTTTGCGCCTTCCTTCGCGCAGGCGAGAGACGGGTCGGGCGCAACATCGTAGAACGTGGTGTGGACGATGCCCAGCTCATCCAGCTTGTCGGTAATCGCCTTGGTGAAGCCGGATTTGAACAGGAACGCGTCGGTGACGATGAAGCAGCGCTTCTTGCCCATAACTGCCTTGAGTTCATTCAGGGCGACAGGCAGGCAACCCTTCTTGAGGTAGACCTTTTCAGGCGCACGGAACCACAGCATATTCTCCCTCCGGATGGCAACAGTCTTGACGTTCAGCAGGTGCTTGACGCCGACGTTCTCGGAGACGGAGTTGCCGCCCCAAGAGCCGCAGCCCAGCGTCAGCGACGGACGCAGCATGAAGTTGTACAGGTCGCCGATTCCGCCCTGAGAGGAAGGCGTGTTGACGAGGATACGGCAGGTCTTCATGCGCGCGGCGAAGCGGTCAATCAAATCCTTGCGGGTGACGGCGTTCAGGTAGATAGAAGAGGTGTGGCCGTAGCCGCCGTCAGCAATCAGGTGCTCCGCCTTGTCGAACGCATCATCGATATCCTTGGCGCGGTACATCGCCAGCACGGGAGAGAGCTTCTCATGCGCGAACTCTTCAGAAATATCCACGGATTCGACTTCACCAATCAGCACCTTGGCGGTTTCCGGCACGTCCACGCCTGCGAGCTTGGCGATGGTGTGCGCCTTCTGACCGACAATCTTGGCATTCAGCGCGCCGTTGATGATGATGGTCTTGCGCACCTTGTCCAGCTCTTCGCCTTCGAGGAAGTACGCGCCGCGCTTGGCGAACTCCGCCTTCACCGCGTCGTAGATGCTGTCCAGTACGATGGTGGACTGCTCGGACGCGCAGATCATGCCGTTGTCGAACGTCTTGGAGTGCAGGATGGAGTTGACGGCCACCTTCACGTCAGCGGATTCGTCGATAATCGCGGGCGTGTTGCCAGCGCCGACGCCCAGCGCAGGCTTGCCGGAGGAGTATGCCGCCTTGACCATGCCGGGGCCGCCGGTGGCAAGGATGATGTCGGCTTCCTTCATCGCCATGTTGGTCAGCTCCAGCGAGGGAACATCGACCCACGAGATGATGTCTTCGGGCGCGCCGGCAGCCACAGCGGCTTCCAGCACAACCTTCGCGGCGGCGATGGTGGACTTCTTCGCGCGCGGATGGGGAGAGATGATGATGCCGTTGCGGGTCTTGAGGCAAATCAGCGTCTTGAAAATGGCGGTAGACGTGGGGTTGGTGGTCGGGATGACCGCCGCGACGACGCCGATCGGTTCTGCAACCTTCATCATGCCGAACGCTTCGTCGCGCTCCAGCACGCCGACGGTCTGCGTGTCCTTGTAGGCGTTGTAGATGTATTCAGCGGCGTAGTGGTTCTTGATGACCTTATCTTCCACCACGCCCATGCCGGTTTCTTCCACCGCCATCTTCGCCAGCGGGATGCGCATGTTGTTCGCGGCGAGGGCAGCTGCCTTGAAAATCTTGTCCACCTGCTCCTGCGTGTAGGTCGCATAGACCTTCTGTGCCGCGCGGACGCGGGCGAGGGCTGCCTCGAAGCTCTCCACGTTATCGACGATCGGATATTCTTTCGCCATGATACTCTCTCCTTATGCTTCATCCGTCCTGCGGGGATGCGCCCGCGAACGGGGAATGTCGGTGTTTGTCGGGGTGACGAGAACAGTGTAGCAGATTGTTAAGCTCTTGTCAAGTGGCTGAAACGATTTTAACGATAGTTGTTTCACAATTTATTACGTGTTCGGAACGGGATGAA
>ENA-ORCM01000895-ORCM01000895.1-human-gut-metagenome-genome-assembly--contig:-NODE-895-length-26800-cov-7.687610_pt1 | contig 26800 bp, 19 predicted proteins | sample MGYA00242906_ERZ507928 | MGnify/ENA primary metagenome ERZ507928 (study PRJEB26167, sample SAMN06115497) | human gut metagenome | host: Homo sapiens | place: China:Shanxi | collected 2015-05-07...
CTTTGGTGATCGGGCACATATTCTGTACTTGCTGCGAATAGGTCATAATCATACTCTCCTTTTGACAAATGTCGCTTGGCAGGAACACGGCTGCGCCCTGCCGGCACAGCTCGTCTTCCCGTTTTGCATCGGCTGCGCGGGCCGCTCTCTCTTTCGGCCGCACAGCACTACCACGCATGATTTTATTATAGAGAATGCGCGCGCATTTTGCAAGACATTTCCGCCAAAAATCCGCAATTCTCTTTCTGGTCATTTCCATCTAACCGTCAATTCGTCCGCTTTCTGCCGGGCATTTGTCATTTTTCTGTCAATTCTGTCAGCAGGTCCGGTCCATGCCCCGCTGTCCGCGCCCAGCAGACGGTTTCACCGGCCGCAAGGCCCGGATGCAGGCAAAGCCGGCCCCGGCGGCTGCCACAGCCATCCAGTGTCGACCGGCTTCCAGCCCGAAGAAATTGGCTGCAAACGGAAAGGCAAGGCTGCCCACGCTCTGCCCCAGCGCCAGAAAGCCATAGTTGACCCCCGCATGGGGGAAGCCGAACAGGTCGGTGGAAAGGGCCGGCAGAACCGCCGCCAGCGCCGAGTAGCAGAAGGTGAGGCCCGCATAACAGGCCACCACGCCCCAGCCCTGTGCAAAGGCAAACCCCGCCGACAGCCCGGCAGACACTGCAAACAGCAGCATGTCGGTGGGGCGGCGGCCGATTCGGTCACTGAGCAGGGGCATCAGCAGGCGGCCTGCCGCACTGCCCACGCTGCCCAGTACCACGCTCCATAGTGCCGCCTGCTCCTCCAACCCGCGCTCCATGCCCAGCTTTAAAATAATGGGGCTGAACAACAGCACTGCGGGGGTAGAAAAGCACACCGCTCCGGCGCACAGCCAGTACTGCTTTGTGCGCAGCATCTGCCGCGGGGCAAGGTCAATGGTGTTTTTGCCGTTCTCCTGCGGTTTTTGGGGCTGCCCGGTCTGCGGCGGGTCCTGTAAAAGCAGACTGCCCACAAGGCATACCGGCAGGGTGACCGCACCCAGTGCCCAGAAGGCCCCCCGGATGCCCTGCACGACCCAAAATCCCCGCACTGCCGTGCGCACGAATACGGTGAGGAAGGCACCGCTCAGGCCCACCGCCCCGCCGATGACGCCGGTGGCCAGCCCCTTGCGGTCGGCGTACCACTTTTGGGCGCAGGACTGGATGGACGGATACAAAAACGCCGTGCCCAGCCCCGCCGGGATGCTGAACGCCAGAAAGAACGCCTCTGCGCTGCCCGGCGGCAGCAGGCCCGCCGCAAAAAAGCCGCCGCAGAGCAGGGCGGTGCCCCACAGGCCCGCGCAGCGGGGGCCGTGCCTATCCTGCAGGAAGCCGCCCAGCACGCACCCCACACCGAAGGCCGCAATGAGGATGCCAAACGCATACCCCGCCCCCTGCTCCGACAGGCCGTATTCCTCCATGACCGGCTGCTGGAACACGCCCCACGCCGCCGGAAGCCCCGTGAGCACCTGAATGGCGGCCCCGGCGGCAAGGATCGTCCACGGGTGTTTTGCTGCAAACTGCTGTTTCATCGTTTCACCTCAAAATCCGTGCAATTTGCGATAGTGTGCCCATTCGGATTGACAATCCGGCAGTTTCCTTTATAATATGATGTACTGGAAACAATTCAATTGACATATAGAGAGGTATTGCAACCATGAAAACACAGGCATTGAAGGGCATGCGCGACCTGCTGCCCGCCGAGCAGACCCTGCGCGACTACATCCAGGGCAAGATCCTGGAGACCTACCGTGCGTCCGGCTTTGAGCGCATCTCCACCCCTATGCTGGAGGACATGGAAAATCTGGACAAGTCCGACGGCGGCGACAACCTGAACCTGATCTTCAAGGTGCTCAAGCGTGGCGACAAGCTCACCGCCGCCTTGAACACCGGCGACCCCAAGCAGCTCTCCGACATGGGCCTGCGCTACGACCTCACCCTGCCCCTGAGCCGCTACTATGCCGCCAACAAGGACAAGCTGCCAAGCCCCTTCAAGGTGATCCAGACCGACCGCGTGTTCCGTGCCGAGCGCCCCCAGAAGGGCCGTCTGCGCGAGTTCGTGCAGTGCGATATTGACATTCTGGGTGACAGCTCCCCCAACGCCGAGGTGGAGCTGATCGACGTGACCACCCGCGCTTTGCTGAACATCGGCTTCACCGGCTTCACGGTGAACATCAACGACCGCCGCATCCTGCGCGGCATGCTGGAGAGCATGGGTTTTGCCGCCGATACGCTGGATTCCGTCTGCATCACCTTTGACAAGATGGACAAGATTGGTGCTGACGGCGTGAAGGCCGAGCTGACCGAAAAGCAGCTGCCGGAAGCCGCCATCAACGCACTGGCCGATTTCATCGCCGCCGGTGAGGTGACGCTGGACGCCGTGGCTGCCCGCTGCGCCGACCCCGCCATCGCCGATGACCTGAAGTACGTTCTGGCCACCGCCAATGCGCTGGCTGCCGGCCGCTATCAGGTGGCCTACTGCCCCAGCCTGGTGCGCGGTCAGGGCTACTACACCGGCATGGTGTTCGAGATCACCTGCCCGCAGTTCAGCGGTGCCGTGGCCGGCGGCGGCCGCTACGACAACATGGTGGGCAAGTTCCTGGGCACCCAGGTGCCTGCCGTGGGCTTCTCCATCGGTTTCGAGCGCGTGTGCGGCATCCTGCTGGAACAGGGGTATCAGATCCCCGGTGCCAAGCAGAAGATCGCCCTGCTGTACGGCAAGGACGCCGACTTCCCCGCCGTGCTGAGCAAGGCCGCCGCCCTGCGTGACACCTACAACGTCACCGTGCTGCAGCAGGCCAAGAAGCTGGGCAAGCAGCTGGGCCAGCTGGAGGCCGCCGGGTTTGCCGGTGCCGCCTTCATGGACAAGGACGAAGTCAAAATTTTTGCACAGCAGTAACCACAAAACGCAGACAGGCCCCCGCACAAAACCGTGCGGGGGCCTGTTTTTTACTTCGTCATCAAATGGTGAACTGCACCACGCAGAAAGCAGCGTAGATGCACAGCAGCGCAATGCCCTGCGGGCGGCTGAGCTTGCCCTTGAGCAGGGCGGGCACCGTCAGCAGCAGCATGACCGCAAACATCACCGGAATATCCATCACCAGCGAGGCGTTCATGCCAGCAATGGTGGAGTTCTGCGGGATGGTAAAGGGGGCCAGCGTCACGCTGACGCCGCTCACCAGAACCAGATTGAACACGTTGGCACCGATGACGTTGCCCAGCGACAGCGCCCCGTGGCCCTTGGCCAGCGAGGTGATGGCCGTGACCAGCTCCGGCAGCGAGGTACCCAGTGCCACAAAGGTCAGCGCAATGACCGACTCCGGCACGCCCAGTGCCTGTGCAATGAGGGTGCCGTTGTCCACCAGCAGGTCCGCGCCCACCGCGATGAGCACCGCGCCCACCGCCAGCAGACCCAGTTCCTTGGCAAAGGAAGCGTTTTCTTCCGGCTCTTCCTCTTCTTCCGGGGCGGGGGCATTCTTCATAGCCATCACGTTGCAGACGATGTAGGCCACGAACATGGCCAGCAGGATGATGCCCACCGGCCGGGTGAAGGAGCCGGTGGTGTAGGCCACACCGGCGTAGAAGGCTGCCGCCACAAAGAAGAACAGCACCGGGGTGCGCAGGCTCTTGGGGTCCACCTTGCCCGGCTTGGCCACAATGGGAATGGCCGCAATGAGGGCGGAATTGCAGATGACCGAACCAATGGCGTTGCCGTAGGCGATCTCGCCGTGACCGGTGAGAGCCGAGGTGGTAGACACCATCACCTCCGGCAGGGTGGTGCCGATGGACACCACCGTAGCACCGATGAGCAGCTCCGGCACATGGAAGCGGCGGGCAATGCCGGTGGCACCGTCCACAAACCAGTCACCGCCCTTGATCAGGCACAACAGGCCCACGATGAACAGCAAAACAGGTATAAGCATGTTTTTTCTCCTTTTTGATCGTTCCTTGGCCCGGCTCCGGGAACGGGAGTCTCTCAGCCGGGCAAAAAAGAAAAGACTCCTATTACAGGGTACGCATACTACGTCCTTGTAATAAAAGTCTCAAGCATCCGGTACTGCATCGGGCATTTCTGCCGGGTTGTCGCTGCAGCACAGCGTATCATCTCTTGCGGGATATACGCCCTTTACTCCCTTTTATCTTTGCATATTATACCTGTTTCAACGGCAAAGCGCAAGGGGAAACCTGCAAATTTCACCCTGCCTTTTCCACTTTTTTCGCGTTGGGATAGATGCGTTCCATGCGGGCATTGTCGAAATGGGCGTCCAGATAGGTCTCCACGGCATTGGCAGCTGGCACCCCGCTGGTGCGGGCGTCGTAACGGGCCAGCGCCAGCGAGCTGGTGACCATGTTCACCGCCATGAACACCGCCAGCAGCACGGTCATCCACGGCCGCACCCGGCTGCGCAGACGGGTCATGCACTTCATGACCACCGGGTAGCCGTAGCGCATCCACACCACGGCCGCCATGCCCCAGAAGAAGCAGTACAGCAGGTTGATGCGCCCGCCCAGATTGAATTTGAATTTGCTGTAATCCCAGAACACCGTGCCGAACAACAGCTCGGTCACGGCGCTGCACACATACTCGTACACGCCGCCCATCACCGTGCCGAACACAAACAGGTAGCGGTCGCTCTTGTCCTGATTCTGGCGCAGCAGCACGGTGGTCAGGGCCAGAGCCAGGCCCCACACCACGCTGAACGGCCCCCACACCAGACTGGAACGGCTCATCCAGACGCCTGCCGTCAGGCGGCAGAACACTGTTTCCACCAGGTCCCCCAGAAACGCGCCCACCACGAACAGCCACAGCAGGTCGGCGGCGCTCAGGGGCGTTTCGCCGTTCTGGGCAATGGTCGGTTCCTGCCGGGCCGCCGCCGGGTAGGCCCGCTGGATGCGCTTTTCCACATACAGGGCAATGCGGCGGCGCAGGCCGTCGGAGCTTTCACCCAGCCGCTGGTTCAGCTGTTCCAGCACCGGGTGTTTGGCCGCATAGCGCCCCACCAGCACGGCCGAACCGATCTGGTCCAGCGCTGCCACGATGACCGCCGCCCACACCAGCGGGTGCAGCAGCCAGCTCGGGATGACCTGGCACAGCCGCAGCAGCAGGCCATTGAGCCACAGCACGCTGGCAGTGCCCAGCACGCCCCACAGCAGCGAATACTGCAGGCAGACATAGCCGTTCAGGTTGAAGCGCTTACCGGAGTAGTCCCACCATTTGCGGCGGTGCAGCCGTTCCAGCAGCTTAGCCGTCAGCCACTCCATGACCGTGGAGGCCAGCGTACAGGCAAAGAAGAGGTACACCGGGTCGCTGCGCAGGTCCGTGAAGCCCACGGCCAGCAGTACCGCCGTGGAGCCGTACACAAAGCAGAAGGGCCCGGCTGCTGCGCCGCGGTTGGCAAAATGCTTGCCCCGCACCGTAGCTACTACCGTCTCCCCTACCCAGCCCGCAAACGAGTAGACCAGGTAAAGGACGCCCAGCGTATAAAAATCGTATTCCATAGCAGTCCTTTCTTCCAAAAGCGTTGGTTTTCCAGCAGTTGTATTGTACCCTTTTTGCCTGCAGAACGCAAGCATGGCAAAGGGGCCGCCCGCAGCGGGTGGCCCCTTTTAGATTTCGTTGTACGATCAGAATTTGCGCCAGGTGTCGGGCAGGAACAGCACCAGCATGGGGAAGATCTCCAGACGGCCTGCCAGCATATCAAAGATCAGCACCAGCTTGGCCGAGTCTGCAAAACCGCCAAAGTTCCGCATGGGGCCCACCAGCTCCAGGCCCGGGCCGATGTTGTTCATGGTAGCCGCCACAGCGGTAAAGTTTGTCACCATGTCAAAGCCGTTGAGACTGATGAGCAGGAAGGACCCCACAAAGATGAAGCTGTAGGCCGCCATGAACACGTTGGTGGTACGGATGGTCTCATGGTTCAGCAGCTTGCCGTCCATACGCGCCGGAGCCACCACCTGCGGGTGCAGAGCCTGCTTGAGTTCCTTGCCCAGCGTCTTGCCCAAAATGAGGATGCGGCTCACCTTGATGCCGCCGCCGGTGCTTCCGGCACAGGCACCAATGAACATCAGCACCACCAGCACTTCCTTGGACAAGGTGGGCCACAGGTCAAAATCGCAGCTGGAAAAGCCAGTGGTCGTGATGATGGAGCCCACCTGAAAGGCTGCCTGACGCACCGCTTCGCCAAAGCTGTTATAAAGGCTGTAGATATTGGCCGTGATAATGCCAATTGCCACCAGAATAATGGCGAAGTAGCCGCGCACTTCCTCGCTGATGGCGCGGTTGAATTTGCGCAGCAGCAGCAGGAAGTAGGCATTGAAGTTGACACCAAACAGAATCATGAAGATGGTCACGACCCACTGGATGTAAGGAGAAAAGCTGGTAAAGCTGTCGTTCTTGAAGCCGAAGCCGCCGGTGCCCGCCGTGCCGAAGGCCGTGAGCATGGACTCAAACAGCGGCATACCGCCCAGCATCAGGAATACCAGCTCCAGCACGGTGAGTGCAAAATAGATGCCGTACAGGATCTTGGCGGTAGACTGCACCTTGGGCACCAGCTTATCCACCTGCGGACCGGGGCTTTCTGCCTTCATCAGGTTGACGTGGGAGCCGCCGGTCAGGGGCAGCAGCGAGAGCAGGAACACCAGAACGCCCATGCCGCCGATCCAGTGGGTGAAGCTGCGCCAGAACAAAATGCCCTTGGGCAGGCTCTCCACCTCCGGCAGGATGCTGGCACCGGTGGTGGTAAAGCCGGACACCGTCTCAAACAGGGCATCCACCGGGTTGGGGATGCAGCCGGTGAGCACGAAAGGCGCGGCACCCACCACCGAGATGACGATCCAGCTCAGTGCGGTGGCAGTAAAGCCCTCCCGCATATAGAATACCTTGCTGCGGGGCTTGATGGCCCGCAGCGCAAAGCCGATGCCTGCGCTCACGGCAGCCGTGAGCAGGAACACTGCCAGTACCATCCACTCGCCGTAGATCAGGCTGGCAGCGGCGGGCAGAAGCAGCAGGGCGCCCTCGATCATCAGGATATAGCCCAGCAGACGGAAAACGATCGCATAATTCATAGCCCGCCTCCGTCAGCTCTCCACGATGTCCCGCAGGTCATGCAGGCCATGCTCCAGCGTGACCACGATCACGTTGTCGCCCACCTGGATCTGGTCGCCGCCGCGGGGGATCAGAATGCGGTCGCCGCGGGTGATGCAGCACAGCAGCAGGTTCTTTTTCAGATGCAGCTGGCTCAGGGGCACACCGGTGGCCCGGCTCTCCTCGTGCACCGTGAATTCCAACGCTTCCACGCGGTCGTCCAGGATGCGGTACAGGGTCTTGATGTTGCTGCCCGCCTCATTCTGCAGGGCACGCACATACTGCACAATGTAATCGCAGGTCATGTACTTGGGGTACACCACGCTGCCCAGGTCCAGCCCGGCCAGAATGTCGTCGAACTCCAGACGGTTCACCTTGGTCACCAGCTTGCCGTGGGAATGCTTTTTGGCAAACAGGGTCAGCAGCACGTTTTCTTCGTCGATGTTGGTCAGGGCCACAAAGGACTCTGCGGACTCCAGGCCCTCCGACAGCAGGAAGTCCCGGTTGGAGCCGTCCTCATTGAGGATCTGAGCACCGGGCAGCTGCTCGGCCAGCTCCTGGGCGCGGGCGGCATCCCGCTCCACGATGCGCACCCGCACATGGTTGTCCAGCAGCTCCTGGCTCAGGTAGAACGCGATGGCGCCGCCGCCCACGATCAGGGCGTTGCGCACCGGCCGCACCGGCATGTGGATCTGCCGGAAGAAGGCATGCGCGTTTTCCTGGGTGGCCAGGAAGGTGACCTGATCGCCGTTCTGCAGCACAAAGTTGCCGTTGGGGATGATCACCCCGCCGTCACGCTCCACGGCACACACCAGAATGTCGCTCTTGAGCCGACTGGGGATCTCGCGGATGGCTACGCCGTCCAGCCCCTGTGCCTCGGTGAGCGCAAACTTGATCAGCCGCACGCGGCCGCCCGCAAAGGTGTCGATCTTGCTGGCCCCCGGGAACCGCAGCAGATGGGAGATCTCCTTGGCTGCCGCCATTTCCGGGTTGATGATGGCCGAAATGCCGATCTGTTTTTTGATAAAGTCCAGCTCGTGGCTGTAGGACGGGTTGCGCACGCGGGCAATGGCGTGGCAGTGGCCCGCCTTTTTGGCAAACATACAGCACAGCAGGTTCAGCTCATCCGAACCGGTCACGGCAATGAACACGTCCGCATCCTCAATGCCGGCTTCGGACAGGGTGGTGATGGAGGAGCCGTTGCCCACGATGCCCAGCACGTCGTACGTCTCGATCAGGTGTTCCACCCGCGCCTTGTTCGTGTCCACAACGGTCACGTTGTGGCCCTCCTCGCTGAGCTGCCGCGCAAGGGCGGTACCGACCTTGCCGCTGCCCACCAGAATGATCTTCATAACAAGTCCTTTCTCCTTTGGCAGCCCCTTTCCCGGGGTATACAAATACAGCTTAGTATATCATATCCAGCCACAAAGTTCCACTGCTTGCCCCACAAATACATCGAATTGCTTAAAAAGCGACGGTTCTTTTGTGCAGGATTACCTGTTTTCAGCGTAAAAGCGCAGAAAAGGGGCTGCCGCACAGCTTTTGTGCAGCAGCCTCCTTGGGTCAAAATGATTCAGAATGCCCTCCGCGTGCGCTTTGGGCGTCATCAGCGGAAAAGTATCGTTATAAGAGCAAGATCTCCCCTGCTGTCAGGTCTCAGTACCGCTCTACGCCGTCCTTGGTGACAAGGGCGTATACCAGCGGGGCTTCCTCCGGCTTTTCCGCGCCGTACACAAGGCCGCTGCGGTACTCGGCGGCAGCGGCTTCAAACTTGTCCGCTGCACCGTAAAAGGTCGCCAGGCTCTCGCCCTTGTGGACGTAGTCGCCGCGCTTTTTGTGCAGGGTGATGCCGGCGGCAAAGTCCAGCGGGTCGCCCTTTTTCTGGCGGCCGGCACCCAGCAGCACACTGGCCGAGCCGATCTTTTCGGCATCGTTGGCCACGATGTACCCATCCTGCTCGGCCAGCAGCTCATAGCGGGCAGCAGGCTGCTCAAACAGGCTGTAGTCGTCCAGCACGCGGGTATCACCGCCCTGGGCGGCAAACATCTCCTTGCACTTGGCAAAGGCAGAGCCGTCCGCGATCACCGCCTGTGCCATGGCGCGGCATTCGGCGGGGGTGCCCTTCCCTGCCAGCACCAGCATATTGGCGGCCAGCTGCAGGCACACCTCGGTCAGGTCGGCGGGACCGTGGCCCTTGAGCACATCCATGCTCTCCATGACCTCCAGGCTGTTGCCGATGTTGTGGCCCAGCGGGGTGTCCATGTCGGTGATCATGGCGGCCACCCGGCGGCCATGATGGGTGCCGATGGACACCATGAGCTTTGCCAGCTCGATGCTCTGGTCCACGGTCTTCATAAAGGCACCGGTGCCGGTGGTCACATCCAGCAGAATGGCGTCCGAGCCGGAAGCCAGCTTCTTGGACATGATGCTGGACGCGATGAGCGGGATGCAGCTCACGGTGGCGGTCACATCCCGCAGCGCGTACATCTTTTTGTCTGCCACGGCGATGCCCTCGCTCTGGCCGATGACCGACAGACCGATGCGGTTGACCTGTGCAAAGAACTCTTCCTGCGTCAGGGCCGTCTTGGTGCCAGGCACGCTCTCCATCTTGTCGATGGTGCCGCCGGTGTGGCCCAGACCGCGGCCGCTCATCTTGGCGATCTTGACCCCGCAGGCTGCCACGATGGGGGCGATCACCAGCGTGGTCTTGTCGCCCACGCCGCCGGTGGAGTGCTTGTCCACCTTGATGCCCGGAATGGGCGAAAGGTCCACCATGACGCCGCTGTGGGCCATCACGTCGGTAAGCTCCGCCGTCTCTTCGTCGGTCATGCCGCGCAGGTACACAGCCATCATCCAGGCAGCCATCTGATAATCGGCCACCTCACCGGACACATAACCGTTGACGATGCTCTCCAGCTCTTCACGGCTGTGGGTGCCGCCGTCGCGTTTTTTGGCGATCAGATCATAAATGCGCATAACTTCACGCTCCTGTCGAAATAGTATGACATTGTAGTCTCAGTATAGCAAAATTCCAGTCAAAAGCAAGGTTTTTTCTGTAACTTTTGCCCATTTTTTAAACAAAAAGGCGCAGCTGCCCGAAAAAGCAGCTGCGCCTGTGAGGTTTGCGGAGAAACGCCCCGGATCAGCGGGAACCCTTGTCGTAGGGGATGCCCTCTGCCTTGGGGGCCATGCTGTTCTTGGACGTGAAGGCCAGGATGACCATGGACGCCACGAACGGCATCATGTTGTAGATGTTGCTGGACCAGTGCAGCTGTGCCAGGAAGGTGGAATCTGCAATGTTGGCCAGGCTCTTGAACACCGCAAAGAACATGGCCGCGCCAAAGATGTTGAAGGGCTTCCACTGGCCGAAGATCATAACGGCCAGGGCCAGGAAGCCTGCACCGGCCACGCCCACCTCAAAGTTCCAGGTCTGCACCGGGGGCACGATGTAAGCCATGCCGCCAATGGCACCCAGGGCACCGGAGAGCAGCACACCAGCGTAGCGCATCTTGTAGACATTGATGCCCACCGAGTCGGCTGCCTGGGGATGCTCGCCGCAGGCCCGCAGACGCAGGCCGAAGCGGGTCTTGTACAGCACCACATAGCTGATGATCAGCAGGATGATGCCCAGCGGAACAAAGACGCTGAGCTCCAGCCCGCCGATGCTGAACAGGAAGGGCTTATTGGAATAGTTCAGCTTGGCGCTGCCGCTGTCGCTGAAGTATTTGGCGATGACCACGGCAATGGCGGTGGCCAGCAGGTTCAGGGCTGTGCCGCCGATGGTCTGGTCCGCCTTCAGGTTGATGGAGGCAAAGGCCAGCAGCAGGCTGTACACCATGCCAGCCAGGGCCGCCGCCAGAATGGTGAGCAGCACCACCAGGAAGGGAGACATGTCGGCGGGCAGCAGGGTCAGGGTCAGCACACCTGCCACACCGCCGATGACCATGATGCCTTCCAGTGCAATGTTGATGATGCCGGAGTGCTCACTGAACATACCGCCCAGAGCCACCAGCATCAGCACGATGCCATACAGCAGCGTATATTTGATCAGAAGCAGCATATCACTTGCCCTCCTTCTTGGTTTCGGTCTTGGCCGGAGCAGGCTCTGCGTTCACATTGGTCTTGTCGGCATTCTTGAACAGCAGGCCGTGGATCTTGCCGCGGAACAGCATGGAGAATGCGCACAGATAGATGATGATGCCGCTGATCAGGTCCGAGATCTCCGTGGGGTAATACTTGGTGGACAGGAACGAGCCGCCCACCGAGATGTGCGAGATGAACAGTGCCGAGAAGATGGTGCCGATGGGGTTGGAGCTTGCCAGCAGAGCAACGGAAATGCCGTTGAAGCCCATGGCCGGCAGGCTGGTGGAGTTCAGCGGGTTCCACTGGGACACGTTGGACAGGTAGTACAGGCCCGCACCAAAACCGGCCAGTGCACCGGCAATGGCCATGGAGAGGATGATGTTCTTCTTCTCGTTGATGCCGGCATAGCGGGCAGCGCTCTTGTTCAGGCCGACGGCCTTGAGCTCATAGCCGAAGGTGGTCTTGTTCAGCACCACCCAGATCAGGATGGCCACCGCCGCTGCCAGGAAGATGGCAATGGTGGTGCTGTTGGTCTGGAACATCTTGTTCAGGCCGAAATCCGGGATGATGGACTGGGCAAAGGCCGGGTTCTTGCTCAGGTTCAGGGTACGGGTGTTCCGCACGTCGTACATGGGGCCGGTGCCGTTCTGGTAGACCAGTTCGTTTACCAGATACAGGCCGATCCAGTTGAACATAATGGAGGTGATGACCTCGTTGATGTTGAAGTAGGCCTTGAAGAAGCCGGGGATCGCGCCCCAGATGCCGCCCAGCAGGGTGGCTGCCAGCAGGCAGACGAACCAGGGCATCTTGAGCATAATGGCGCAGTACAGGGCACCGTAGGCACCCAGCGTGTACTGACCGGCAGCACCGATGTTGAACAGGCCGGTCTTGAAGGCAAATGCCACCGACAGGCCGGTCATGACCAGAGGTGCTGCGTTGGCCAGCTCCTTGCCGACGCCGTAGGGAGCGTCGTGGAAGCCGCCTTTCAGGATGCGCACAAAGCCGTCGCCCCAGGCGTGTGCCGGGTTGATGGCCAGCAGCACCAGAAAGCCCACGATCAGACCGATGAGGATGCACAGCAGAGCCGCCAGCACACTGGTGACCGAGCTTTGCAGACTGCTGTGGGAAAGTTTTTTCTTGTCCATTTGTTACTTAGTCTCCTTTCCCTGCTTGCGTGCACCGGCCATATACAGGCCCAGTTCCTGCACGGTGGTGGTCTTGGGGTCAAACTCGCCCACGACCTCGCCCTCGTACATCACCAGGATGCGGTCGGCCAGGTTCATGACCTCGTCCAGCTCCAGGCTGACCAGCAGCACGGCAGTGCCCTTGTCACGCTCTGCCACGATCTGCTTGTGGATATACTCAATGGCACCCACGTCCAGGCCGCGGGTGGGCTGCACGGCAATGAGCAGCTTGGGATCCCTGTCGATCTCACGGGCAATGATCGCCTTCTGCTGGTTGCCGCCGGACATGCTGCGCACGATGGTGGAGCTGCCCTGGCCGCTGCGCACGTCGTACTGTGCGATCAGCCGGTCGGAGTACTCGCGCACCTTATCCGAACGGATGAAGCCGCCCTTCTGGAACTCCGGCTGCCAGTAGCGTTGCAGCACCATGTTGTTTTCCAAGCTGTAATCCAGCACCAGACCGTGCTTGTGGCGGTCCTCCGGGATATGGCTCATGCCGTCCTTGGAGCGCTGGCGGATGGTGGCGTGGGTGATGTCCTTGCCATCCAGCGTGATCTTGCCGTTGGCCAGCTTTTCCAGACCGGTCAGGCCGTAGACAAACTCGGTCTGGCCGTTGCCTTCAATGCCCGCCAGGCAGACGATCTCACCGGCGTGCACCTGGAAGGTGACATCCTTCACCGAGTCTTTCTTGCGCTGGTCGTTGTGCATGGTCACGTTCTGCACGTCCAGCACCACGGCACCGGGCTTTGCAGGCTGCTTTTCCACCTGCAGCTGCACATCACGGCCCACCATCATGCGGGAAAGTTCTTCCTTGGTGGTGTCCTTGATGTCTACGGTGCCCATGTACTTGCCCTTGCGCAGCACGGTGCAGCGGTCGGCCACGGCCATGATCTCGTTCAGCTTGTGGGTAATGAACAGGATGGACTTGCCTTCCTTCTTGAACCCGCGCATGATCTCCATCAGCTCGTCGATCTCCTGCGGGGTCAGCACAGCGGTGGGCTCATCGAAGATCAGGATCTCGTTGTCGCGGTACAGCATCTTCAGGATCTCCACGCGCTGCTGCATGCCCACCGAGATATCGCTGACAAGGGCATCCGGGTCCACGCGCAGGCCGTACTTTTCGCTCAGGGCCATGACCTTCTTGCGGGCCTCGGCTTTCTGCAAAAAGCCCATTTTATTGGGCTCCACACCCAGAATGATGTTGTCCAGAACGCTGAAGCATTCCACCAGCTTGAAGTGCTGGTGCACCATGCCGATGCCCAGTGCATTTGCATCGTTGGGGTTGCGGATGGCGACCTCCTTGCCGTTCTTGCGGATCTGACCAGCCTCCGGCTGGTACAGGCCGAACAGCACGCTCATCAGCGTACTTTTGCCGGCGCCATTTTCGCCCAGCAGGGCGTGTACCTCGCCTTTGCGCAGCTGCAGGGTGATATCATCGTTTGCCTTGATCCCAGGGAATTCCTTGGTGATGTGGAGCATCTCGATCACAAAATCCTCTGCCAATCTGCTCACTCTCCTTTCGTGCCGTATCGACACCTATACTATTCTATCTTTCATTATACCTGATTTCCGACAATTTGCACACGGCTTTTTTCGTTTTTGGCAGAAAGTACAGATAAAAGTATTACTTTTGAGGCATCCTGCACAGTTTCCGCCGGGTCTGCCCTGCCCGGACACACAAAAACAGGGTGCCCGCCTGCAATGGGCACCCTGTTTTTGCATTGAGTAATTCATAAAAGCGGCCTGCCGGTTTGCGGCCCGCAGGCTGCGGGAAACGCCGGGTTACTGGATATAGTTGACGGTGGTGAACTCGCTGACGGTGGGCTTGACCCCATCATCCGAGCTGTTGTCCACGGTGATCTCGCCGGAAGCGGCCACGGTCAGGAATTTGCGACGGGAAATTTTTATCTTGGGTTCTCCTTGAAATAGTATGACTTCTGGCTTTTGATACAGCAAAAGACGGGGTGTCCCTTTCGGAACATCCCGCCTGGGGAAGCTCTTTACTGGATGTAGTTGACGGTGGTGAACTCGCTGACGGTGGGCTTGGTAGCATCGTCGGAGTTGTTGTCCACAGTGATCTCGCCGCTCTTGATCTTGTCCTTGACGGTCTCGTACTCGTCCTTGGTGAAGGTCTCGAAGTTCCAGCTGTCGTCTGCGGTGGGCAGGCCGATGTAATCGCCATCCTCCAGACCGAAGTTGCCGTTGGAAGCAGCGATCTCGCTCCAGTCACCGGCCTCGATGTCGGACAGAGCGGTGTTGACAGCCTCAGACAGACCCTTCATGGCAGAGGTGATGAACGGGTTGTAGGCATAGGTGCCGTCAGCCACGCCGTTTGCGCCGATGTAGTTCTGGTCAACGTCCACGCCGATGACGTAGCCGTTGTTCTTCAGAGCAGCCTCCACAGCGGAGGTGTAGATGCCGCCGCCGCAGGCAAACACGACCTGCGTGCCGTTGGAGTACCAGCCCTCCATACGGGAGGTAATGTTGGCATCGCCGTAGAACTGGCCGCCGTAGAAGTAGTTGATCTCGACGTTCTGGCCCAGCTCCTGTGCGGCAGCATCAGCGCCCTGCACGAAGCCGTAGCCGTAACGGATGACAGCGGGCACAGCCATGCCGCCCAGGAAGCCCAACTTGGTCTTGCCGTCCTTGGCGATCGCGTAACCGGCCAGGTAACCTGCCTGCTCTTCCTTGAAGGTGATGCAGTAGCAGTTTGCGGGGATGGTATCCGTGCCGATATCGCCCTGGGTCACGTCCACAGCGATGAACTTGACATCGGGGTACTGGTCAGCAGCCCATGCCAGGGAAGCACCGTACAGGTAGCCCACGCAGACGATCACGTCTGCACCGTCGTTGACAGCCTGACGGATCATGGTCTCACGATCCTCATCAGAAGCGTCAGCCTCGGGGATGTAGTACTGGCAGTTGTCGCCCATGTAGCCGGAAACAGCCGTCCAGCAAGCCTGGTTGAAGCTCTCATCGTCGATCGTGCCGGTGTCGCAGGTCAGAGCGACCTTGACGATCTTCTCGCCGCCCTCAGCAGCGGAGGAAGCAGCAGCGGAAGAAGCGGTGCTGGTGGAAGAAGCGGAAGAACCGCCACAAGCGGTCAGAGCAGCGGCGGCGGCAGCGGCACCAGCCACAGCCAGGAAGTTACGACGAGAAATCTTCATAAGAAAGTCTCCTTTATTTTCAATCCATCGCGTGCCGGCCTGCAAATGCAGGCACTTGCACATTTACTGGTTCAAGTATAGCGGGAAGATGTGTGAGATGCAAGCACTTTTCGATTACAAAATATTTACAAAATCTTTGTAAATATGTCCAAAAAATATTACCTTTGCACAACTTCCTGCCGTTCCGGTTTTGTGCCGTGAAGCGATTTATTTTTCCACAGCGGCATTTCCGGCCACATTGGAAGGCCCGAACCCAAAGGGCAGCAGTTCGTCCATGCTGCGCTCGATGAAATCCTCCGGCGTTTTGGCCATGATCACGTTCAGCTCCGGCCCGCCGAACTCGAACAGTGCCTGACGGCACACACCGCAGGGCGAGGTGATCTGTTCGTTCACCTCGCCGCGGCGGCTGCCCACCACTGCAATATCCGTGAACTCGGTCACGCCGTCGGCCACGGCCTTGAACAGGGCCGTGCGCTCTGCGCAGCTGGTGGGGGTAAAGGACGCATTTTCCACGTTGCAGCCGGTGTAGATGCGTCCGTCCTTTGCGCGCAGGGCAGCACCCACCATAAAATTGGAATATGGTGCATAAGCCTTTTCGCGGGCAGCCAGTGCCATGCGGATCAGTTCCTGCTTTTCTTCCAGGGTCAGGTTCGTCATAAAATGTTCCTCCTTTTGGGGGCGAAAACAGCGCGGCCGGCCTTTTTGCAGGCAGACCGCGCTGGATCTTCGGTTGGGTTTCTCAGTACTCTGCGCCCAGAGCCACCTTCATCATGTTGGTAAAGCTCGTCTGGCGCTGCTCGGCCGTGGTGATCTCCGGTGCCACAAAGCTGTCGGAAATGGTCAGCAGGCAGGCCGCATGCTTGCCCAGCACCTGTGCGTTGGCAAACAGGGCAAAGCTCTCCATCTCCACGCACAGGCAGCCGCGCTCATCCCGCAGCTTTTCCCAGTAGGTGGGCTTTTCGTCGGAGGGCTGGCGGTAGAACACATCCGAAGAGTGGATGTTGCCCTCAATGAGGGGAATGCCCTGCTTGGCGGCAGAAGCGCGCAGCTTGTCGTTCAGGCTCTGGCTGGGCAGGGTGATGTCCCCCTCGAAGCCGCTCTGTACCCGGGCGTAGTTGGACTCGCTCACCGCACCGGTGGACAGCACCACGTCGAACAGCTTGGCCTTTTCGGTGTAGCTGCCGGCAGAGCCGATGCGGATGATGTTGTCCACATCGTAGAACTTGAACAGCTCATAGGAATAGATGCCGATGGACGGCATGCCCATGCCGCTGCCCATTACGCTGATGGGGCGGCCCTGATAGGTGCCGGTAAAACCCAGCATGCCGCGCACACCGGTCACCTGACGCACATCCTGCAGGAAGGTGTCGGCAATGAACTTGGCGCGCAGAGGGTCACCGGGCATGAGGACCGTCTTGGCGAAATCGCCCTTTTCAGCGCTGTTGTGAGGGGTAGACATAGAACATCTCTCCTTTTTCTTTATGATCGGCAGGCAGGCCCTTCCCAGTGGAAAGGCCCGCTCTGCATGCTTACCTGTATTTTCTGCGGTTGAACACGTTCTGCGGGGCAATGTAAGAGCCGTTGCGGCGGATCTCGAAGTGGCAGTGGTTGCCGCTGGAACGTCCGGTGCTGCCCACATAGCCGATCAGCTGGCCCTGCTTGACGGTCTGGCCTGCATGGACCACCAGCGACAGGCAGTGTGCATACACGGTGGTGTAGCCGCTGCCATGGTTGATGATGATGGAGTAGCCATAGCCCGTACCTGCACCAGCCTTGTTGTAACCGGCCTTGGTGACGGTGCCGCCCGCCGAAGCGTAAATGGGCGTACCGGCGGCGGCGCAGATATCTACGCCCTTGTGGCTGCCGCCGTACCAGCGCGAGCAGTTCCGGTAGCCGGGCACCGGCCAGATGAACTGACCGCTGCCGGTGATGTAGGAAGTGCTGGTGGTCACCTTCTTGGTGCCCACCACGATCTTTTCGGTCACAGGCTCCTTGATCACTTCAGTGCTGAGGATCTGCTGGCTGAGCTGGGTGCCGTTGGTGTCGTACACACGCTGGGCCGTCACACTGCGGATGCCGTTTTCACCGGCCTGCGTGGTCTTTTTGGTGCCCACGTTGTACTCTTTGGATTTGGTCGTCTCGCTGGTATAGGGGATCTCCTCCTGCCAGGTCTCGATCTTAGTGATGCGCACTTCCAGCGTGGCTTCCTGTTTGGTCACGATCAGCTCATCACCGGCCTGGATGTTGGAGGTCTCGGTCAGGGCCGCGCCCTTGAAGTTCGTATTCAGCTCGCACAGTTCCCGGAAGGTCAGGTCGTTCTTCTGGGCAATGCTCCACAGGGTGTCGCCGTTCTGCACGGTATAGATCTTTTCCTGCTGCTGCACGCCGGAAAGCATCGACTCCACATCGTTTTCCTGCTGGAAGCTTTCATTGAAGTAGATGCCATTCTCCAGGGTGACCTCTTTGTTGAAGCCCACGGTCACATTGGGATCTTCCGGGTTCTCATAGGGTTCCAGCAGGCTGCTCAGGTAGCTCTGCAGGGCAGTGCCGTCCGAGCACACGGCGGTCAGTTCTCCGTCCAGATACAGGGCGGTGCCCTCACTGATCTGGTCGCTGGAGGACTTCAGGATGGCGTTGGCCATCTCGTTTTCGTCCAGCACGCTGTGTGCCACCGAAATGGTATAGGTGGGCTCCACCGTCCACTTGGTGTTCTCGTCCGTGCCTGCATCGTTGATACGCTCCTGCACGGCTTCCTTGGCAGAGTTGAACACATCCTCGTTGGCCACATAGCCCACGGTCTGGCCGTTCACCTGCACTTCCAGCGCATAGGGCTGACGGATGGTGTTCTGCACCACCGTGACCATCCCTGCCAGTGCCAGCACCGGCAGGATGTACATGGCCATGCGCGGCAGGGTGCGCACATTGCGCCGCACGCCGCCGACCAGATAATGCACGCTGTCCTTTACGGCTGCGCCAAAGCCCTTTTCCTTCCGGACGCGGTGCGCATGTACCAGCAGCGAGCCCATGCCCCGGAAGAACAGCACAATGGGCCCGAACAGGTCGCGCACCATCTGGGCTGCACCGGGGAACGCCATGGACACGATGGTGTGCAGCAGGCTGCGCACCCAGAGCAGTGCACCGGACACGCCCCGGCACACCGTGCGTCCGACACGGACAAATGCATATTCGGCCGAAAATCCCAGAGCGTACAGGGCCTCACCTACGATGAGAACGAGGCGGTTCTGCAGCAGCTTCTGAGAAAAATGATTGACGTGATGCTGGGTCCTGCGGCGGAAGCGGTGCCGACGCAGGAGCTGCATGCATTGGAACTGTGCCCACAGGGAGCGCAGCTTCTGGCCGCGTTTTTTCGGCGGCTGCTGCGCAGGCTCTGCGGTCTGCGGTTCCTTTGTCTTATCTTCGATCAAACGGGTTTCTCCTTCCTTGCCGCGCGGCAAAGCTGCTCTGCATCCAGCGCGGCGGTGGTTTCCACATCCTGTGCGGCTGAATGTCAGCGCACAGACGATCTATGCTCATTTTATTATACACCCTGCACGGAATGAAACAAGCACCTGAACAAAATTTGGGCAGTTCTTTCACGCACTTTTCACGAAAGCAGGTCGGCCATATCCTGCGGCAGCGGGCTTTCCACGGTCACCGTGCGGCCTGTTCCGGCGCTCACCGGGGTGCGGATGCAGATGCCGTCCGGCACCTCGGTGTACTCCGGCACCCGGAAGGTCTGCTTTGCGCAGTGCAGTGCCTGCCGCCCGATGCGGTCCCGGCGGCCGCCGTAGAGGTCATCCCCGGCCAGCGGATGGCCGATGGACGCAAAATGCACCCGGATCTGGTGGGTGCGGCCGGTCACCGGCACGCAGGCGGCCAGGCTCAGGCCGTTCTGTACCTTTAATATGGTGTACTCGGTGCGGCTGGGCTTGCCCACCGGGGTCACACACCGCCCGATGATGCTGTCGCCCCGGCGGCCGATGGGCGCGTCGATCACGCCCGGCCCCAAGGGCAGCTCGCCCTCCACGATGGCGTAATAGAGCTTCTGCACGTTTTCTGCCAGGAGCGGCACAGCATAGGTGTTGCGGGCTGCCAGCACAAGGCCGCTGGTGTCCTTGTCGATGCGGTTCACCGGGCGGAACACCGGGCTGCGGCCCTGCTGCAGTGCCCAGGCTGCATAGCCGTTGGCCAGCGTGCCGCCGGGGTAGTTCAGAGTGGGGTGCACCGCCAGATGGGGCGGCTTTTCCAGCACCACGGCAAAGGCATCCTCGTAGACCACCTGCACGGCAATGTCCGGCTGCGGGGCCACGCCGCCCGCTTCCGGCGGGAGGTCGAAGCTCAGCACCTGCCCCGGGTACACCCGGCGGTTGGCCAGCACGGACGCACCGTCGGCAAAAAAACCGCCGCCCTGAAATTTGACTGCCCGGGCAAGCTCTGTAGAAACGGCACACTGGCGCAGAAAGTTCCGCACAAGCGTTCCATTTTGGGTCTGCAGGGTGTCCGGCACCGTGAAATACAGACGCACGCGCACCCCTCCTTTGCACGAAAAACAGATATAAATAGTATAGCAAAAAACGCTTTCGCTTGCAAATCTTGTTTTTTTATGGTATTATGAGGAACGGAAAACGAGTGGAACATACGGCGGCGGGGCGGCTTTGACCGCTCTGAGGAAAGTCCGGGCCTCACAGAGCACGGTAACTGCTAACGGCAGCCGAGGGTGACCTTAGGGAAAGTGCAACAGAAAACAAACCGCCGCAGCAATGCGGTAAGGATGAAACGGCGAGGTAAGAGCTCACCAGCGCATGGGTGACCATGCGGCTTTGTAAACCCTACCGGAAGCAACGCCTATATGGGACGTACAGCGCTGCTCGCGTGTCCCGAAGGCGGCATGAACCTGTCAGCAATGGCAGGTCTAGACAGATCGTCGTTTAATACAGAACCCGGCTTACGGTCCATCTCGTTTTCCGCTTTTATGCTTTCCGGCTGCCCGCATCCCTGCGGGCAGCTTTTTGTTTTGTCATACTTCTTTTACCAAGCTGTCACTTTCCGTTTGCTGCAGTTTGTGGTATACTATGGGCACTGCAGGCCCTCTGCAGGCTAAAACGAAAGACAGGATGTGAAATCCTCCGATGAAAGATGGTTTTTTAAAGGCAGCCGCCTTCTCCCCCGCCCTGCGGGTGGCGGACTGCACCTATAACGCCCAGCAGATCCTTGCCGACGTGCAGGCAGCCGCCGCGCGCGGGGTCAAGCTGGCCGTGTTCCCGGAATTCTGCCTCACCGGCTACACCTGCGGCGACCTGTTCCTGCAGCACACGCTGCAGACCGGTGCGCTGGATGCCCTGCAGACCGTGCTGGACGGCACCCGGACGCTGGACACCGTCGTGCTGGTTGGCCTGCCGCTGCTGGTACACGGCAAGCTGTACAACTGCGCCGCCGTGCTGTGCCGCGGGCAGCTGCTGGGCCTTGTGCCCAAGACCTACCTGCCCAACTACGGCGAATTCTACGAGAAGCGCCAGTTCACCCCCGGCAGCACCGAGGTGGAAACGATCACCGTGTGCGGCCAGCAGGTGCCCTTTGGCACTTCGCTGCTGTTCCGCTGCCGGTCCATGCCCAGTTTTGTGCTGGGCGTAGAGCTGTGCGAGGACCTGTGGAGCGCACTGCCGCCCTCCACCTTCCACGCGCTGGCCGGGGCCACGATCATCGCCAACCTTTCGGCCAGCGACGAGACCGTCGGCAAGGCCGAGTACCGCCGGGCACTGGTGTCCAACCAGTCGGCCCGCCTGCTGTGCGGCTACCTGTACGCCTCGGCCGGGCACGGCGAGAGCACCCAGGACATGGTGTTCGCCGGGCACGACCTGATCGCCGAAAACGGCACCCTGCTGGCCGAGACGGCTCCCTTTGCGGGCGGCATTGCCGAGACCGAGATCGACTGCCAGCGCATGGAGGCCGAGCGTGCCCGCAACACCAGCTTTGAGCTGAGCCGCGATGGTTACACCACGGTGGAGTTTGATCTGGAACTCACCGAGACCCCTCTCACCCGCTGGATCGACCCGGCACCCTTCGTGCCCGGCGACCCCAAGCGCCGCGCCGAGCGTTGCGAACTGATCCTGAAGATGCAGGCCGACGGTCTGGCCAAGCGGCTGGAGCACGCCCACGCCAAAACGGCGGTCATCGGCATTTCCGGCGGGTTGGACAGCTGTCTGGCCCTGCTGGTGGCGGTGCGCGCCATGAAGCAGCTGGGCCGCCCCGCCAGCGATGTGCTGGCCGTGACCATGCCCTGCTTCGGCACCACCCACCGCACCCGCAGCAATGCCGAGATCCTGTGCGATGAGCTGCAGGTCTCCTTCAAAGAGATCGACATTGCCGAAACGGTGCACAGCCACTTCCGGGACATCGGCCAGGACGAAAGCGTGCTGGACGTGACCTTTGAAAATGGGCAGGCCCGTGTGCGCACGCTGGAGCTGATGGACACCGCCAACCGTACCGGCGGCCTTGTGGTAGGCACCGGCGACCTGTCGGAGCTGGCACTGGGCTGGGCCACCTACAACGGCGACCACATGAGCATGTACGGTGTGAACGCCGGGGTGCCCAAAACGCTGGTGCGCCATCTGGTGCATTACGAAGCCGACATTGCCGCCACCGACGCCCTGCGCACCGTGCTGCTGGACATTCTGGACACTCCGGTCTCCCCGGAGCTGCTGCCCGCCAAGGACGGCGAGATCGCGCAAAAGACCGAGGATCTGGTGGGCCCCTATGAGCTGCACGACTTTTACCTGTATCAGGTTCTGCGCTTCGGCTTTGGCCCGGCCAAGATCTTCCGGCTGGCAAAGGCCGCCTTTGCAGGCCGCCCCGAATACCCCGACAGCGTGCTGTACAAGTGGCTGCGCAACTTCTACTGGCGGTTCTTCGCCCAGCAGTTCAAGCGCAGCTGCCTGCCGGACGGTCCCAAGGTGGGCAGCGTGACCCTTTCGCCCCGCGGCGACTGGCGCATGCCCAGCGATGCCTGTGCCGCCCTCTGGCTCGCCGAACTGGAACAGCTTTCGATCAAGGACTGACACATGAAACACAAAAAACTGCTGACCAATCTTCTGTTTGCCGCCGTCGTTCTGGCCATTGCCGCCGTTCTGCTGCTGGTGCGCAGTGCACACAGCAGCGGTTCCAAGCTGCGGGCCGAACTGATCTACGGCGACAACAACACCACCATGAACCTTCCGCTGGACAAGAATGATACCTATGACGTGGACACCGGGTACTACACGGTGCACATCGAGATCAAGGACGGTACTGCCCGCTTTGTGGACTCCCCCTGCCCGGACCACATCTGTGAGAGCTTCGGCTGGCTGTCCAACGAAGACCAGACCGCCACCTGCCTGCCCGCCCGCGCGGTGCTGACCATCGTGCCGGCCGACTGAGCCTTGCGCTCAAAAGGAGATTTCCTATGAAGGATGATTCCAACCGTTCCCTGCGGCGTGTGAACCGCAAGAGCCGCAGTGCGGCAGACCGCACCGTGGAAGTGGACAGCTCCGCTTTTTTTGCGGAGGACCCGTCCCCCACACCGCCGCCCCGGAAAAAGCCCGGTTCTTCTGCCCCGCGCCGCAGCGGTGCCCCGGCACAGACTGCCGCCGCCCGGCCCTCCGCTTTCGGCAGGATCCTGCTGCCGGTGCAGGGCATTCTCAGTGCAGCCTCGCTGGTACAGCTGTGGCGCACCCAGATGCTGCCCGTGCTGTATCTGGTCATTCTGGCCGCCCTGCTGTTCCTGCTCTGGCTGCTGGTCAAGCGCTGTCAGGAGTACAATGTGCCCGGCAAGGTGTCCCGGGTGTTCTCGGTGTTCCTGTGCGCCTGCATGGCGCTGGGCTGTGTCTGGGCCCAGCAGGGTCTGACCGCGCTGGACAACATGACCAACGGTCTGCTCACCGGTGCCGAGGCCAACAAGATCACCAAGGAGCCTTTCGTCATCTACCTCAGCGGCGTGGACACCCGTGGTGAACTGACCGAAAAAGCCCGCAGCGACGTGAACATTCTGGCTGTGGTGAACCCCCAGACCAAGCAGGTGGCGCTGATCAACACGCCCCGCGACTACTATGTGGATCTGGCCGGCACCAACAGCAAGGACAAGCTGACCCACGCCGGTCTGTACGGTGTGGAGACCAGCATGGCCACATTGGGCAACCTCTATGGCATCAACGTGGACCACTACATCCGCATCAATTTTGCGGGCTTCATCAATATCGTGGACGCCATGGGCGGCGTGGACGTATATTCCGACCAGGCCTTCACCTCAGTGGGCAGCCCCGGCTACTACGACCCCACCACCTTTGCCGAAGGCTGGAACCATCTGGACGGTAAGTCCGCCCTGGCCTTTGCCCGGGAGCGCCACGCCTTTGCCTCCGGCGATATCCAGCGCGGCATCAACCAGATGAAGGTCATCGACGCCATGCTGAACAAAATCAAGTCCCCTGCCCTGCTCATGGGCTTTTCCAAGATCATGGACGCCGCTTCGGACTGCTTTGTCACCGATTTTTCGCAGGATCAGATCAGTGCGCTGGTGCGCATGCAGCTGAGCGATTTTGCCAACTGGGACATCCAGAGCTACACCGTTACCGGCTCGTCCGGCACCAGCACCCAGTGCTATTCCGCCAAGGGCCAGAAGCTCTACGTCATGAAGCCGGATGAAGCCTCCGTCAGCAAGGCCAAAGAGATGATCGCGGTCGTGCTGGGCGGTGAGGGCACTGTGAGCGACACCACCCAGACCCCGGAAAAGACCGACATCTTTACCCCCACCACCGACCCGAACGCCGCTGCTTCCATTCCGGAAGAACCGGCGGAAAGCGTCATCGTGGAGGAGCCCGCCGAGAGCGTGCCGGAAGAGACCCCGGCCGAAACGCCTGCTGAGCAGCCTGCAGAACAGCCTGCCGACACCCAGCCCCAGGAGCCGGAGACTCCGGCCGACAGCGGCACCAGTGACGGCAGCACCGAAGCTCCGTCCATCTCCCTGCCCACGCAGGAAGAGGTGGAACAGGCCGCATCCTCGCTGTACAACGCAGCGTCCACCATTCTGGATGCCATCTACAATGCAGCGTCCCAGAACGACGCCGCCTGATTTCCCACAACCGCAACGAGGCCCCGGAGGTTCTGCCCTCCGGGGCCTCGTTTTTTCGTTGTCAGGATCTTATGCCTTGATCTCGTTCCACACGCTGTGGCCGTCCAGGCTGGAGGCATCCACGCCCAGATACTCGCAGATGGTCTGGGCAATGGTGCTGAAGCAGAGCTTCGTGCCCAGGTCCACACCGAGCTTCACGCCCTTGCCGCAGACCAGGTACGGCACATACTCGCGGGTATGGTCGGTGGTCTTGGTGTAGGAGGGGTCGCAGCCGTGGTCTGCGGTGACCATCAGCAGGTCGCCCTCCCGCATCCCGGGGATGAAGTCGGCCAGGAAGCGGTCGAACTCGGTGGCGGCAGCCGCGTAGCCCGCCACATCGCGGCGGTGGCCGTACAGCATGTCAAAGTCCACCAGGTTCACAAAGGCCAGGCCCTCGAAGTCGCGGGTCTGCAGGGCCTTGGTGAAAGCAATGCCGTTGGTGTTGCCAGTGGTCTTGATCTTCTCGGTCACGCCCTCGCCATCAAAGATATCGAAGATCTTGCCCACGGCGATGACGTCCTTGCCGGCGTTCTTCAGCAGGTCCAGCATGGTGGCGCGGGGCGGCTTCAGGCTCAGGTCGTGGCGGTTGGTGGTGCGGTAGAAGGTATCGGCGGTGCGGCCCAGGAAGGGGCGGGCAATGACGCGGCCCACGCCATACTCGCCCTTGAGCATCTCGCGGGCGATCTCGCAGTAACGGTACAGCTCGTGCACCGGCACCAGCTCTTCGTTGGCGGCCACCTGGAACACGCTGTCGGCACTGGTGTAGACGATGAGGGCGTTTTCCTTCATGGCCTGCTCGCCGTAGTCCTTCAGCACCTGGGTGCCGGAATAGGGCTTATTGCAGAGCACCTTGTGGCCGGTCTTTTCCTCAAACTCGTGGATGAGCTCTGCGGGGAAGCCCTCCGGGAAGGTGGGCAGCGGCTTCGGGCTCACCACACCGGCGATCTCCCAGTGGCCGATGGTGGTGTCCTTGCCCATGCTCTGCTCCTGCAGGCGGGCAAAGGAACCGGTGGGAGCGGCGGTCTTTTCCCCGGCGGTCACGCCGTCGATGTTGAACAGGCCCAGCTTTTGCAGGTTGGGGCAGTTGAAGTTGGGATGCTTTGCAATGGCTCCCAGCGTGTTGGTGCCCTCGTCGCCAAAAGCGGCGGCATCCGGCTCGGCGCCGATGCCAAAGCTGTCGAGCACGATCAGAAAGACACGTTTTTCCATCTTGGTTTTCTCCATTTCTTCCGGGTCAGCCCGGATAAGTGACACTTTTACCTGCCACCATTATAAGCAAAAACAGGCCCGTTTGCAAGGGCTGTCTTTCCATGCTGCACAGCTGTCCTGACGGGCAGGATCTTAGCCATTTCTTTAACGATTTCTCTGTGCAAAATCCGCAAAATTACCGCGTACCTGCGTCAAACATCTGTTCAAACCTCCCGGTATGCAAAAAAGTTGTATTCATCCTGAAATTTCACTTGCTCTCTTGTCAGAAAGCGATTATAATAGTAGTTGGTAAAGTTTTGGATTTTCACTTTACCGTACATTCCAACCCACAGCACGGGGAGTTTTCCCTGTTGGTCGTGAGCGCGGGCCGTTCTGCATGACAGCAGACAGCCTGCTGCAAAATAAATGAGAGAGTGAGAACGTAGACGGAGGTATTTTGAATGAGAAAAACGAAAATTATCTGCACCCTGGGCCCTTCCACCGACAAGGACGGCGTCCTGCGTGAACTGATCGCCAACGGCATGAATGTTGCCCGCTTCAACTTCTCCCATGGCTCCCACGAGGAGCACAAGGGCCGTCTGGACCTGCTCAAGTCCCTGCGCGAGGAGCTAGGCAAGCCCGTGGCTGCTCTGCTGGACACCAAAGGCCCTGAGATCCGCCTGAAGGACTTCAAGAACGGCACCGAGATGCTGGAAGCCGGCCAGACCTTCACCCTGACCACCCGCGATGTGGAGGGCACCAAGGAGATCTGCTCCATCACCTACAAGGATCTGCCTCAGGACGTGGCCCCCGGCGGCACCATCCTGCTGGATGACGGCCTGATCAAACTGCAGATCCAGACCGTGAACGATACCGACATCGTCTGCACTGTGCTGAACAACGGCAAGATCAAGAACAAGAAGGGCGTCAACGTG
>ENA-ORCM01000901-ORCM01000901.1-human-gut-metagenome-genome-assembly--contig:-NODE-901-length-26717-cov-7.152778_pt1 | contig 26717 bp, 27 predicted proteins | sample MGYA00242906_ERZ507928 | MGnify/ENA primary metagenome ERZ507928 (study PRJEB26167, sample SAMN06115497) | human gut metagenome | host: Homo sapiens | place: China:Shanxi | collected 2015-05-07...
GGAGCTCCTATGTCTCCAAAAACGATTCTCTCGAGTGCACCGCCAGGGGCTCGAACCCTGGACACCCTGATTAAGAGTCAGGTGCTCTACCAACTGAGCTAGCGGTGCATTTCTGTGTCGTTGTTGCGTCTCCCGCAACGACAAGACATATATTATCACATGGTTTTCAAGAATGCAAGTACTTTTTGAAAAAAATTTAAATATTTTTTTCGATTTATTTGTACAATAGGTGAAATTACTGTTTTTTACGGGTTTCCTGGCACTTTTTGCAGTAGCCGTACAGCTCTAATTTGTGTCCGGTGACAGTGAAATCTCCGGTATCCTGCTCTAAATGCACATGTGCAAAGGGGCAGCTGGGCAGCGGAATCCGCTTATGACATTCCAGGCAGACCGCATAATGGGTATGTTCCCCGCGGTTCAATTCGTATACTACGGTACCGTCTCCCATGAACGTTGTCTTCTCTACCATTCCATGTTCTTCAAATGTTGCCAGAATCCGGTAGATCGTGGATACAGCATAATCGCTGCCTTCGTGATCTCTCTCAATACGATTGTAAATCTGTACGGCGCTGAGGGGCTCGGTCGCTTCCTCCAGCACCTGATACACGCATTTTCTCTGTTTGGTCCATTTTAATCCCTTGGGATAAGAAATATCATTGTGTTCACATTTATGTTCTTCCATAGATATCTGTCCTTTTATATCGCGATCCGGGGCATCCGCAGTGCTGCTCAGCTCGGTAACGCCCTGCGTTCCCTCACTGGACGGGCGTCGCCCTATCAAAATTGGATCTGCCTCTTATGCCTGCAAGCAGTCAAAGAGTCAGCTCTCAATTTTGGCACTGCTTGTGCCTACAGCCAGTTTATCACAATTCCTGCTAAAACGCCAATCACATATAAAATTCCCACGATTTTCAGATTTTCCTTTTTATCCGGATTCACGCGGAACAACACCAGCAGTCCTACTCCCGCGCCCACCAGCAATCCGGACATCATGGCTCCAAGGCTGATCACACCACTGATATACAATTGCGTTATGGTCACAGATGCTGCACAGTTGGGGATCAGTCCCACCACTCCTGCCAGCACAGGTCCCAGTACGGGACGATTCAGGATCAGGCCGGCCAGAACATCTTCTCCCACAAAATGCAGTGCTGTGTTCAGAACAAATCCAATGACTATAATGAAAAAGGTAATGTGAAGCGTATGCTTTACCGCAGATAGAAAAATGCCATCCTCTTCACAATGGCAGTTCTCATGCTCACAGATTTCATGAATGTGCTCTTCCTCTTCATGGTCATTTTCCCCATGCCCGTGAACATGGTCATGAGGATGTATCTTCCTCTCACGGACCAACAGATCGATCACAAACCCGGCTATGGCACCAATGGCTGCTTTCGCTCCCAGCACCCCCAGTACAAAGCGGATATCCATTTTCTCCGAAATCAGGATCGGCAGCATCTCATCAGAAGTGGACAGATAAATGGCTATCAGTGTTCCCAGGGTGATCACCCTGCCTGCATATAAGTTGGATGCTGCTGCCGAGAACCCACACTGAGGCAGCACACCTGCCACGCCACCGATCAACGGTCCCATTTTACCTGCTTTACGCACCATATGTGTGGTCTTCTCGCCAGCCTTATGCTCCAGATATTCCATCGCCAGATAGGTCAGGAACAAAAACGGCACCAGCTTTATACTATCTATTAAAGTATCTAAAATAACTTCCGACATAACTCTTACCTTTCCATACTTTTTTTATCAAATGAATACTTAATCATATATTTGTTCTAAATGCAAATGAGTTGCATTTGCATTTAGAACTATAACACATTTTTTCACATTGTCAATATTTTAATTATAAAAAATGCGCTATGCTATGATAAGCTACGAAAAGCAAGAGAATGCCCATCCGGGCAAAAGCCAGCCGATATACCGTCTTATTATTGCACTTCGATCAATCTTCGATCAATCCTTTTTTCTTCCATGCTCCGCTCCGCCAGCGCAACATCATGCCGACCGCACGGCAGCATTCATCTGCTGTCAGACCGATATAAGCACCCACTACTGCCAGATGCAGCTGTATCCCCAACAGATACGTTCCTCCCGCTGCACACAAAAACATGAAAACAGCTCCGAGGATCACCGGAAATACAGCATCTCCACTGGTTTTCAGTGCATTTCCGTATACCAGATTTGTTACTCGTCCGGCTTCCAGGGCAATATCAATAAACATCAGCTTCTGCACTAGTTCTACCATACTCTTATCCTGCGTGAAAAAAGAGATCAGGACCGGGGCACTGACTGCAAACAGAAATTCTGTTCCCATCGCCAGTACCGCTCCGATCGCCGCAGATTTTTTAGTCTGCTTATCACATATTTCATATTTTCCCGCACCCATGTACCATCCGGTCATAATAGCATTCGCCTGGGCAAGCGCACTTCCCACACAGAAGGATAAATTTGTGATCTGTGCCGTATAGGAGCGGGCTGCCACATTGATTCCTTCTGTATCCATCTGGTTCAGAAAACGGATCACCAGTGTCATCGCTATATTATAAATAATATTCTCCAAAGCGGAAGGTAATCCGATCCGGATGATCTTCCGCAAAATCTCTCCGGAATTTACCCTCTCCGAATATTTTTTTGCAGGGATCAGCCGCCGTACAAAGATCACTATCAATATCAGATTCACTACTTTAGAGATCACTGTTGCGGATGCAACCCCCTGAACGCCGAGGTGGAAACGAAACAGAAACACGGCATTTAATATAAAGTTCAAAATATTACCTGTCACAGTTGCGATCAGAGGCTGTTTCGTATATCCAAATGCACGCAGATATCCTGCCAGTATGGGAATCATTGCGTTCAGTATGCTTCCGCCTCCTACGATCCGCAGATATTGTACGGCAGGCTCCTTCAATGCCGGTGCAATACCTACCACATACAGAATCCCATCGGAACAGAAAAACAAAAAAACAGACATCATAACACCCAGGATCCCATTAAACCATAATCCCAGAGTCTTTGCCTGACAGGCGATCCCCGGTCTGCCCGCACCGATATTCTGTGTCATCACAGCCAGCATTCCCATAGAAACTACCGAATACATAATAATGAACACACCGATATAAGTATTTGCTGTTCCGACTGCTCCGACTGCCTGATCTCCCACAGAAGAAAGCATTAAAGTATCCACCATTCCGGACAACATGTAAAAGATTGTCTCCAGACACAGTGGTACAAATAATTGAAATAATGACTTATTCTGTCCTTCCATCGTATGTTTTATATCCTTTCTGCGGTTCCTATAAATTTGCATTTTCATTTTACAGTTATTCAGAATACTATTCCGAATAGTCTCTTCAATTTTTACATATTACTACTTTATCTCTCCTAAAACTTGCATTTTTACCACAGAAAATTGACTTATTTCTACTTTTATAGTAATCTGACCATAATATCCCCCGATCCACTTCACAGAAAGGCCTGCCTATGTACCCCGAATTAAGAGAAGAACGCATTCACGGAACAAAAGAATTTCCTTTCAGCTGTTATCACCTGCATGATATGCCTGCTTTTTTTCAGATTCCTGTCCACTGGCATCCGGAGGTCGAGATCATATATGTCCGCTCCGGCTCTCTTAAGATCATCATTGAAGGAGAAGAATACGAAGCGGCCGGCGGCTCCGTATTCTTTGTGAATCCCGGCGAGCTTCATTTTATGGGTTCCGCAATTCCGGGCGTAGACTATCATACCCTGTTGTTTCCACTGGAATTTATTTCCTTTCAGACGGACGATCTGTTGGAAACGGAGTTTCTCCTTCCCCTGCGTAACCATGAATTGCTTTTGCATCATAATCTTTCCCACGAAAAAAGCTGTCCTGACATCATTTCTCTCATCCGTGAGATCCTGTCTGTCAGACAGCTTCCAAATACATTGAGCGGACATTTCCGATTACGTATTTTATTGTTGTCACTTATCCAAAAAATTGCTTCCTGCGGAACTATTAACCCCATGGGCTCCAAAAGAAATGATCCGATGCAGCGTGAGATACTGACTTATCTGCAGTATAACTACACGGAACCCCTTCGGTTGGAAACCCTGGCAGAGCAATTTCATTTATCCGAAAAATATTTGTCCCGCTATTTTAAGCAGCATTTTCATCTGACTCTGACGCAATACCTGATGCATCTGAGGCTGACCCATGCCTGCCATCTGTTAGAGAGCACCTCTCTGCCGGTTACAGAGGTTGCCCTGCAGTCCGGCTTCCCCAACGTGAGTCATTTTATCCGCTGCTTTCATAGGACATATCAGATGTCTCCGTTGCAATATCGTAAGCAGCTGCCTTATCAATGATCGTTTTCAAGAGCTCTTCTTGCAAGCTCCAGACATCCCATGATGCCCTGATCATCATGAAGAGATGCCGGCACCACATAATGCTCCATGTCTGCAAGTTCATCCGTTACGATATAGCCATTGATGTATTCCTTAAGCTTCTTGCGGATAAGCGGGAACAACTGCTCCTGGTGCATGACACCGCCGCCTAAAATGATCATTTCCGGTGATACCGTCATGACATAACCGGTCAGTGCCTGAGCAATGTAATCTGCCTCCAGCTCCCATACTTCCGGGCAATCTGCCAGGTCCACTGCTTTCCTGCCCCAGCGTTCTTCGATGGCAGGGCCTGCCGCCAGACCTTCCAGACAATTCTTATGATAAGGACATCTTCCGGCATAAGTATCTGCGGTCCGCTTTGTGATCAGCACATGTCCGGTCTCCGGATGGAGCATTCCGTGATGCAGCTCTCCGTTACTATAAATACCACCGCCGACACCGGTGCCGATGGTCAGATACATGACACACTTTTTCCCTTGTGCCTGTCCGAAGGTCACTTCGCCGAGGACGGAACCATTCACATCCGTATCAAATCCCACGGGGCAATGAAGTGTCTCCTGCATCTGCCCCACAATATCGCAGTCCCTCCAGGCCAGCTTTGGCGTGGTTGTGATATAACCGTATTTTTCGGAATCTCTGTCCAGCTCAATGGGCCCGAAACAGGCAATTCCCAATGCATCGATCCCCTTGTCCCGAAAATAAGCGATCATCTTAGGAATCGTCTCCTTAGGCGTAGTTGTAGGAATTGATACCTGTTCATAAATTGTACCATTCTCATCCCCAATAGCGCAGACCATTTTTGTACCGCCGGCTTCCAATGCACCCAGACGTAATTTTGCCATATAAACTCCCTGCCTTTCCAGATTCTGCCTGTTAAATATATCCCGCGCTTTTCCTTCGGATTCTGCTCTCTGTGGTTAGTATAGCAAATCCTTTTCTCCCTGTTAATATCAATTTTTATTGCGTTTCTCTGACTTTTTAATTTTCTCTTTTCCTGGGAATCTTTCCTATGATATACTTGTTATACTGTTCTCAGTTACACACAAATTGCAGGAGGTTATATCACAATGAAAAAAATATGGATCGTCGGTTCCCTTGGTCACATGGGGCAGGCGTTGATCAGGTTGTTAGACATGATGGAATATGAATTATACGAAACCGATAAGGACGAGCTGGATATCACGGATGAACATGCAGTTTCCCTGTTCATGCACCGCAATCGTCCCGATGTCGTCATCAACTGTGCAGGATATCATCCTTCCGCCGGTGCAGCGCAGTCGGAGACAGATATGGCTTACAAGGTAAACGCCGTAGGTGCGAGGAATCTGGCGCAGTCTGCGGAGAGCATTCAGGCAAAACTCATCCAGATCTCTACGGATGATGTATTTTCCAGCGCATCCGACACACCCTATAATGAGTTCGATGATGTAAATCCCGTGGGACTGTTTGCGAAATCCAAATATGCCGGAGAGAAATTCGTCATCCAGCTGATGACCCGCTATGTCATTATCCGCAGTTCCTGGATCTATGGCATCGGCAAAGACTTTTTGAATGAAGTACTCGAAGCTGCCGCGGACTCTCAGGTATCCACAATGGAACTGCTAAATAACGACCGTGCGGTACCTACCTCCGCTGCTGAGCTTGCACGCGTGGTAAAATTCTTTATCGACAACGACCATTACGGTATCTATCACGCCGTATGCAGCGGCGGTTCCTGCACACGCCTGGAATTCGCGAAAGAGATCTTGCGTCTAGCCGGAAAAGAGGACCGGCTTACCGTCACAGTAAAAGACGGCACCCCGGAGAAATATTCCGTACTGGATAATATGATGCTGCGTCTCACCGGCATCGAAGAACCCAGTGGCTGGAGAGAGACACTGGCTTCCTACATGAAAGAAACCGGAGGACTGGAATAGTGGAAAAACACGAAAAAGAAAAGAAAAAACTCGGTCTGTCCACCAAAATCTTTATCGCCCTGTTAACCGGTGCGGTATGTGGTGTGCTGATCCATTATTATATGCCGGAAGGGTACTTTAGAGATACGATTCTGATCAACGGTATTCTCTATGTACTGGGCAACGGTTTTATCCGCCTGATGCAGATGCTGGTGGTCCCTCTGGTATTCTGCTCCCTGGTCTGCGGCGCCATGGCCATCGGTGATACGAAAACGTTGGGAACTGTGGGTGTGAAAACGATCCTGTTCTATCTGTGCACCACTGCTTTGGCGATCTGCGTGGCACTGGGCATTGCCAGTCTGATCAATCCAGGCGTTGGCTTAAATATTGCGTTGCCGGAGGATGCCACCGAAGTTGCGACCACCCAGGTAGACTTTGCGGAGACGTTGCTGAATATTATTCCGAAAAATATTTTTACCTCTCTGTCCACCGGAGATATGCTGCCGATCATCTTCTTTGCTTTATTTGTCGGCATTCTTCTGGCTGCCATGGGCAACCGGGTCTCCACTGTGGCGAACTTTTTCAGTCAGTTCAATGACATTATGATGGAGATGACGATCGCAGTCATGAAAGCGGCCCCTGTCGGTGTCTTCTGCCTGATTGCCAAGACCTTCGCAGGTATCGGCTTCGACGCTTTTGTTCCTATGCTGAAATATATGGGAAGTGTCATTCTGGCGCTGGCAGTACAGTGTTTCGTGGTATATCAGGTCATGCTGTTTGTCTTCACCCGGTTGAATCCTTTTAAGTTCATTAAAAAGTTCTTCCCGGTTATGACCTTCGCCTTCTCCACTTCCACCAGTAATGCGACGATCCCTCTGTCTATCGACACTCTGTATAAAAAAATCGGTGTCTCCAAACAGATTTCGTCCTTTACGATTCCTCTGGGTGCCACCATTAACATGGACGGTACATCCATCATGCAGGGTGTCGCCGTAGTATTCATCGCACAGGCTTACGGCATTCCTCTGACCCCGGCTGCCATTGCTACTGTCATTGCCACCGCTACGATCGCCTCCATCGGTACTGCCGGTGTCCCCAGTGTCGGCCTGGTCACCTTGTCCATGGTACTGACCTCCGTGGGACTGCCTACCGAAGGCATTGCACTGATCATGGGTATCGACCGTATCCTGGATATGCTGCGTACCGCTGTCAATATCACCGGTGATGCCATATGTACCACTATCGTGGCTAAGCAGCAGGGTGCCTTTAATGAGAATACTTTCCGGGCAGATAACTGATCACCCATTTACAACTTTTCAGACGGCTGCCACCGTATAAAAAAAAGAGTGAAACATTCTGTCTTGTGCTCAAGTGCACCGTCAGAAGTTTCACTTTTTTATAGCTCGCAGCTATTCTATTTCAGTTTATTGAGTTTTGCCCGGTTGGCAATAACGATCAGCCGCATATCCTGTGTCAGAGGTTCTTCCGGATCGATATTGGTATTTACATTTTTTCCTTCGATGATCGCCACCACGTTAATGGAATATTTTTTCCGCAGATTCAGCTCGATCAGATTCTTGCCGATCCACTGCTGTTTGACTTCCATTTCCACCATAGACACATCCTGGGACAATTCGATAATGTCCATGAAACCGGAGCTTAACAGATTTTTGGCCAGGTGGATCCCTGACTCACTCTCGGGGAATACTACACGGTCTGCTCCTACTTTCGTAAGGATCTTGCAGTTTATCTCAGTGGCGCATTTGGTGATAACGGTCTTTACGCCCAGTTCTTTACACAGCATGGTTGCCATAACACTGGCTTCCAGATGATTTGCCATGGTCACGATGACCACATCAATATTCGCAATACCGATCTGTCTCAACGCTTCCGGATCTGTAACATCCGCACATTTACAGTATGGAATCTCTGAGATTGCCGCATTGACAACTGCCTCTCTGTTGTCCACCGCTACCACCTCTGCGCCGTTCTCTGCCAACTCCTTCGCCACACCTCTTCCATATCTTCCAAGTCCAAATACTGCATAGGTCTGATTGATTCCCATAGTCTCTTCCTTCCTGTTGCTTCGATCTGCTTTATCCGACGCTGATCTCTTCTGTCGGGTTCTTCACAATATTTTTGTTCTTTTTCTGCGTGCTGAATGCCACTACCAGCGATATGGGGCCGACTCTTCCCAAATACATGGTCACGATAATAATCAGTTTTCCCCAAAGATTCAGCATGGAAGTCAGGTTCCTGCTTAATCCCACAGTAGCTGTGGCACTCACTGTTTCATACACAATATCTATCACATCCGCCTCTGTCACTGCAGATAAAAGAATCGCAGACAACGACGCAATGATAAAAAACATACCTACAACTGCTACCGATTTATTCACCGCCTGCTTCGGAATATTTCTCCCAAAAAGCTCTGCATCCTCCTTATTACCTATGGTGGCAAACATAGATACCAGCAGCACTGCGATCGTAACTGTCTTCATTCCTCCTGCGGTTCCCACCGGAGAGCCGCCGATCAGCATCAAAAGCACCGAAATGATCGCAGAGGTATTGGTCAGATCCTCTTGTGGAATCGTGGCAAAACCTGCGGTTCGCGTAGTTACTGCCTGGAACAGGGATGCCCAGATCCGTTGCGGCACCGTGTAATCCTGCATTGTCTGAGGATTATGGTATTCAAAAATATAAAATGCCGCCGCTCCCACTACAATAAGTATTCCTGTCACCGTGAGTGCTATTTTACTGTGAAGCGTCAGCAGTCTGAAACATTTGAGCTTCTGGCTCCGGATATTTTTCAAAACCCGCAGTACATCCCACCAGACGATATAGCCTAAGCCTCCCAATATGATCAACAGCATCGTGACCAGATTGACCATGGGCTGAAATACATAGCCACACAGACTGTCTTCCGCCATAATATCCATTCCTGCGTTGCAAAAGGCAGATACAGCATTAAAAATCGAAATCCATATGCCTCTGAGTCCGTATCCCGGCACAAATACTGTCATGTACAAAAGAGCTCCGCATCCCTCCACCACCAGAGTACCTATGAGAACCTTGCGGAGGAATTTCACGATTCCGGAGATATTATTCAGATTAAATACATCCTGCAGCATCCACCGGTTACCCAGTCCCAGTCGTCTGTGCAGTCCCATCATCACACCGTACATGACCGTAATGACTCCCAGACCTCCCAACTGGATCAGAAACAGGATCACGATCTGTCCCCAGACGCTCCAGGTGGAATATGTGGGAACCGTCACCAGACCGGTCACACATATGGATGTGGTAGCCGTAAATAAAGCATCTATATAAGGAACCGCTTCTCCGGTAGCTGAACTGATGGGTAATGCCAGCAGGAAGCTACCCACTAATATGGCACACAGAAAGCTAAGCATGATCTTCTGTGTCGTAGACAACTGTATTATTTTTTTACTGTTCATAACACACTCCATTCCGCCGATGCTTTATCTCATCAGTGGAATCGCTAATCAAATTTCACGGATGCAATCCGCAATGTTATGATTATAACACACTTTCAGATAAAAAACTCCTATTGGAGACAGTTTGTTGCCGAATCCATCATAGGAGTTCTCTTCTGATCTTATTTTTCTTCTTTTATACTTTAAATCGGTAGCCCACACCCCAGATGGTCTCGATATACTGAGGTTTTGCAGTATCTTTTTCAATCTTCTCACGGATCTTCTTGATATGCACGGTAACGGTGGCAATATCACCGATAGAATCCATATCCCAGATCTCACGGAACAATTCTTCTTTGGTAAATACATGGTTCGGATGCTCCGCCAGGAACGTCAGCAGATCGAATTCCTTGGTCGTAAACGTCTTCTCCACACCGTCCACATAGACACGTCTTGCAGTCTTATCAATACGGATACCACGGATCTCCACGATATCATTCTGCTGCTTCTGGTTGGTTCCCACCAGTCTCTCATAACGGGCCATGTGCGCCTTCACGCGGGCTACCAGCTCACTGGGGCTGAAAGGTTTGGTCATATAGTCATCCGCACCCAGCCCTAAGCCGCGGATCTTATCAATGTCGTCCTTCTTCGCAGATACCATGAGAATGGGAATATTTTTCTCCTCGCGGATCTTCTTACATACTTCGAAGCCGTCCATGCCAGGTAGCATCAGATCCAGAATGATCAGATCATAATCGCCTGCCAGTGCTGTCTTCAGTCCTTCATCTCCGGTATTGCAGATATCTACCTTAAAATCACTGAGCTCCAGATAATCCTTCTCAAGATCTGCAATTGCTACTTCATCTTCAATAATTAAAATCTTACTCATTATTTATCCTCCATTTACAGAATGTCCTTGCATCATCGGTTATCATGCTATTTCTGTTTCATTCCTTATTGATTCCTTATTGATTCCTTGGTTCCACCCGGCTGCAGTTCAATGTATTTTCTCAGGACAAAATGCATACAGGTGCCTTCACCCTCTTTGGCTGTTGCCCATACATAGCCGCCGTGATCCTCGATGATCTTCTTCACAATAGAAAGTCCGATGCCACTGCCGCCCTGGGCGGAATTGCGGGAAGCATCCGTGCGGTAGAACCGCTCAAAGATCTTCTGCAGATCCTTCTGCGCGATTCCCTTGCCGTTGTCCTCGATCTCTACCCGGATAGCATCCACTTCGTCGAGAATACGGATATCAATGTGCCCATTGGGCTTATCCATATATTTTACGCTGTTACTGATAATATTATTGATGACCTTCTTCATCTGCTCCGGATCCGCGATGACAACTGTGTCAGGAGATACCAGATTCGAATAGTTCAGCTTGATACCCCGCTGCTCCAGATCCAGTCCGACTTCTTCCACACAGTCGCCGAAATAATCCGCCACGTTGATCCGGTGGAAATTGTACGGGATCCGGTTATTATCAATTCCGGAATAAGTGGTCAGCTCGTTGATCAGACGATCCATATCAATGGCTTTATTGTAGATGGTCTTGATGTATTTATCCATCTTCTCCGGCGTATCTGCCACACCGTCCATGATTCCTTCCACATAACCCTTAATGGCCGTGATAGGGGTCTTCAGATCATGGGAAATATTGCTGACCAGCTCTTTGTTCTGCTTCTCATGCTGGGTGTTCTCTTCCGTGGATTCCTTCAGCCGTAAACGCATGTCCTCATAATTGCGGTAGAGATCACCGATCTCACCCTTGGCATCTGTCTCCAGAACATAATCAAAGTTGCCCTCCTTGATCTTGCGCATTGCCACATTCAGCTCATTGATGGGCTCAAATACGCCCTTGTGGATCCACTGGGTCAGCATCAGGCTGGTGAAGATCAGGATCACTATGATAGCCACGAACATATCGATCAGCAGATGTCTCGAGATCAGCGAATTGACCTTCGTGACGATAAATACGCTGCCCGGTGTTCCATCCCGGAAGGTGAAATCAATCTGTTTTACATACTTCTCCAGTTCATTGTAGAAATATCCGCTGTCATCCGACAGATTCTCTTCACCGTAGGCAGGCAGTTTTTCAAAAATCTGCTGTGCGGCATCTTCATTGCCGGCATAATACATCTTATCACCTTTTCTTACAATAATGTAAGTAGACTTCCGCGATACCTCCTCATTGATATGATCCAGATATTCTTTATCTTCCAGCCTGCTACTGTCTTCCTTCACCTGGTCCAGCAGCACATAATACGCCTGATCCGTGGTGTTGGTGAATTCCCTGAAATTCTCCGACATCATGGAATAATCAATATCCGTCAGGCTGAGACCCTGAGAATAATTCATCAGGTAAATGGCAATCATCACAAATGCCATGATCGTCAGCAACAGCGGAAGTAATATAATACTTATAAATGTTACACGAAGTCTGGTTTTAAATTTCATATTACTCTTGCCTTTCAGCAACCTGCAAACTTTCCGTGACTTTAGTACACTGTGTAGCACAAGTTTGCGCGTGTTTTATACTTTACTTGCGCTCATTATAGCATGATTCCTACCTTCTGTGTATAAAGGAAGCAAGAATATCATTAAAAAAATATAAACAAAATTTTTTCATTTTTCTGTTGACATTATTCTCACATCATGTATAATAAGCTTATAAGAAACAGTAATCATTACTATTATTGAGAAGGGAGCTTATCATGGCACTGAAAAGAAGCAGACAACGGGAAATGATCAAATCCTTTCTCATGGGACGCAAGGATCACCCTACCGCTGATGTGATCTATTCTAATCTGAAGCAGCAGGATCCGAACTTAAGTCTCGGTACCGTCTACCGTAATCTGACTCTGTTGTCGGACATGGGAGAGATTTTACGACTCCGGGTCGGTGACGGTGTTGACCATTTTGATGCCGATACTTCCGAACATTATCATTTCGTGTGTACGGAATGCGGAAGCGTTATTGATCTGGACATGGATAGTATTGATTCCATCATGGAGACAGCCGGAGAGAGATTTGACGGCCGGATCCGGGGACATGTCACTTATTTCTACGGCTCTTGTCCCGCCTGCACCAGGGTTGCTACGGAGTCCTAGTTTTCTGAATGAAAACTGGCTTCGTTCCATAATATATTTGTGCTGATAAAGCACACGCAAAAAGAGAAAACTGAAAACAAAACATTTCATTAGAGAAAAGGAGAAAAAATTATGGCAAAGTATGTATGTCAGGTATGTGGTTATGTTTATGAAGGTGATGCGGCTCCCGCAGAGTGCCCCATCTGTCACGCTCCCGCTTCCAAGTTCACCAAGCAGGAGGAAGGCAAGACCTGGGCTGCTGAGCATGTAGTAGGTGTAGCAAAGGGTGCTCCCGAGGATATCATTGCAGATCTGCGTGCGAACTTCCAGGGCGAATGCTCTGAGGTTGGTATGTATCTGGCAATGGCAAGAGTTGCTCACAGAGAAGGTTATCCCGAGATCGGTCTGTACTGGGAGAAGGCTGCTTACGAAGAAGCTGAGCACGCTGCAAAATTCGCTGAGCTGTTAGGTGAAGTCGTAACCGATTCCACCAAGAAGAATCTGGAGATGAGAGTAGATGCCGAGAACGGTGCTACCGCAGGTAAGTTTGATCTGGCTAAGAGAGCCAAGGCTCTGAACCTGGATGCAATCCATGATACCGTTCATGAGATGGCTCGTGATGAGGCAAGACATGGCAAGGCATTTGAGGGTCTGTTAAAGAGATACTTTGGCTAAGCTACAAGCCATGCAAGGATAAAATAAAAAGTCACTGGGAGGACATTTATGTACTTCCAGTGACTTTTTATTTTAGATTTATACGGCGCCAGCCGTCCATAAGCAAGTCAGCCCTTATACGGTTCCGGAGATCACCAGCGTGCTGACGCCGGGGTTGATCCCCCACGCTCCTGTAACGGGATCCTGGGTGTAAGTCGCTGCGGGTACAGTAATACCTCCTGCAGTTCCGGTAAATAATCCGGTAGTCGTATCATACGTATAGTTTGTTCCCTCTGCCCATGCAGTTCCATTAAAATTCACAGTCAGATTCTCCAATACGGGATTAAAGGTATCTGTGATCACGACACCGGTAGCTGCATCTGCTGCCGTATTCCCCAGATTCTGTATCAGGAACGTATATGTCAATGTTCCATTCTCTGTCACAGGTACGGGGCTGACGGACTTTGTGATCGTAAGAAGCGGTCCGCTTGCCGCATTTACTGTCTCGTTCACAGTAACAGGAGTGACCCCTGCCCCGGCAATCGTCGCTGTATTCGTAATGGAGGCCTCTGCTGCCAGCGGCGCATAAGAGTTCACCTCTGCCTCATAGGTAAGTGTCACATTACCTCCCGCAGGCACGGTAATTCCTGTGATTGTCAGAGGAGGTCCTGCCGTTACAGCCGGTGTTGCCTGTAAAATTCCGTTTGCATAGTATTTTACGGTTCCCGGAATATACGTCAGAGGTGTCAGTTCTCTGGTATTAAACAAATACTCTCCCAGATTATCCGTTACTGTAATTCCGTTAAATGCAGTAGTGCCTGAATTCACAATACTGATCACATACGTCACATTTTCATTCTGCCCGTAGGTATCACGCACTGCTGTCTTGGTTGCAGACAATACCTCCGTGATCTCACCCACTGCTATATTGGAGTTTGTAATCTCATTTCCATAGCGAAGCTGTGCCTGGTTCGTAAATCTAGCCATATATTTTTGTATCCTTTCATTGTATTTGGATTTACTATAATATATGACTGTTTTTAAGAAAGTTGACGGATTCTGTCACCGCATTTCTTGACTTTCCTCTTCCACCTCCGTATGATGGAATCACAAGCATTCACTGGCGCTGCCCCAGAAAACATTGAGGATTCAACATGAAGAAAAAAGTATTTAACATCATCCAGATCGGTGACAAAAGTAACCGTCTGAGCCGGCTCTTTGATATTTTTATTGCTATCGTTATCTGTGCAAATATTCTGGTGACTTTTCTGCAAACCTTTGATGAGCTTGCTTTTTTATTTCCGGCATTTCACGCGATCGAGGTTATCACTATTCTGATCTTCTGTGTGGAATATATTCTGCGGATCTGGACTGCGGACTATCTATATCCTGATAAAAGCGAGTTTCGCTCCCGGCTGCGGTTTCTGATCTCCTTCGACGGGATCATCGATCTGCTGACAATTTTACCCTTTTTCTTCCTGTCAGGCATGGTCATCTTCCGGATGCTTCGGGTAGCAAGGATCTTCCATCTGTTCCGCCTGAACGCCCGGTATGATTCCTTTAATGTCATCACTACGGTATTGTATGAAAAACGCAATCAGATCATTTCCTCCGTATTTATCGTCCTGATCCTGATGCTCGCCAGCAGTCTGTGCATGTACAGTGTGGAGCATGACTCCCAGCCGGAAGTATTCCGCAATGCCTTCAGCGGCATCTGGTGGAGCATGTCAACGCTGCTCACCGTAGGCTACGGAGACATCTATCCCATCACCACGCTTGGCCGGATCATGGCGATCTGTATCGCCTATCTCGGTGTCGGTGCCGTGGCTATCCCCACCGGTATCATCAGTGCCGGCTTTGTAGAACAGTACCAGCGCAAAAGCAGTCTCTCTAATATTAAAGAAGCAGATATTCATGAGATCGCCGAAATCTTCGTAGATAAACGCTTCGCCGGCAAATCCGTGGAAGAAATGGAAGAGGCAGAACAGGTCACGATCTTCCTCATTCTGCGTGAGGATCTGTCCATTCTGCCTCAAAAAGATACGATATTAAGGTTAAATGACATCATTGTCATTCGTGGGGAGCATTCCTAATCTGCTTCCGCCGCTGCAGTTTCCGTTGTCTCCGTTGCAGCTTCTGAATTCTCGCTTTCCATTTTCGCGGTCTCTGCCGTCTCGGTGCTTTCTGTCTCTGCGGTAGTCTCCTCCACCAGATCATCCAGTGTATAATTGAAGCCGGTCACCACGTTGGTGGTCACGACATACACTTTCATTTCAGAGGGAAATGCAATGTAATACTGGCTGGTCATGGAATTCAGATTGCCAACATTAATGATCACGCTGCGATCTGCAGTCTCGTACTGAATGGTACGCTCCGGATCCGCCAGTCCGTACTGTGACATATCCGTCACATTTTCAATTACCTGATCTGCCTTTAACGGTGCCACCTTCAGGATCATCGCCTTGATCCGATCCTGGTTCAGATTAAGGGAATGATCATCCGCATAGTACCAGGTGTCATCCTCTTTTTCAAAGGCATAGGTCTCTCCCTCATACACATAGCGGAAGCTGGTAATATCATCGGAGTTCACATCCAGCACCGTCTCCTGTGTATCCTCGGTAGTGGAAGTCGCAGACGATGCATTTTTATTATACTGGCGGATGCCCAGGAATGCTGCCGCCAGCACTACCAGTGCCAGCAGCATCCCAATCATCTGTCTTTGTTTCTTTTTCATATCTATAACTCACGCCTTTCCCAATTATTTCTTCCGTCTGCGGAACCAGATCACGAATCCGGCGATCATACTACCGACAGGCAATATCACAGTAACCAGCAATCCCAACAACAGAATCTGTGCAGAATCCACTAGCAGATTAGAGACCTCATAGCTTTTTACCGGAATGGATACCGATGTCTCATGGTCTGTCATTCCACTGAATGTATTGGTGAACAAAGTCAGGTTCGCACCGCTGACGACAGAATCAGCATCATCCGTGAACAGCTGCTCGCAACCGTACACGACCAGTGTCGCATCCCCATCATCCAACGTCTTTACTGCCTCAACACCTAATGCGAAGGGACCATTCATATCATTTTCACTCTGTGAAAAATCCTGTGTATTATTGACATCCTGTTTTGCAAAAGAGCTGTCGGAGGTGCTCAGGAATACATCATAGGTAATTTCACCGGTGGCTGTCTCGTCGGTACTTACTTCCTCCGGGACGATGATGCCCTGAGAATACGGCAGGAACAGATATTTTCCGTAGGTTCCTGAGGTATAGCTGTCAGAGCTCTGTGTCGGCAGGATATAATACGGACTTCTGTAATAGCCGTTGGAATCGTTCTCCACTACCAGTCCTTTGGCAATACTCAGATTCATGTAGCTTAAGATAGCATCTATATTGGGTGTCTCCTCATCGGTATAACCGGTCACCAGGATGACTTTTCCACCGTTGTTCAGATACTCGATCACCTTATCCTTATCATCGGATGAAAAATCGCTGGTGGCACCGTTAATGAACAGACAGGCCGCATCGTCGGGGATAGCATCCAGATCCATCAGATTCACGGTCTCATAATCCACATTTTCCTTGTTCAGTGCGGATGTAAAAGTGTTGCTTAAACTCAGTTCATTATGTCCTGTTGTCATATATACCTTGGGCATATCATCATTTAACACATAATCCAGCGCACTGGTAATCTGTCCTTCACCATCATAACCGGTGGTCGTGGTGTTATAACTGTAGGTCGAATAGTCAAAATCATAGGAATACTCATAGACATCGTTGTAATCAATGACCTTGCTGCGCTTGTCGCTGACCACGATCAGGCTGTTCGTACTGACGTTGCCGGTGGTGTACTGGGTATAGAACATCGGGTTAACGGTAGGATCCACATATTCCACGGTGATATGATCCGACAGATCATCATATCTCTGTAAAGTCTGCCCCAATGTGGTATCCTGATTGTCCTGATTTACCAACACATAGATTGTCACATCATCCTGCATATTTTTCACATAGTCAACGGTCTGATCTGTCAGGGAATAGAGCTTCTGGCTGGTCATGTCGATTGCTGTCCAGCTAGAAGGCATCTCGCCCATGATAATATTAACGACTACTACCAGCGCTACCGCTACGGCGATCATACCGGTACTGTAAGCACTGAAGCTTAAGTTCTTCACGGACATGCTGTAACGACGTTTCTGAATGGACTGTACCGTCAGGAACAGAACCAGCGCCGTAACGGATGCGTAATATACGATAGAAGATACATCCAGCGTGCCGTTTAACAGGTTGGAAAACGGTGTATAAAGGTCAAAGCAACGAAGCAGCTTTGTCAACAGATTGCCGGTACTGGAAATAATGGAGCAGATGGAATCCATCATATATCCCAGGAACAATACTAAAAAAGTAAGTACTGCTGCGATGACCTGGCTCTCTGTCACGGAAGACAGGAACAGACCGATGGCAATGGCGGTCATCCCGAAGAGGAAATATGCCAGGATCGACAGATAGGCCTCTCCCATGGGAACACTGCCGTACTGCGCCATGATCAGCGGGTAAAAGCAGATGATCGCTACGGGAATGGCAAATATAGTTAACAGCGCCAGGAATTTTCCCATAACGATGCCGCCTACGGACACCGGTGCCGTCAGGATCAGCTGATCCGTCTTGCTCCGCTTTTCCTCCGCCAGAATGCGCATGGTCAGGATCGGCACGGTCAGCATGAATAAAAAGGTAACACTGGATACCACATACGCAAAATAAGGATATCCGTTCATCAGGTTATAAACACTGAAATACAGTCCCAGGAAAAACAGGGTGACCGCAATAAATAAAAATCCTATAAAGGAACGGAAATAGGATTTCAGTTCTCTCTTATATATTGCTAACATTTTATTCCGCCTCCTTTGTAGTAGTTGAAGCACTGCCTGAGCTATTAGTGTTTATTGACCCTTCGTCGGATGCCTCGGCATTATTGCCTGCATTTTCACCTACTGCTGCCGCTTTTTTATGCCGGGTAAACAGTTTTTTCCTCTCAGGCTGTGAGGGCGCTACATCTTCTGTCAGTTCCAGGAAAATGTCTTCCAGAGACTTCTCCGCATGGGTCATCTCTAAAATAGGCAGCTTTGCATCTGCCAGTGCATAGAATACCTGCTCTCTGATATCTGCATTCTCTTTGGAGATCACTTTCAGCTTTGCAACATTTTTGGATGCCTCTGTGTTCTCTTCGATCCGGTCGATCTGTGAGATCTCCTGCAATGCACTCTTCACCGCAGCGGCGCTTCCCTTTACTTCCAGGTTCAGTTCCATGGAACCACTCATAAGCTTCTGCAGATTCTCCGGAGAATCGCTGGCTACCAGCTTACCGTGGGCTATGATCATAATATGGTCACAGACCGCGCTGACCTCCGATAGAATATGGGAGCTGAGGATCACGGTATGATTCTCCCCCAACTTGCGGATCAGATCACGGATCTCGATGATCTGTTTCGGATCCAGACCTACCGTTGGCTCATCCAGAATAATAACCTCCGGGTAGCCAAGGATTGCCTGCGCCAGTCCGACTCTCTGTCTGTAACCTTTTGACAGATTCTTGATCAGACGCTGCTGCATATCGGTGATCTGTGTCATTTCCATGACCTCGTCAATCTGTTGCTTCCGCTCTTTTTTCGGCACTTTTTTCAGTTCTGCCACGAATTCCAGGTATTCTCTGACAGTCATGTCAACATACAGCGGCGGAAGCTCCGGCAGATAACCGATGGAACGCTTTGCCTCCTCCGGATCTTTTTGGATATCTTTGCCATCGATGGTCACAGTGCCCTCCGTGGCTGCCAGATAACCCGTGATGATGTTCATGGTCGTGGATTTACCTGCGCCATTAGGACCAAGAAAGCCGTAAATCTGTCCCTTTTCCACGCGGAAAGAAAGATGATCTACGGCTATATGGTCTCCGTATTTTTTTGTAAGATTGGTTACTTCTATCATATTTGCCTCCCATATCAGTTACTTGCGCTTACCTCAAATAATTCCCGATACTTGTGTCAATCATTATTTGGTGTACTTGTATTACTATATGAGGCAAATGTCATCAAAAGGTGAAACATTTGTGAAAATTGTGTGAAACCGGTTTTGAATCCTACAAAAAACTTTTCACCTTATCGTCAAAGAAGTGCTTAAGTTACCGGCTTCCACCGCCAGATGCAGCGGCAGCTTCTCTGCCGGAATATCCTCAAAAATAAACTCCGGCCCTCCGGTCTGCGCCGACTGAAACAGGAAAAGTACCCCGTCCACATAGAGCACCACTTTTTTCTGGTTGCTGTAGACTGTCAGGGAGAGCAGACCGTTCTCCTGCCGGTGCAGGGTAGAAAGTGCCGGATAGAGTACCGGTTCCCTACTCCATTTCGCCTGATAATAGTAATAGTGCTCCGTCAACGTCCTGCCGTCCTCCGAAAGCAACATCTCCTGCGTAGTTTCTCCGGGTAATCCACGGTATATGGGGATTTTTTCGTCTGTTATCCACAGGTCTTTTACCAAAAATCCTCGTTTCAGGCATAACCTGTAAAAATGATCTGTTCCCGGATTCTGCCTTACCCCATTTTTCTGTCCGGCATTGTCCTGCCCGGTCTTTTCCTGTCCTTCGCTTTTCCTGTCGTCATTGTGAAACAGAATCGCATTGGCTCCCATCCGTGCCAGCCGCTCCAGATCTCTTTCCATCTGTTCGTCCTGCGTACCGTACTCACTGAGTTGCGGTGGCAGCCGGTATTCTACGATGTGTGGATGAAATTCGGCTTCGTTCAAATAGATGCCTTTTTTCTCTATGACACGCAAGTCATAAATTGCAAGGTCCCGCTGCCAGTACACTTCCCGTCGATTTTCGAAATCTTCTGAATCCCGGAATTTTCCTGAATCCTCTGTTTTAAAAAGACTACTATCGATCCCGGTTGGGAACCGCAGCCAAGCTCTCACCTGATAGAGATAGGGATCCTTCCTCCCATTCCACAGGTGCGGCCGCAATAATAACGCGGTCATCGGATCCTGATCCACATTCCGATAATTTCCATAAAAAATAGGGCGACCGCCTCCTGCTGTCTCCCATATTTCCATTCGCATCTCAGTCTCCCGCCGCTCCGTCAAAAATTCTTCCGGCAGCTTGAATTCCAACTGTGCTTTTCCATTTTCCAGATTTACTATAATTATAAGATCCATCCGCATCTGCATCCCTCTTTTCCGGTTTCTCCCTTATAGAAAGAGTTTTTGCAAATTACGAAACTTTATGCTTACTATCCTTACATCGGGCAGGATCTTCTCCCCGGTACTTCCTCCCCCGAGACATATCCTGCATGAAACTCCATATTAATGTCCCGAAGCTCCTTCTCCCCATCGATGTATGCCTGATACATCTCTGCCAGTCCGGACGAACAACCGTCACAATTTGCTTCCATATATCCTAAGGATTCCGCTACGATCTGCTCCCGTTCTTCTCTTGTAGTATCTTTGATCAAATATCCTGCCATACGAATCTTCCTGCCTTTCCTTTTGCTTAGTGTCAATGTACCACACTCCCAAAGTTCCCACAAGTTTTTTCACAAAATACTTGTCCTGACCACGTGTGTATTTTACTATAGAAAAAAGTTGCGCTATGGATGATTCCTGCACAGGCAGCGCCTATGAGACTTTATTCTAGCTGAAACGAACGATTAAGGAGCCAGGTTCTCATGATTTACTGGATTTTAGCCACTTTAACAGCATTTTTCATAAAAGGTCTGTGCGGATTCGCCAATACACTGGTATTCACCTCTATTTTAAGCTTCGGCATCGTAAATGCTAATATTTCTCCGGTGGAACTGCTGATCGGTTATCCGTCGAACCTGATCCTAGTATGGAAAAAAAGAGCTTCCCTGCATCCGCGTATCTTTTTCCTCCCTATGCTGTTCGTTCTTGCCGGCAGCATTCCGGGGGCATTTATTTTAAAATACATCAATGCCAATATCGTTAAGATCATCTTCGGTATTGTGGTCATAGGCATTGGAATCCAGATGTGGTTTCAACAAAAAGGGGCAAAAAATGAAGAGACCTTTTCCCCGAAAAAAGTCTCTCCTCTATTCACCGTAATAGTAGGACTCTCCGCCGGATTACTCAGCGGGCTGTTTGGTGTCGGCGCTCTGCTGGCCGTTTATATGACAAGCGTCTGTGAAGATAATGATGCCTTCAAAGCTAATATCAGCGCAGTATTTGCTGTAGAAAGCACCTTTCGCATCTGCCTGTACAGTGCTTTGGGACTGATCCGGTTCGAGACGATCCGGCAGGCGATACTCCTGATTCCCCTAATGCTGTTGGGATTATTCCTTGGCCTGAAGAGCAGCGACCTGATGGATGAAAAGCTCATCCGCAAAATCGTGATTCTCCTGCTCATTCTCTCAGGAATTGTGCTTGTTGCAAAAAGTATTTAATTTACTCATACAGCTGTCCGTCTACAATTCTTACGATACGCTTCGCGGACTGTGCCACTCCCAGATCATGTGTGATCATTACGATCGTGTTGCCCATGTCGTTTAATTCCCGGAACAGCTTCAGTACCTCCTTGCCGCTGGTCTGGTCCAAGGCGCCGGTAGGCTCATCCGCCAGCAGGATCGCCGGCACTGTATTCAACAGATTTTTTACCAAAGAAAAAAACAGGCAATGCCAAAGACCCTCTGTTCGAGGGTGCGGTCACGCTGTTGGCAAGACTGATTGCACCGGTCATGACAGATGCCGCCATTACCGATCTCTCCCTCATCGGCTCTATCCTGATCTTCTGCGTGGGTGTGAACCTCGTCTAGGATAAGAAATTCCGCGTGGCAAATATGCTTCCGGCGGTTGTTCTGCCAAATAGAACCACATTTAGCATATCAGCTTCATTTGCATATGTAAAACTGATTTGTGCTGGTGTCAATTCCGGTGGTATCAAATTTTCTTTGATTGCATCTGTATGTATTTTATAATTCAATTTTGATATTTCACTGTTTAGATTCCAATTTAATGAAAAGCGGCTATTTTCATCTGCTTTCAGCCTTTTATAATCCATGATTATATAAAGTTTAAATTCTGCTGAAATCCATGATGCAAATTCAAATGCAATATCTGAATGTGCATAAGTGCCACCATAACGTCCGGATTTACATACGATTCCTATTGCCCCAGTAGTCTCTATCCATTTTGTAGGTGACATTGTAAATGCATTAGATCCCGCCTGATTTCTAAAGGAGTCGAATTCGACCCCTTTAAAGTTATTATTATGTAATTTTTCCCATAAACCAAGAAACTCTATTGTGTCTTTGCTTCTCATCCAATTTTTAATTACATCCTTTGCTTCATCACTTTTATAGCGTGCAATATCCGTCAATGATATAAATTCATTTTGAAAATCCTATGTATATATTCCAATATCTATTCCATTCGCGTGAATTGTGTCTTTTACAATATTTTTCACTTTATTATCCTCCAGTTCAATTGTAACTATATGCTTTGTTTTCTTCTTCAATAGTCTCACACTCCTGTATTATTCATTTGTCAACTTTCCAGACTGCTCTGCAAGCTTTTTCTCTTCTCGCTTTACCCTGCGTTCCAGTTTCTTAATATCTTCCGATGCTGGTAAATCTTCCGGTTTAATTCCTCTTTGTCCAAGCATGTCCCTAACAGAAGTATTATTTTCCACATGTTCAACAGTGATTGCAGATTCTCCTTGCAGATCCTTTTCTTCAACATTATAATTTGTCATTTCAGTTGCAAGATTTTTTGCGGCAATGGTAAGTGTTGGCAGGAAATCCGCAAGTGGTCTTTTATCCTGTACTCCCAAACGTTCTTTCATCTGTTTCGTGGTAAATCCACCAAATAAAGCCTGATCTCCTTTAGACCGAATCCGACCAAATCCAGCATCATCTACTCCACGCTCATATATATTTTGAGACAATCTTTTTTCCGATTCCCTTAATTTTCCTCTTGCCTCTGTTCTTTCAATATAAGAAATTCTTTCTTCAATCAATTCCTGTTTTCTAGTCTGAACCGCAAAATAGCTTTGTGCAAAAGCTATCTGCTCCTTTCGTGGATCTCCATTTTCAGCAATAAGATAACATGCATAACGAGTAAGCATATAATCTTCAACTTCACGAAGTGCACCGTTTCCAACTTCAATTGTATTGTTAATTCTTGAAAAATGATCTTCTGCTACGTTTCCATTATTTTTACATGAAATCATTGCTTTATTTATTGCATTATCAAAATTTCTCCATTGAACATAATCCAATAATTTCATTAGTTCTCTTGCATACCAATACTCAATGCCATCCGCTTCATGTCGGATATCATCAAATTTTCTTCTGTACAATTCAATTATTCTCTTTTCCATTCAAATTTCCTCCTCTTATGAACATATTGCTGACGCCAGCAATATGTTTTTTACTATTAATTTCTTCAATTACTCTATCACATTCTCCTTTGTGTTCCTCATCTTGTCATAATACGCCTTATACCTGTATATCGTCCTCTCGCTGACATTATTTCGTTTTGCAATCTCTATCATAGCCATGCCGTTCTCATAGCAATCAACAAAATCATTGTAGATTGCCATCCATTTTGCATTGTGCTTCTGCCTTCCACTTAATTTACGATTTTTATAATATTCCAGTTCTTCGCGTAACTCGGCGTTTTCATTTTCTAATTCTTCAATTCTTTTTAATGCTTCCTCAAGTGTTATAACCTTCTCCACTTCATTGTTCCTCCGTTCATGTCATTTTCGTTTTGTCTATATTATATATTGCTAATTAGTATTAGTCAATTTGATTTTGTCATACAGGAAGACTTTTCATATTCATCATGCAAATAAAATACCGCTGATATCTTTTGCAAGCTATGTCTTTCCATAGACTCTCTGCCTGAATATTCCTAATCCACTCGTCTAGATTCCATTTTCGTTTTAAAGCCGGTCCATATTTTAGAATCATGGATGTTATTACATCTGCACATCTCTCAAAAGCTGCATTCTCTTTTGCATCTTCATAATACTTCTTTCTCATTGCTGCTCCCTTTTCCGAATATAATTTGTTTTGGCAGCCAATTTGAATTATCTGCTTTGAGCAAATCATAAACATAAATCTTATTCGGTCTTCCCAAGCCCTGATGTCTTCGGTAAATCAAGCCATGCTCCTCCAGCTCCTTCACCATTTTGTTAACCTTCTTATTCCCCAGGTTCATCAGATTCATAATTTCTTCGATTGTGAAAATGATATAGGTAATTCCATATTCATCACGCCATGCGTCTCCATTGGAGTCTGACAAGCACTTGCGATCCAGCAGTATTCCATATAATACTTTTGCTGCATTTGTCATATCTCTGAACATGTCTTCCTTAAAAAATCTCTTAGGTATCCTGTAAAACTTATAATCAAAAGTTACATTTTCCATTGTCTTATCCTCTCTGTCATTCCTAATTTCGCTACTTGGCAAGCAGTGCCCCGGTATATACCCGGCGCATTTTTGCTTGTTGGGGAAAATGCCCCAATCCCCTCGAACTGCGGATAAACCGCAGAGCCACGCTAACGCTTTTTATCAATTCACTTTCTCTTCTTTGAATCTTCCTCATATAGATGAATAACTGCTTCAAGTGCCTTTTTTAGAAGCTCTGTTTGCTCATTATTCATCTTTTTTATTTCTGCAAGATCCTCTTCATACAGCTTCCCCGTTTCATTTGCTTTCTTAGCATACTGAACAACATTTCATCCTCCCGGAACTGACGGATATAAGGACGCTTCGGCTTGACCATAGCTGCGGCAGTGGGCGGTTTCGGGTCAAGCTCAAAGTCCGCAGCCAGTTTTTGCACTGCTTCATAACTGCTCAGATCGAACAGCCTTGCCACAAGGTCGATTACATCCCCCTTGGCTCCGCAGCTGAAGCAGAAAAAATAGTCCTCATTCAGCTTCAAGCTCGGATGCCTGTCGTTGTGGAACGAACAGCAAGCCATACCGTTGCGGTTGACATTCAGCCCGTAGTGTTTGGCGGCTTGCTTTACGCTGATTGCCGCCTTGATGGTTTCATAGATTGTCATAGAAAAACCTCCGTTCATAGTATTCAGAAAACACGAAACACCCGCCGTGATTGGCAGGTGTTTGACGCTTTCTACTATGGTTATGCCGGATTTTTCAAAAAACAGGCTAATGACAGGACAACTTATCTGAGGACGTAGATTTCTTCACATTTACATGATATAATTAGAAAAATGAAAAAACAGGACAGGAGGGCAAGCATGAACCAAGAATTGATGACTTTGGATTTTTGGCAGGATACGGTCATATATGAGGGCAAAACATTTCCTGTCGGTACGCTTGCCTGTGATGCACTGAATGTCCCTGCGGCCCGTGGCCAGGATAACGCCGGACAGGATGCCGGGCATGGCGCTGGGCAGTACGATGGTAAACACGGTGCGCAGCTTGCCCGCACCCAGGCCGAAGCTGCCCTCGCGGAACGAATCGGGCACGGCCTTCAGGGCCTCCTCCGTCGTGCGGAGGATGGTCGGCAGGACCATGATGGCCAGCGTGAGCGCGCCCGCCAGCATGGACTTGTCCATGTTCAGGGCGATGACGAACATCAGGTAGCCGAACAGGCCATAGACGATGGACGGAATGCCCGAGAGGGTCTCCGCCGTCAGACGGACGACCTTGACGAGCTTATTGCCGCGCTTGGCATACTCCACGAGGTAGATGGCAGCGCCGATGCCGAACGGGACGGACAGCAGCAGCGACAGCACGACCATGAGGAGCGTATTGATGATAGCGGGCGTCATGGAGCAGTTGTCCGACGTATAATGCCAGGCAAACAGGCCCTGCTTCAGGTTCGGCACGCCCATGATGAGGATATAGGCCAGCAGCGCGGCGAGAATGGCGAAGGTGATCACGGCAGAGGCCGTGACGGCGATGCGCTGGACAAGCGACATCGGATGGCGGCGGTAGGACGCGCGGCTCGTGCGCCCGGCGCTCGGTTTCGAACGTTCCGTTTTTTTCATGTTGCGTCAGCCTTTCGTTTCACGGCGGAGAAGCACAGATTGATGAGCAGGATGAACACGAACAGCACCACGCCGCAGGCGATGAGGGCCTCGCGGTGCAGGTCCGTGGCGTAGCCCATCTCCAGCACGATATTGGCCGTCAGGGTGCGCACGCCGCTGAGCAGGCTCTTGGGCAGGATGGGCTGGTTGCCCGCGATCATCACGAC